>Ga0315288_10004798_pt1 | contig 17205 bp, 13 predicted proteins | sample YL17G11_20_MG_FD_203454 | JGI IMG/M metagenome (GOLD analysis project Ga0315288, IMG submission 203454) | Sediment microbial communities from Yellowstone Lake, YNP, Wyoming, USA - YL17G11_20 | ecosystem: Environmental > Aquatic > Freshwater > Lake > Sediment | place: USA: Wyoming | collected... | reverse complement strand
AGCCTGCTCCTGAAATTGGATGAGCTCCAGGCCCTCGCGGCAGAAGAAGGTATCGAGCCGGCGATGGAGGCCTTCCCGACTGAAACACCGCCGCCTCGGCCCCTCGCAACCACTCCGACACGCAAGCAGGCCCAGGCATCAGACCTCGACGCGCTTGAGCCGCAAGACGCCGACGTGGAAATGCCCGAGCTGGAGTTGCCCGAGACCGAAACCGCCGAAGATGAATCGCCCGATCTGGATATAGGCGATTTCGGGGCCTTCGAAGAGCAGGATGAAACACCCGCCGTAAAAGATGTCGAGCCGGCTCTCGCAATAGAAGAGCCAACCGCCGACGACATCCCGGCAATGCGGGAGACCGCCGCAGACAAGCCCAAAGCCAAGCAGAAACCCCCTCGTAAGGCCAAGCCCAGAAAAGTAGTCCGAACAAGCAGCGAACCGGGGCTGTCTTTAGGCCAGTGGTTCATCGCAGGCCTGCAGAAGGATGACCCCATCGCCGTTTTTACGCTCATCCTGCTGCTCGCTGTTATCATTGCAGCCTGTGTTGCAATAGGGTACGCTGCACATTACGCCCTGTTTAGACTGCTCTGATTCGGCGCGAATCAAAACCTCAGCCCCGACAGCGCGAAGGTGATGCTCCAACCTCTATCGCTGGTTTTGTGATAGTCAGACGGTGTATGTTGAAGCGGAGGTTTCGCCGCCGTGGCCGGTCCAGTTCGTGTGGAAGAACTGGCCCCTGGGCTTATCGACCCGCTCGTAGGTGTGGGCGCCGAAGTAGTCGCGCTGGGCCTGGAGCAGGTTGGCCGGCAGCCGCTCGCTGCGATAGCCGTCGTAATAAGCCAGGGCCGAGCTCATAGCCGGCATCGGGATACCCAGTTTTACCGACGCAGCGACGACGCGTCGCCAGGAGCTCTGGGCCTTCTTCACGGCCGTCTTGAAGAACGGGTCAAGCAGCAGGTTCTCAAGCTTCAGCTTCTTGGCGAACGCCTCCTTGATCTTGCCTAAGAAGGCCGAGCGGATGATACAGCCGCCCCGCCACATCAGTGCGATCCCGCCATAGTTCAGGTTCCATTTGTATTCCGCAGCGGCGGCCCGCATAAGCTGGTAGCCCTGGGCGTAGCTGACGATTTTGGATGCGTAGAGGGCCTGGCGCAGGTCATTGATGAATTTCTCTTTGTCGCCCCTGAACGTGGACTTTCGGCCTTTGAGCGCTTTGGCGGCCTTGACGCGCTCGTCTTTGAGTGCCGAGAGGCAGCGTGCGAAGACGGCCTCGCCGATGAGCGTCAGCGGCTGGCCCACGTTCAGGGCCTCGATGACCGTCCATTTGCCTGTGCCCTTCTGGCCCGCGGTGTCTAAGATAAGGTCGATGACCTCGTTGCCGTCCTCGTCCTTGTACGCGAGGATGTCGCGGGTGATTTCGATGAGGTATGAGTTGAGCTCCCCCTTGTACCACTCGGCGAAGACGCCGTGCATCTCGGCGTTGCTCATGCCCAGGCCCTCTTTCATAATCTGATAGACCTCGCATATCATTTGCATATCGCCGTACTCGATGCCGTTATGGACCATTTTGACGAAGTGGCCGGCTCCGTTCTCGCCGACCCATTCGCAGCAGGGCAAGCCGTCGTCGGTCTTGGCGGCGATCTTCTGGAAGATGGGCTTGACGCAGGGCCAGGCCGCGGGCGAGCCGCCCGGCATAATCGACGGGCCGAGCAGCGCGCCTTCCTCGCCGCCGGAGACGCCCGTGCCGATATAGAGCTTGCCTTTGCTCTCGACCAGCGCTGTCCGGCGGATGGTGTCGGGGAAGTGCGAATTGCCGCCGTCGATTATGATGTCGCCACTCTCGAGCTGAGGCAGCAGCAGCTCAATAAAGTCGTCCACTGCCTGCCCCGCCTTGACCATCAGCATAATCTTGCGCGGTTTGGCTATGCTCTCAACGAACTGCTCGATCGAGTGACAGCCGATGATGTTCTTGCCCTTTGCGTGTCCGTTGATAAAGTCATCGACCTTCGAGACGGTGCGATTAAAGCACGCCACCGTGAAGCCCTTGCTTTCCATATTGAGGATGATGTTCTCGCCCATTACCGCCAGGCCTATCAGTCCGATGTCAGCTTTAGCCATTTTATTCTGCTCCTTTTCCTGCCACGAAGGCGCTAAGACACAAAGTTTTCAAGTTTCAGTATTTGTCAGCCACCGAGGGCGCAGAGTCATAATCCCGTAGCGCCAGACCATAATAACCGGCCTGGCCGAATAATCAAGGGCTTCAGAGGCAGCACACGGTGACGCACTATATGCTTTCTAACGAGGTCTCACCGTCTCTGTCATGCTCCTGCTTCTCTTTCACACGCGGCAGGCACGCCATCCCGTGCACCCGATTGTTGGACCTCACTCCATGTCGGTGATCCTCATCGCTTAACCAAGCGGGGCGCCCAATCCTGAATCACGGTTTGGGGCGCCTTTCTTTCGCCGGGGCCGTCGGGCGTGCCTCCGTATGGATAAAACTCGATCCGTCCTTTGAGAACGCCGTCATCGAGGACGCCTTCGCCGATCAACCAGCCCGTATCTGGCGTGATTCTAACGCTGCCTCCTTCATCTTCGCGACCAATCAGCAGGGTGAAGTAGAATCCTCCCCCACAATCGTAGAAATCAGTGACAGGTGAGGTTCGATCCTGATCCAGATAGGTCGCAGTTAAACGACCATCGCGTCGCTCAATGCACAGTCTGACCGAACGCAACCCGGAGGCACAGGGCCACTCCCACGTTCCGGCAAAGTCCGCGTCGTCTCGTTGGGCTTCCCATGCGCGTTCCTGAAGCCGGCCCTCGTTCTCCACCGCCATTGTCCCCTGCATAGTGTTCTCGTGGACGTGCCCGTCGAACCTCAGCTCGAACCGGCCATAGGGCACATTGTCGGGCTTGCACCAAAAGCGCACGTGGTCGCCCCATAGGTCAACATACACGCCTCCTGCCAGATTGGTCTTGCCGGAAAGCTGAAATGTCCCGGTGACATTTGACAGACGCTGATGCAAGGTCAATTTGAGGTCCTGCGGCCCATCCTCCGTCTCGATCTTTCCCCGCCAGATGCCGGCAACGGGAGAGGGCACTATCCACATCATGATCTTCTCGCTGGTCCCAAAGTGACTCTCATTGCCAGCGTAGTCGGGCACCTTCGGATTGTTCTTGAACGGACTCCCCGCCTCGCCCCACATCTCAAGATAAACCGTGCGCACGGTCAGCGCCTTGTCTGGTTCCCACTCGCCCATGCCGAATTGGTGTGAAGCGATGCGGGTGCCAGGCTTGAGAATGGTAAGCATTTTGGGCCGGAGCTTGATGTTTGACTGGTGGCCCAAAAACAGAGTGACGACGCTGGCTTGCCGGAAATCCGTCGTGAACAGATCGCCCTGAATAAACTCGACCCGGTCTGTGACCCCCGCTTTTTGTGCGTTCTTCACGCTTTCCCCGATGCGTTCGGGATCAATCTCGATGCCAACCGCTCGACGAGCGCTGAAATCGCGGACTGCCGCAATCACGATGCGTCCGTCGCCCGAACCAAGATCGCACACTACATCGTCCTTCCCAACATTCGCGATCCAGAGCATATCATGGACGGTATCATTGCGGGTTGCTACATACGGAATAGACAGGCGGGCGGGTGGTGTGGCGGTTTGGGCGAGACCGGCGTGCGACAACTCAAGAACTGCAACCACCAGAGCTATGCCGAGAACGGTCCGTCCTGTTTTCATAGCCTGTGTCTCCATCAAGGAATTGTTGGTATCGACCCGTCGGCCAGTCTGTGCAGGATTTCGCCTGCGTGGCGGACGACCAAAATACCTTCGTCTTCCTTGTTTTCGTAGTCGGCTATTTTGATTTTGTCCGGGTTCATATAGCCGAGGTTCACCTTTTTGCATCGCTCCTTGCTTATGCCGGTGGCGAGGATAATGTTGGCCCGCGGCTTTTCGACGCCGTTGATGTATGTGCCGATGCCCTTGACGTGCGTGGAGTGCGCGATTATGCCTCTGGGGATGCCGCTAAACTGGTCCATCCGCTTGAGGAAGTAATCGCGGGTGTGGTATCCGATGCGGTCGAGGTATCTGCCGTGCGTGTATGAGATTTCGGTTATGTGCGGGGCGTGGATTATCAGCGTTCCGCCGTCGGCGAGTATCGGCTCGAGCTTGTACATTACCTTGCCCGCGGTCCATATATCGTCGTACATTTGGGGGGCGAGGCCGAGAATCGTATGATAGGGCCTGTCCTTATATACGATGTGCACCCTGTCCGAGAGGTCCGCCGCCTTTTCCCAGGCCTCCACGACGTCGCCGATGAATAGGCCCTTTAGCTCGTTCTCAAGCGCCACTATTGCAAACAGCTTGCGCGGTATTCTGACGAGGGAAGCGGCCTTTTCAACGACCTTTCTGGTGGGGGTCCATTTGTTGCCGTTTATCAGTGGATTAGTGACGACCGCGCCGAGCCAGTGAAAGAAGTGAATTATCTCGTCGCCCGCGATTCCGGGGAAGATGTACTTATGCCCGCCTGAGAAGCCCACCACCTCGTGCGGGAAGACCGGCCCCAAAATGAAAAACTCGTCATAGTCGAAGATCAGCTTGTTGATTGCGACATCGACCTCTTCGCGGAACAGGCCGTCGCTTATCTCCTCAATCTCGTCCGCGGAGATTCTTCCGATGGACGTGAATGTTTCCGGCTTGTCCCACTGATGGTTGAAGAACTTCATGGACGCGTATTTTGTCTTTCGCTCGTGGAGCGTCATTGCGAGCCTTGAGCAGATTTGCCCCTCGCTCATCGGCTGATGCGTGCCGAGTGCAACCAGGCAGTCGATGGCCTTTGCCTTTTGTCTTAGCTGCTCGTAAATGATTTTGAATACGTCGCCCACAGGCCCGGAGCGGGTATTGTCGGGGATTATCAGCAGAATCCGCTTGCCGGCGTAGTCATTCCGCGCAAAGAACTCGCCAATCGCCCTGGCCGCCTCCTCCTTCGTAACAAACCCCTCTCTATTTTCTCTTGAGATAATCATAGCTTTGTAGGGTGCGCACTGCACACCATTTCCCTATTACATTTCTTCGTGTCTTAGTGCCTTCGTGGCTACCAGAGGAATCATCTTCCCCACGGCGGTTTTTCCGGCAGACAAGCATCGAATTGGGCAATCAGTTTGGTCTCGTATTGGCCGGCGTATCGCCCTTTGATGAACCTATCGAACGCCTCATCGTGGAATCGCTTCCAGGACTCGACCTCATCGCCGGGATTGACAGGATAAAACAGGGCGTTGTTGGCCCTGGCCGCCTTCATATCTCCCGGGGCGTCGCCAACCATTAAGACGTGATCTTTTTCGTACCTGCCCTTCGTGGCGTATTCGAGGTGCTGGGCCTTCGTGCCCATTTCCTGGCCCGCGATGACCTCGACGTACCTGGCGATGTCGTGCTCCTGCCACTCGCGGATAAGGGCCTCGCCGGGCGTCGCCGAGACGACGATAACGTCAGCCAGCGGCTGAATCTTCTCCAAGCTCTCGCGGACGTAAGGAAACGGGGGCATATCTTTGACGATTTCGCCTATGGCTTCGTTGACCTTCTTGCTCCAGGCAAGCGCCAGCTCCAGTTCGGCTTTGGCCTCGGGGCTCCTGGCCTTTTCGATGGCCTGTTTGAGCCCGTCGTTACTGAGCAGGCTTTTTGGGTCATCAACCCAGGCGAAATAATGCGGGTACTGTGGGACCTTAAAGCCTCTGCCCTTTGTCATAGGATGCCTCGGCAGGAGGTCTGCTATGATGAGTTTCAGCGTCTTGTGCCGGTTGGCCCCGCGCGTCTTGGAGAAAAGGTCCGCGAAATCCTTGCACTCCCGCGCCGCCTGCGCTACCGGCTGGAGTCCGAAATAGCCTATCATCCACGGGCAGAAGCACTCCCGCTGCTTAATTCCCATCGTATCGAACGCGCAGCCGTCCGAGTCTATCCCCACGAAAAACTTATGTTTCGGTTTGAAATCCTTCAATGCTTGTGCCGGGTCAACATCAGCCATTTTCTTATCCTAAAACAAATAATCAATAGTCAATAATCAATTATCAATCTCTCAGACTCCGCTGAAGGCAGAGAAACCGCCGTCAACGGGGACTACCACTCCTGTAACGAATTTGGCCGCGTCGCTCAATAGCCATATAACCGTTCCTATCAGCTCCTCGGCCTGGCCGAACCGGCCCATCGGCGTATGGTCGATAATAGTCTTGCCGCGGGCCGTCAATTCCCCCGTTTTTTCGTCGGTCAGCAGGAAGCGGTTCTGCTCGGTCAGGAAGAACCCCGGCGCAATTGCGTTGACGCGGATGTCTTTCGAGTAGTTTTGGCAGACGTGCACGGCCAGCCACTGCGTAAAGTTGCTCACCGCAGCCTTAGCGGCAGAGTACGCGGCGATTTTGGTCAACGGCCGAAATGCGTTCATACTCGAAACATTGAGGATAACGCCCGCTCCGCTCTCCGCCATCTCTTTGCCGAATACCTGCGTCGGCAGCAATGTGCCGATGAAGTTCAGCTCAAAGACAAACCGAATCGCCTCGGTCGGCAAATCAAAGAACGACAAATCCGGCGAAGTGGTGGCCTCCTTCTTATTGCCACCAGCCCCGTTAATCAATATGTCGATCCTGCCGAGCTCGGATGTCACTCTCTTCTTTGCGGCCTCAAGACTTTTTTTGTCGAGCACGTTGCACTGGACGGCGATGGCCCTGCCGCGCCCGGAATTGATTTGGTCGGCGACCTTTGCCGCAGCGGCCTCGGCTAAGTCCAGAACGGCTATTTTTGCCCCTGCATCGCCCAATGCCTTTGCCATTGTCCCGCAGAGGACCCCGCCGCCGCCGGTTATCACGATTACTTTGTCTTTGACAGAAAACAGGTTATTCATGTGCTCGGTCCTTTTAACACATTACATATACTGCGGCAGTTTCTTTTGCAGCGGTTTGCGTTTGAATCTCATAAAGACGGGGATTCCGTCCCGGCCGATGGTAACCGGCGCCTGGCCCTGCACCAGCGGACGCAGATAATCCCGCATAGCCTTTGTGATGTGGTTGCCCGCTTCGTTTATGTACTCGCGGGGCACCTTCTTCTCGCCGTTTGCAACGTCTCTCAGCTCGGCCAGCCCGGTCGTGCACTTGTATTTCGGGCCTTTCTCGCGGACGAGCGTCACCATTTTTCCGTTGACCCCTTTGAGGGCGTACTTCACAGCCATTTGTCCGCACATATAGGCTTCTTTGACGTCGGTGAGCGAGGCGAAGTGCATTGCGCTGCGCTGGTTGGTGCCTAACTTATTGAAGCGGGCCTTGATTTTCACCTCTTTTTCGACCACGGCCTTTAGCATCTCCGCGACGCCGCCGAGCTGAACGTGCCCGAAGCTATCCTTGGCGAACGCCCCTGAGTCCGCCGTGACGTATTTGCCGTTTTCGTCCTTTAGTCCCTCGCCGGCCACGATAAATACCCTGCCTAATCGCTTGAGCACTTCCTCGACGTCCCTAACGAACTTATCGAACGAAAAGGCCGCTTCCGGCATATACACTAAGTGCGGTGCATCTTCGGGTGTCGTCGCCGCCAGCCCGGTCGCCGCGGCTATCCAGCCTGCGTTTCTGCCCATCACCTCCAGGATTGTGCAGGTATCGGCCGTATAAAGCGCCTCGGTATCCCGCCCGGCCTCGGCTGCGCAGGTTGCGACGTATTTGGCTACGCTCGGATAGCCGGGGCAGTGGTCGGTGAAGGCAAGGTCGTTATCGACGGTCTTGGGGATGCCGATGCAGACTAACTCGTACCCGGCATCGGCGGCCAGCTTATTGACCTTGTCGGCCGTGTCCATCGAGTCGTTGCCGCCCGCGTAGAAAAAATAGCGGATGTTGTGGGCCTTGAACACGTCCAGCACCCGCTGGAAGTCGGCCTGCGACTGGTCGATTGATTTGAGCTTGTACCTGCACGACCCCATAGCCGCCGCTGGCGTCCGCTTCAAAGCCTCGATCGCCTCGGGCCTCTCAGCCGAGAGGTTGAACAAATCCTCCTTCAAAACGCCCAAAATGCCGTTGGTTGCGCCTATTACCCGTCCGATCTTGCCCGATTTGGCCGCCTGCTGTATCACGCCGCAGGCGCTCGCGTTGATTACCGCTGTCGGCCCGCCCGATTGCGCCACAATTGCATTAGGTTTTGCGCCCATTGCAAATACTCCCTTACAATTTACTGTATTTCGTGGTAGAATCACCCATCACGCCAGAATATACAACACCGCCGCGGCAATTTCAATTTTTTTTGGTCTTGGCCCATGCCAACGTATTTAGTATTTTACCAATGAAATTGTGGGCAAAACGGCCGCAGCATCAGTAACGTGTAGGGCCGCCTCAAAGATGGTGCCAAATCGTCTTTTATTTGGCGACAGCTTTGATCGGCCCGGCGGCGGCAAAGCCTTTTGGGTTCAGAACAAGCAATCTCCCTCCCTCGAAAGAGGGCCGGGAGGGAGATTGTGGTCACGTGAATCAGATGGATTCTTTATATGAGTTCTGTAAAATTGTAGGTTAGGCCTATATTGTTGAAGAAAATCTCTTTTATGATTTTCTTCAATAATTACCTAAGTGATTATGAGACAATACGTTGCGATTGAAAAGAAAAAATCAACGAACGATTTTTTCTTTTCTAAGTAGGCCTAACCTGCAATTTTGCAGAAGCCTTGGATTCTTTATAAGTAAAAGGCACTTTCGTTGAGGCGTCAGCCCTTTATCAAACCGTCTATGATACCGGCTCGTCCGGGTTGAGGCTCTCTTTAGGAGTACGGCATGGCCAATTACATGATTGCAAAGTTCAACGAAATCGACGCTATAAGGTGCCCGTGCGGGTTTTCACGCCGGGCCTTCGTTGCCCCGGATAACCCGACGGCCACGATGCACATCGTCGATATCCGGCAAGACTCCAAAGTCCACTATCACAAGAAACTGACCGAGATATATTTTATCCTCGAAGGCTCCGGCCAAATGGAGCTGGACGGCGAAAAAGTGCCCGTAACACCCCTGACCGCCATTTTCATAAAGCCCGGCTGCCGACACCGAGCCATCGGAAAAATGCGGATCGTCAACGTCTCTATCCCTGCCTTCGACCCCAGCGACGAGTGGTTTGATTAGTGCCTTTTTACACTTCGTTTGATGGTTTGTCATCCTGAGGCGCAGCCGAATGATCTGGCCTGCGAATCGTACCACGCACCCGCCACTCCGCTTAGGCCCGCCACCTGTGGGCGGGGCCGTTCAGCCGCCGTCGGCACCTGTCCCTTGGGGACGCCGGCCCATATTTGATGCCAGCGTCAAAAGTTGTTTTAAGCCGCAAGATAAAATCGTTGAAACTCTGTAAATTGCCGTGGGTACACCGAAAAAACTTTTCGGGGACCTCTGCGGACGGCTTGTGCGGCAATTCTCCTTATCAAAAGCGTAAAACAAAGCCAAAATACGGCCACATTGGCCCTTGCGTACACGATTTGGCGCATTTTCGCGCAGGCGGCAGCACGCAGGATATTCCAGCCTGCCACTTTCAAGGGGTCAGGACGTTGTCATAGGGGTCAAAAAGGCGTGTTTGTTTGTTTCGGATCGACTATCTTATGCATAATTGCTCCAACTCATTGATATATAATGAGTTATATTGTATGCCCACGCACCGGACTGTCAAACATAAAATCCATATAACTGCTAAGTAATCCATAGAATTCGATACAGTGTTCGGTTAGTATCCAACAAAGACAGAGTGGGTGCAAGAGAGATTTCAAATGTTTTTAGGATTTTTCCGTCTTCCACCCTGCCTTTTGTTGCTGCCCCAAGACTCTCCGGCATAAGGCTTTATACAAATTCGGGAAAGTGCGTGAATATTTTGTTGGAATCGCGTAGAATTGTGCGAAATCTGATGGCTTGTTGGTTATCCTGCGGGTGCAGTCTTGAGGTGTTTATGACTTCGAAAGAACGAATTTATGCGATTATCAGGGGCGATTCGGCTGATCGGCCTGCCGTTACGCCTATTTTTATGGCCTGGGCCGCCCATTTCATCGGGCGGCCATACCGGGATTATTACCTTGATGGTGATGTTCTGGTCGATTCGCAGCTTGCAGTGGCGCAGGCCTTCGGCACCGACCAAGTAAGTGCGATAAGCGACCCCTGGCGGGAGGCCTCAGCCTACGGAATGCAATTTGAATATCCCGAAGAGTGCGTCGGCAAGCCGAAAGGTATTCTGATAAAGAGCGAAGAGGATATTTCAAGGCTCAAGGGCCGAAACATCGTCAGGGCCAAGAGGACAAAGCAGCGGATCGAGAGCGTCCGCAAAATGGCGGCCAAAGTCGGCTCGACGCACAGCGTATTGGGATGGGTCGAGGGGCCATTTGCAGAGTACGCTGACCTCCGCGGGGTCGAGGCTGCGATGCTCGATTTGATGGATCGGCCCGGCTTCTTCGCAAGGGCGGCGGATGCAATCATTGAGAACGAGATCAAATTTGCCCTCGCCCAGGTCAAGGCCGGGGCAGATATGATTGGCATCGGCGATGCGGCCGCAAGCCTCATATCGCCGCTCGCTTACAAGGAGCTTGTCCTGCCGTTGGAGCAGAAGCTCATAGCCGCGATCCACGAAGCGGGGGCGGCGGCGAAGCTCCATATCTGCGGCAACACAGTAAATCACACATCCTATATGGCCAAAAGCGGCGCGGACATCATCGACCTTGACTGGATGGTGCCTCTTGACCGCGCCAGAGATCTTGTCGGCCCGGATGTTACGCTCTGCGGCAATTTCGATCCGACGGCCGTTCTGCTCCAGGGTACGCCGCAGCAGGTGGCCGAGGCGGCGAGGAAGTGCATCAGGCTCGGCGGCAAGAAATTTATTCTTATGCCCGGCTGTGAGGTCCCGCCCGCCACGCCGGAAGAGAATATCCGGGCGTTTTGCCCGTGCGACGGTTGCTTGATTTGCGAGGAATTGAAATGTCGGAAATGAGTCGGCGCAGGTTCATCAAGGCGGCCTCTGCGGCAGGGGCTTTTACCATCGTGCCGCGCTATGTGCTCGGCGGTGCGGGCAATACGCCGCCAAGCGAGAAGCTCAACATCGCCGGTATCGGCGTCGGCGGGATGGGCGCATCGAACCTGCAGAACCTCAAAGGTGAGAATATCGTCGCCCTGTGCGACGTGGATTACGACTACGCATCCAAGACGTTTGACGAGTTTCCAAAGGCCGAGCGTTACCGCGATTATCGAGCGATGCTCGATAAGCAAAAGGATATCGACGCGGTCGTTATTGCAACGCCCGACCACACCCACGCCGTTATTGCAATGGCCGCAATCAACGCGGGCAAGCACGTCTATTGCCAAAAGCCCCTGACCCGTGACATCTGCGAGTCGCGCAGGCTCGCCGAGGCAGCGAAGAAAGCGGGCGTGACGACCGTGATGGGAATCCAGGGACACTCTATGGATGGGATTCGCCTGATTTGCGAGTGGATTTGGGATGGCGCGATAGGCCCGGTCCGGCAAGTCGATGCCTGGTGCAGCCTGAGCTATTATCCCTGGGGCCACGCCTACTGGAGCACAAGCTGCGCCGAGCGCCCGAAAGAGACGCCGCCCGTCCCGCAAACGCTCGACTGGGATTTATGGATAGGGCCCGCCCCGTATCGCCCGTATCATCGCTGCTACCACCCCGGCGTATGGCGGGCGTGGTGGGACTTCGGCTGCGGTATGATGGGCGACAGGGGCGCCCATACCCTCGACCCGGTCTATAAGGCCCTGAAGCTGGGAGCACCAACAAGCGTCGAGGCGACGACGCTGGCCGGAGACGGCGAGACGCATCCCTTGGCCGCAGTCGTCACCTACCAATTTCCCGCTCGCGGAGACCTGCCGCCCGTGAAGCTCACCTGGTACGAGGGCTTGCAGGCCCCTCGCCCCGAAGAGCTTGAAGACGGAAGGGTTATGGGCAACCCCGAAGGCGGGGCAATCTTCATAGGCGATAAGGGCAAGCTGATGTGCGGAGTATATGGGGAAAGCCCCCGGCTGATACCCGAAGGCAAAATGAAGGAGTACAAGCTGCCGGACAAGACTATCCCAAGGGTGACGGTGTCGCACGAGCAGGACTGGGCCAACGCCTGCAAGGCCGGCAGACAGCCCAGCGCAAGCTTCGACTACTCCGGCCCTCTGACTGAGATGGTCCTGTTAGGCAACGTCGCAAAAAAGATGCGCACCAAGCTCGACTGGGACGGCCCGAATATGAAGGTCACGAACATTGCCGAGGCAAACCAGTATGTCTGTAGAGAATATCGGCAAGGCTGGACGCTGTAGAACCGCAACGCCGCTCGGCTCATTTATTGCCGAGAAGCTGTTGTTGTATAAACGGTTGTGCTATGACGCCAAATTCGAAATCCGAATATCGAAATACGAAACAATACCAAATGACCAAAATCCTAATTTCCAAAACAGTGGCCCCCGCCCACGGTGGGAAGTTGTTTTGAATTTATGTCATTCGGATTTAGGATTTGTTTCGGATTTCGTGCTTCGTATTTTCTGAATGGGAGGTTATTATGAGCGAGCTTCTATACATCAAGGCGTCGCCGATGGGCGACCTATCTTTTTCAATTGCGGCGGCCGACGCGTTCGTCGGGGCGTATCGCAAGGCCAATCCGCAGGACACCGTGCGGACGCTCGATATCTTCAAAGAGCCTCTGCCCGCGTTTGACTTCGCGGCGGCCTCGGCCAAATACAAAATAATGCACGGCAAGGACCATTCGCAGAAGGATAAAGAGGTCTGGGGCAAGGTCGTCAGGGTGATCGAGCAGTTCAAGTCGGCGGATAAGTACGTCTTTGCCGTGCCGATGTGGAATTTCTCAATCCCCTACCGCCTCAAGCAGTACATCGACATTATCGTCCAGCCCGGCTACACGTTCAATTCCACCGCGGCGGGCTACGACGGCTTAGTCAAGAACAAGCCCGTCTTTATCGCCTACGCACGCGGCGGCGAGTACAAGCCCGGCAGCCCCGCCGAGGCCTTCGACCTCCAGAAACGGTACCTCGAATTGATACTCGGCTTTATGGGATTCACAGACATCCGCTCGGTAGTTGTCGAGCCCACACTTGCCTCCGGCCCTGATGCCGCTCAAAAGGCAAAGGCCCAGGCCATCGAAAACACAAAACAATCCGCCGCCGAATTCTGATAGCCCACAGGAATAAGGATAAAGGGCTAAAAGTTACTTGGCCCGTTAGAGGCTTTGCCTCTAATCGGACAGGACTAAACGAAATCCGGTGCGGGCGCTCCGTATGTGAGGGGGAGTGCAAAGACGGCTGGCTACACGACATTCGCGGGCCGTGAAGTCCCAGCTACCGCCACGAACAATACGATAAGTGCCCGAAGGCGGTCCCAAAGGATTGCCCTCGGGACTGGAACTATAGTACGTGCTCGAATACCAGTCATTACACCACTCCAAGACGTTGCCGGCCATATCATACAATCCAAAAGGATTGGCCGGCAAACTACCCACAGGAGAAGTATAGGGATATATTCCGTCATTCCACGACGGGTGATAACCTTCTGTCGAGTTGACGTCATACGGATAAGTTGGGAGCCCTGAAGTCCAATGACTATAGTAGTTCGCCAGGTCGTGGCTTATCCAATCATCCAACGGAAACCGATGACCACCATGCACCGCGATCATCCCACGTGCAGCATATTCCCACTCAGCCTCGGTCGGGAGGCGATAACCCTTCTTCGAGAAGTCACACGCCCAGGTCGAAAGATCGTAGCACTGCTCGCGAGCTTCCTGCTGGCTGCGCCAGTTAGAATAGGCGACCGCGCCATACCAGCTCACCGAGACCATCGGGTCATTGGCCATATTTCTTCCGCCCTTGGTGCGAACACTGAAAACGCCGCCACTGTAGGCAATCTGGCTCTGAGAATCTGCTGTTGACGTATTGCAGTATGGATAGCTCGTCCCCGAAGCGGCCTGATAGACCACGCCACTGGTGACCGTTATCCACCCGCTGTCATCGGCCCAGTTGAGGAAGGCACAATACTGCTGGTTGGTTGTCTGGTATCTGCCAGTATAGTACAAATTCAACTGTACCGTATGAACGGGCCTTTCATCTGGGTTACCATCATTGAAATTATCGCCCATCTCAAATTGGCATGTCAGTATATATGCCATATCGGACGGAATACAGCGTGGGCAAATGGTGAGCCAGTGGACCGCCATTACCCCAATGTCGTGAAAGTCGGTCGTCGGCCACTGAGCCGCCATTAGAGCGAAATCCTCAAAATCGACAAAACAGTCGCTGCTAAGGTCAGCCGATGGACAATCAGCAAGGGCTGATTGTCCGAGATAAAGGCAGCACATAACCGCCAATGCAAGTCTTGAGGTCGTCCCCCACATTCTCCTACCGGCCAACCTGCTCATTCCTATGTCCTCCAGCCTCCCAATAGTCTATTGAGCCGCCTCTTCCCGTTAGAGACGGCCGGTCGTACACCAAATCAGCAGAGGTGTTACCGCGGCGTTCGCTAAAAATGTATTCTATCATATTTGCCGGGCCTTGTCCAGAGGTTTTCTCGCAAAAGACAGTGTGAATCTGCGTTAACCCGTGTCTGAAAGAGCAAGCCGGGTTAATCCGCGTCCAGAGGCAGAAATCGCGGAAATTTAGGTTTGAGGGCGGGGCGGGTTCTGGTAGAATGTCGAGCCGTTGAGAATAACGATTTCGCGGGTCAGAACCTGCGTATTTACCCAAACTGACTTTCAGCCAGTTTGAGAATTCAGAAATCAAGGTTCAAAATGCAAAACAGGTCATTGATGATTGACGATTGGCGAATCGACAATCTGCAATTGCTCCGACGGTTTATGTTGATTCTTGGCAATGAATCGGTCACTTTGAGTATTTAACGAGAATTGGAGGATAGCAAGGATGCTGCGAATAGGCATAGCTGGTTTCGGGTTTATGGGCCGGACGCACTATCAGTGCTGGAACAAGCTCAAAACCGCCAAAGTAGTCGCAATCTGCGACACAAATCCCAACGTCGTCGAGGACACCAAGAAGGCTGTCGGCAATATCGGCGACGCACAATCGAACATTGATTTCGGCAAGCTGAAACTCTACGCCGACTACGACACGATGCTCACCGAGGCTAAGCTCGATGCGGTCTCTATCACGCTGCCGACCTGCCTGCACCCGGAATTCTCGATAAAGGCGTTGTCGGCGGGCGTGAACGTAATGTGCGAAAAGCCGATGGCCCTGACGGTGAGGCAGTGCGACAAAATGATAGCGGCGGCTAAGAGCAGCGGCAGGCGTTTGCAGATCGGCCATTGCGTGCGGTTCTGGCCCGAATACGCAAAGACAAAGCAGATGGTCGATAGCGGCAAGTACGGCAGAGTCATCGCCGCTTCCTTTAGGCGGCTCGGCTCGGTGCCGACCTGGAGCATAGACGATTGGTTCCTCGACGAACAGCGGTCCGGCGGGATGGCCCTTGATTTGCATATTCACGATAGCGATTACGTGCAGTATCTGTTCGGAATGCCCAGGGCCGTCGCGAGCTTCGGGGCAAAGGCGCCGGGCGGCGGACTTGTCCATATTGTCACGCAGTACATTTACGACGACGCGAGGGTGATAACCGCCGAGGGCGGCTGGGCGATGATGCCCGCGTTCGGGTTCGAGATGAGCTTCAACATAATGTTGGAGAAGGCGACGATTCTCTATGACCTGACTCGCAAGCCGATGTTCCGGGTCTGCCCCGCGAAAGGCGACGCCTTTACGCCGCAGGTCGAGGCGGGCGATGGCTGGTTTCTGCAGATTGCGCACTTCGCAAAGCTCATTGCAGGCAGGAAGCTCAAGCCCGTCACCACCCTGGAGCAGTCGCGCGATTCGGTCAGGATCGTCGCAGCAGAGAAGGAATCGGTCAGGAAAGGAAAAAAGATTGCGATTGATTAGGAGAGCTGAAAAATGAAGTGCAGGAATTGGCCCGTAGGAGTGTGTTCGTGGTCGCTGCAGACCGATATTGCGGGGGTGGCGGATGCGATGAAGAAGATCGGCCTTGAGCACGTGCACCTCGGCGTGCGGGCCGCAGTGGAAAATCCGGACGTGCTCGCCGCCATTCGCAGCCAGAAGTGGACGATAACGGCGACGATGATAGACTTCCCGCAGGAAGACTATTCGAGCCTCGACGCGATAAAGGTAACCGGCGGGATCGTGCCGGACGACTGCTGGGACCGCAACCGCAAGCTCTTTCTCGGCGCAGCGGAAGTGACGGCCAAGTTGGGCGTCAAGTACATCTCCACGCACGCCGGCTTCATCGACGAATCCGACCCGGCCTACGCTAAAAAGGTGCACGACCGAATCAAGACCCTGGCCGATGCGGCGGCGAAAAAGAACCTGACGCTGCTGCTCGAGACGGGCCAGGAGACCGCGGAGGAACTGCGGGCGTTCCTCGAAGAGCTCGATCACCCGGCGATAGCGGTGAATTTCGACCCTGCCAATATGATACTCTACGACAAGGGCAACCCCATCGAGGCGCTGCACACGCTCGGCCCCTGGATAAGGCACCTGCACGTTAAGGACGCCACGCGGACAAAACAGCCCGGAACCTGGGGCGCCGAGGTCCCGTGGGGCAAGGGCGAGGTCGGGGCCGGGGCGTTTATCAACGCACTGAAGGAAATAGGGTTCAAGGGCGCAATGGCGATTGAACGCGAGGCGGGCAACGACCGCCCCGGCGACATCAAACTCGCCATCGAAAAGCTAAAGACTCTTTGCGCATAATCCCGCTGAACAGAAACCTTATGAGTTAAGGAGAACGAAATGGACGCCAAACTGTTATTTGCCCTGAGCTTTGCGATGTTTATGGAGTTTGCGGTCTGGGCGGCGTGGATGCCGGTGCTGGCCGCACGACTGCTCGGACCTCTGAAAATGACCGGTAAGCAGACCGGCTGGATCTACGCCACGCTGCCGTTGGCCTGCATCGTCTCGCCGCTGATTGCGGGGGTGCTGGCCGACAAGTATTTCGACACCAAACACATACTCGGCGTAGCGCATTTGGTTGGCGCGGTGCTGCTCTTTTGGGTGGCCAACAAGACGAGCTTCAAGAGTATCTTCGGAATTATGCTGCTGTACTGCCTGTGCTACGCGGGGACGCTTCCATTAGTCAACGCGATACTGTTTGCAAATGCCTCCGACGTCGCCGACCAGGGCAAGGTATTCATCTGGGCGCCGATTGCCTGGGCGCTTAT
>Ga0315288_10004797_pt1 | contig 17206 bp, 10 predicted proteins | sample YL17G11_20_MG_FD_203454 | JGI IMG/M metagenome (GOLD analysis project Ga0315288, IMG submission 203454) | Sediment microbial communities from Yellowstone Lake, YNP, Wyoming, USA - YL17G11_20 | ecosystem: Environmental > Aquatic > Freshwater > Lake > Sediment | place: USA: Wyoming | collected... | reverse complement strand
AGTAAAGTCCTAGCAGCCGCTACCCAGGAAGTAATCTTTAGTCCTACTCCAGATATGCGTAGAGCAAAGGCCGCCTTCTGGACTAGCCTCTCCGACCATCCTCTTGGTGTCGGCGACAATGACACTTTGACACTCGCTGCATCAAAGCAGCTCGGGGCCGATTCTCGCCTCTCCCGGTGGTGGGCGGTACCTGGCTTCGTCGACTGGTGGCAGAACAAGCAGGAGTTCAAGCAGCGGTTAGAATACATGGCCCAGCTTGCCCTAGACAGCCTCGAAGAGATACTCACTGACCCGAATGCCAATCCTACGGCCAAGGTCAACTCAGCTAAGCTGGTCCTCGATGCCGCCAATAAGATGCCCAAGAAGGCCCCGGAAGAGAATTTGGATACCAAGCTATCGTCGATGTCTCGGGCCGAACTAGAAGAATATGTCCGCTCTAAAGTCAAGTACTTGACACCTGCCGTTGAGACTGTTAGTATTGACACTGTCTTAGGAGTAGATAGTGATACTGAAACAAGGACTACAGGAAGTACTAAAGAAGGAGTCTCCGACTAGTTCGGGAACTACTATCATAGACTTTAGTGTGCAGTCTGATGCAGTACTAGCCTTACTGTGGGTAACCGCTATCTCTGGTACCTTGGACGTTCAAGTCTTTGGTATCCTTGATGACGGTAATAAAGAAGTCCTCCTCTTTGACTTTCCTGATATCACAACTCCAACGACCTCCCTCATCCAAAAGAGAAGTAGCGTAGTACCTACCCGACTGAGGGCGAAGGTAACGTATACAGGAGCTTGCAGCTACGAGCTATCAGCGCGTGCTGTTAACACGGGCACTGGAGATACTAGGATAGTTAGTTCCGCTACTATCCGTACCGGACAGCAGACGATAGGACCGACTACCTCCGTACTAATCCCCGCCTCGTTAACCGACCGTAACTCGCTTGTTATAAAGAACTGGTCTACCTCTGGAATCATCTACCTCTCTGAAACTGCAGCTAAGGCAGTCCCGGCTACCGGGTGGCCGGTCGGTCCCAAGGACGCCCTAGGCATCGAGATACAGGCCGGAGTCACCATCTACGCTACCTCTGACGGTGCAACGTGCGACATTCGCCTCATTGAAAGCGGGGCCTAAGAATGGCTTTCTCCCCCTCAGGGTCCGCAGGGGCCGTCGTTGAGATTAGTAACTCAGCCGTCTCGCCGGCGAATCAGTTTACTGTAGTTGCAATTACTGTCAGTCCAGGTGAACGTCCCCTGTATGCGTTCCCGGATGGGTGTACGAATATTGGGTGGAAAGTCAGGCAGCTGAACACCGACGCTCGCTTCTTCTCTGACGCGGCAGCTACCGGATACTATACCACTCCTTCCTACTTCTCTGGCTCAGTTAATACTAAGGGTGTTACCTTCGGGTGGGAGAGTGACACCGAGTGTGTTGTTGAACTTTCTTTCTGGGGACCGAAGGGTTCTCTCGAATACGAAGCGGTAAAGAAAGCAGCATCAGAACTGTTTACTCTTACAGAATACGCCCTTAGCCAGAAGCGAATCACGTTGACATTGACACCTGATTTGAGTTATAATATATCTGTTACCCCGCGTGAAGGTTGCGCTCAGTTTTACGGGTCCGACTTCACGATTGCCGGTAAAGATGTCTCCTGGGATTCTCTAGGACTCGATGGTCTCTTACTCGTCGGCGATATCTTACAAGTAGACTATTTCTACTAAACGCTTCCTCAACTAGAACCAACGTCTAACTGGGATGGTCCTGGTTAGATTCTTACCCAAGAGGGAAAATTATGTCACAGATTAGAAAAGGGTTTATTGCCGCCAACGCGATTGACGGTAGTAAACTTAAGCTTCTCAACAATGAAGCTATTCGTGCCGCTCAGGCCGATGGTGCGGATGTTGAGTTGATGAAACTCGACGGCTCAAACGTACTGCAGTTTCTTAAGCTGCCCCAGGTTAGCGCCGACCCATCACAGGGTAACGACGTTGCTCGTAAGAGCTATGTAGATGCGCAAGTATCTGCAGCCGGTGACAGCGCAGCTGCTGGCCTAGCATCTGAGCAATCGGCCCGTGAGAGCGCGGATAGCGGCCTCCAGTCGGCGATTGACACGGAGAAGGGACGTATCGATGCAATCCTAAGCGCAGCTACCGCTGACGCTGACTCGTTTGCAGAAATCGTCAACTTGATTAATTCGGTTGATACTGAAAGCGATAGCGCCTTTGGTAGCTACGTCATCAGCAACAACGCAGCACTCGCTCAAGAGTCCGCTGACCGCGCTGCTGGAGACGCCAGCCTATCTAGCGACGTGGCTGACGAAGCTTCGGCTCGTCAATCCGCTGACACGGCTCTACAAGGTAACCTCGACCAAGAAGTCTCTGACCGTCAAGCTGCCGTTAGCAGCGAGGCATCGGCACGTCAAAGTGCAGACGTTGGCTTACAAAGTCAAATTAACAGCCTAAATAGCAGGTCTTCTTCGGCTCTTAGTACCGAAACAGCTGCTCGTCAAGCCGCTGATTCAGCTGAACAGTCGGCTCGTGAATCGGCTGACAGTTCTTTGCAAGCTAACATTGACGCTGAAGCCGGTACTCGTGGTACTGCTGACGCTGCATTGTCGGGACGCCTCGATGTCCTAGAAGCTGACCCAGTAACCAAGAGCTATGTCGACACCTGGGGTGGCGATGAGGCTAATACTCGTTCGGCAGCTGATGCCAACTTGCAAAGCCAAATTGACAACCTTACGTCTAACTTGGACCCAGCTGCTCTCGATTCCTTAACGGAAATCGTCGGTGCATTCCAAGCTGCTGACAGTGACCTGACTGCGGCTGTTACCGCTCTAGGCACTTCCGCTAGTTCGGCTGTTGCTGCAGAAGAAAGCCGGGCAACTGCGGCGGAAGCTGCTCTTCAGGCTGCTATCAGTTCTGAAGTTTCCCGCGCTCAAGGCCAAGAAGCTGCAATTGATACTCGGTTTACAAACGACGAAGCTGCTTCGGCCGCTGAAGTTTCAAACCGGCAAGCGGCTGTCTCCGCAGAAGAGTCTGCCCGTCAGGCTGCTGACGCCTCACTCCAAGGTGAAGTCGATGCAGTAGAATCGGCGCTGGCTCAAGAAGTCTCGAACCGTCAAGCTGCAGTTAGCTCGGAAGCTGCTACTCGTGAAGCTGCTGACAGTGCTCTCGACGTTCGCGTCGATGCAATCGAAGCAGTAACTTCCCGTAAAGAGAAGATTGTCTTGTCTGCTGACGACGCTAGCAATGGTTACATTGACCTAGCTGTTACCTGTAAAGCGGACAGTGAAATGGTCTTCATCGGCTCACTGTATGCTCATGACGGCGACGATTACACGGTGTCAACCACTAACAATAAGACCCGTATCTTCTTTGCCGGACCTCTGGCAGCTGGTGGTGTGAGTCAACTGGTTACTGGTGACGTTGTCTATGTTCGTTACCTAAGCTCTGAGACTGGCTCGGGCGGGGGTGGTGGTGGCCAACCAAGTTCCGCATATTTTATGAGCGCAAGCTTTGGCGCAGCAGTTGGCATAGTAAACTGGATGGCACTCGGCGCAACTACTGAAAATGTTCGCCTAGAATATGACATGGCTGGATTCTGGTTGAATGTTGCTAACCTCGGTCCTGCTTTCAGCGGTTTCGGTTACACACCTAGTCTTCTAAACCTTGGCGGAACTTACCGTTTAGTGTTTACGGAGGGTAGCGGAACAACGGTCATCGGTTCCCCGTCGATGTCGTTTACATACATGGGAGCAGGCCCTGGCCCAGGACCTGTGACCTACTCATTCCCAATGGTAATTGGTCAAACTGACAACGGAGATGGTTCAATCACCTTCGATTGGGCAGGCGCAAACCTACCAATGATGCAAGAAGTGCGGGTAGTGAGAGTCATTGGCCCGGCAATGTATGATATCTTCAACGGGGTTAACTTAGGCGTTCTAACTCCAACGTCATCTGGCGTAATTAGTAGCTCCGCTGTTAACAACTACGACAGCTACGCTCTACAGACTTTCATGGGACCAACGTCTACTGCTACAAGTGCATCGTTCCAGATTCCATCGGGAACAGCAGGGGCGGCCCCTCAACCGACGCTAGGGGATTTGCAATATACCAATGCTAGCGGATTGATAACATTTACGTGGACTTCCGCAAATGTGGGTAGCAAGGGTACACAGCTAGAGCACTTAGTCAATGGCTCTTACGTTGCAATTGGCGGTATTGGTTTAGCTAGCGGTAACTCGGGGCAAATGAACTCGGGTTCACTGGTTGCAGGCGATACTTACCGGGTAAGACTATACGACGACTACAATGGACAAATGCCGACTTCCCCGGAAGTAGCTACTAGCGGTTTAGAATTCACTTGACCTTTCCATTTCAGTATGTTAGCCTGGAATGAAGGCCTGGGACTTAAAACGCACCGGGCTACCCCCCTGGAACGAGGCTCCTTCTCTGGAGCCCGTTCCTTCCTTTATTCTGTCAAGGATGGCCGATGAAGATATTTGGAAGTATTACTGAATTATTTCAGCTGGTGTTTCGTCACCCGGTCGCCCCGAATAAGCAGGTTACCATAGCGGTCAACAGTGCAGCGCCCAGCACGCCTTCCGCGGACATCACCTTCTTTTTGCCTCCCAGAGCAGCCGGCGATGAACTTGTCGGGAAGGACGCAACTCAGACCTTAACAAATAAAACATTAAGCACTGGCACAGTAATTACCGGCGGAACTCTGTCCGGCGTTACCATTTCTAACAGTACTATTGCTAGTTTACTTACGCCCCTGGATGTTGCAATTGGCGGTACTGGCGTGACCACTAGCACGGGGACTGGTGGCGTCGTCCTCTCAAATAGCCCAACTTTGGTGGCACCAGCCCTCGGCACACCGGCCAGTGGCGTGGCCACCAACCTAACAGGACTGCCATTAACTACCGGCATCACCGGCACACTCGGCGTGGCTAATGGCGGAACGGGCTTGACTTCCGGAACATCTGGCGGACTTCCCTACTATTCTTCGGCTTCTACACTTGCTTCCTCCTCGACACTTACTTTGAATGGCGTGCTTCTTGGGGGAGGGGCAGGTGCCTCGCCAACAAGCACCGCGGCAGGCTCGGCGAATTCGGTATTCCGGGTTCCAGGCGGCGGTGGCGCTCCATCCTTCGGCACGGTTAATTTAGCGTCAGTGCAGGCCGTATCCGGCAATCTAAATGTTTCTAATGGCGGAACAGGCACCAACGGTCATACTTTGTATAGTGTTTTATTAGGAAACGGATTCAATGGCCTTCTCAACACCGCGGCAGGGACTGCATATCAAACTCTCCGCATTCCTTCGGGCGGCGGGGCACCCGTGTTCGGCGCTTTGGATATCTCTCAAACTTCGGCAACGACAGGCCTTCTTCCTATCGCTAGCGGGGGCACGAATGCAAGTACTGCACCCAATGCCAGAACTAGTTTAGGTGCGGCAGCTTCCGGCGCGAATACGGACATCACCTCCTTGGCAGCGACGGGCCTTGTTTCGGCAGGCGCCCTGGCTGTAACTAATACCGCGTCCACGGGATACTTAGATGTTGCCGTTCAGACAAGCGGGACTGTGTCCGCCCCTGCAGCAAGTACATTTAGAATTTTTCAAAGAAGCGATAACAAGCTCGTTATCAAAACTCCCGCAGCTTTTAACGGTGCGGAAATACCCCTCGTTACCGCGAATACGGCCCCATTGAATGTGGTCCAGAATCCTCAGGATGCTATGGCCGGGTGGGCGGCTGGGGCAAGCACTACCATTCAAAGCGACCGCCAAGCTAACCCGCTATACCCAATTAGCGACAGCTTTATTCGCGTAAGTGCTACAGCAAATACAACCGAATCTTCAGCTTCCGGCGCCTACTATACAATAGCCTCCCTGCCTACCGCCCTGCTTTCTAAGAAATTGAAAATAGAGTTTTATGTAACTACCCCGCTAGCGGATACGTGGGCCCTTTCTGTATACGGCGGTGGCGTTAGAAAAATCCTATCAACGGACGCCACAACAGGTACACCAGTAACCACCCTTCCAGTTAACTTTACGGGAAAAGTTACGGCCTATTTTGACACAGATAACTTGAATACGCTTTACACGGTAAATTGGACCAGGACAGCGGGAACAGGGACTACAGGAATCTCGCTTGTCGGTGTATTTGTTGGGCCGGAAATTTCCCCTACAAGTGCTGCAGTTACCGAGTGGAGTGCTTTTGCAATCAACAACACAAATACCAACTGGACCGCTAACGTAGGCACGGGGTCCTATGGTAGGTATCGTCGCGTTGGAGATACCGCCGAATTCTATGCGTTTATTACATTCGCCGCTCAACCGACACCGAACACAAACCAGCTAATCATTACGCTACCTAACAGCTTGGCCATAGATTCTACTAAGGTAAACCTAACGGCGGCCAGTTCCGCTTTGGGTTCCGGCGAACTGTTGCAGACCGCTGTTCCGTACAATCTACAAGTTGTCACCTCTGGAGCAAGTACTTCGGTTGCTGTTGTTTATCAGAGTGCTGTTACCGGAGCGCAGTCCAACCTTACAGCGGTGGCGCCTATCGCACTAAGTTCCGGCACTATCACAGTTACCTGGCGGGCCCCTATTGTTTCCTACGCGGGCGGGGGTACTATCTCCCTGGCCCAGAACGACGAAGAATTCCTTAGTCATGACGGCACCTCCACCGTCCTGGGTTCCCAGGGTTCAGTGGTCCCAAGCATAGCAGCGGGCGGCTCGGCTGTTACCCGCTCCATAATCTACCCAAGCCCTGCTTTGAATACCACTGTACTTAAGTTGGAAATTCAACCATTTGGAACAGGCCCCTGGATTCCTGCTGAAACTATCTTCCCCACAGTTCAGCAGGGTTTTATTAACTTTGGTACACAACTTTCCGGTGCCGCTGCGACCGGGGTTAACGTCTTCTTTTCGGGGCAAGGTCCTCAGGCTACAAACTCCGTATACGGCGTAGGCCCTGGGATTGGTTGGGACAGCTACGCAGGTAACGGCTACCGTTTTCGTCTCAGAAAAACCAGTGGAAACGCCAGCCTAGTCGGTTCCAACATAGTGGTTCCGGGTGTTTCATCCGGTCTCGTGGCCGCTGCCGGGGTTCCGGGAAGCACGACGGGAACGGCGATTGCTGCCTCCTATATCGGAGAGCGTCGTAGGACCACTTATTCCGCGGTAACTATCAACTTAACAGCCACTCAACTTGCTGTATTCACAAGCGTCTTACCGGGCATCTATGCGGTCCGGTTCTATGGAGACTGTGCTCTAGGCACAACTACTCGCGTGCAGTACAGCGTGAACACCTCGATTGCTCTGGACAGCACCCAACCCGGTGAAACCCTCTGGGATGCTTGCTCCACCCCAAGTGGTGCCGGCCTTCTCGTGGGACAAGGCACCCGGTACCTCACAGTAACTTCCACACTGGCTAACTTATATCTAGTCGCACAGGCGGCTGGGGTACTCACTTCCGCATCCGCCAGAGGTGTATTTGAGTTGGTACGTGTCGCATAAATAGGACGTAAGTGCCCCTCTTGACAAGGGGTCCTAAAGGAGATAAGATTACATGGAACGTGAAAATCTTCAAGCGCATCTGGATAAGCGGTTCGACCGGCTAGAAGAAAAGCTGGACGACCATTTAGGGCGCATCTCCAGGGCCGAGACAGAGATACACTGGATAAAAGGCGCTAGCAAATTGGCGTTAACTTTAGTAATATCAGCACTAGGATTCTTGGCGCAATTTCTCTGGGCCAGGCTTCGTTAAACAAGGGAATGTAAAATGAAAAAAGCCTATTTAAGCAAACTGAAGGCAAAGATGCCAACTCCTCCGGTCGTCGAAGATGAAGACGACATGCTGGAGATGGACGAAGAGGAGGCCGCTGAAAGCCCGGAGCATGAAGCTGGCGAAACCTCAGAAGAGGAAGCAGCGGAGCACGAAGAAGGTGCAGCCGGTTTAGAAGAAGGCACCCCAGAGGAAGAGGCTGCTGAAACCGAAGAACAACACACCGCTGAACTCTCAGATGAAGCCCTTCTCGCAGAAATTAAGAAGCGCGGCCTAAGCGCCGGCGGCCCTAAGAAAAAGGCAGTAGCAGTTTCTCCTAAAGATGTTGAAGAAGAAACCGGCTACTAATTCTTTGCGTAGTCGGAGTTTATCATGGCACGCCGCCTAACTACTTCCAATCTAATTGCGGATGTCAGGAGCCTGTTAGACGAGGTCAACCAGGCCTCCATTGACGACTCTGCAGATATCCTGCCCGCGTTGAACCGGGCCCAGGATGTTGCGTCCAATATTCTAGCTAAGCACTACGAATCCCCCCTGCTTGCGTACAAACTGCAATACCTAGTGTCCGGTCAAAAAGAGTACGATATTCCACCGGACGCTTTTGAGCAGCGCTTAGAGAAGATTGAAGTCCAAATTCAGAACGGACTTTTCAATCCAATTAAGCGTCAAAGTTACAGGGATGCTACCTTGTTAGAGACTACGGCCAGGACCGCTTTCCCCTTGTTCTACTCTGAAATTGGAGACAAGTACAGGCTGTATCCAAGTCCCACAGGCGCTTACCCCCTGCGTGTTTGGTACAACAAGGACCCGGAACCGCTCGTTATTGAGCAAGGAACGATTACTGGTCCCGTAAACTCGACCACTAAACAGCTTCAATCCGGCAGTACCTTCATCGAAGTGGACAACATGGGTTCCCAACTCACTTTAGAGAAAGCACTATTCAGTTCTTATATTAACTTCATTGATGGGAACACAGGCCGCATTAAGGGCACCTGCCAGATTCTTAAAAAGGGCTCTGGTCAAATATACATTAAATCAGTACCCGATAGAGTTACAGTACTCAATCAGACTGTATCCGGAACGCTACCTGCGGACCTGGCACTTGATGACCTAATCTGTACCGTGGATGGAAATTGCATTTCAGTACTTAAGAAACCCTTTGCCAACTTCCTGATTCAAATGGCAGTAAGCGAACTGCTGAATACCAAGCTGGGCATTGTCAGCGAGATGGCTGAAAAGGTCCGCCAAGAGATGCAGGTGATTGTAAAAGAAAGCTGGGTCGGACGAGAAAACTATATGAAAGTCCGCTCTGCGGCTCCTCATTGGGAAAGAATAGGTAGACGATATGGCAATAGGTCCTAAAGGGATGTTAGGTTCAATTCGTGGCAAGGGCGTTCCTGAAAAGAAGGACTCCTCCATGGACGAGCTATTCGCCAGTGAGGACTATGTCCCGGAGCCGGCGCCAGAGGAAGAAAACAAGGACGAAAAAGATGAGAAAAAGAAAAAGGTCCCTTTTGAAATGGACCCAAAGGGCGTAAAATCCCTAAAGAAAGTATTTGGATAATGCCTGCTAAATCGAAAGCCCAATTCAAGGCAATGGCCGCAGCATCCGAGGGAAAGTCCGATGTAATCGAGATTGCTCCCAAGAAGGCCAAAGAGTACCTGAAAAAAGTACGCTACTCTAAGCTTCCCGAAAAAGTTAAAACATAAGACTAAAAAGACTAAGAGGTTCCCTGTGTCCATGAAGTATGTCTCAATTCCGCATGGTGACTTGGGTGGGTCCGGCATTGACGCGCTATCTTCAGAGGACTCTATTCAAGAAGGGCACGCAGAGGACCTAGTTAACGCGGAAGCTTCCCCACAAGGCTACCTCGCTAAAAGAACTGGATATCAACAGATATTTGGTCAACTGCCAATGCGTGTTGTGAGAACAGAGTATAACGCACTGGACCCGGCCACCCTCCGGCTGATGTTCCCCGCGAATGTTGATTTAGCATACATTCAAAGCAATCAGCATTCCCGGCCAATAGTGGTTTCAGGCAGGACTTCCCTTGCCAATCCTACCCCAGTAACTGTAACTATTGACAGTGTGTATAACAATGATTATCAACATTTGCTGGTAAACAGGGCTGGTGCCAACAACTTTTTTTATACCGATGGGGCTGGTAATGATTTAGTAACAGGCGATTTGCTGAGCTTAAGCGCCACTACCCTTCCCGCCGCCACTCCGGCTTTTATTGAAGGTAAATTATATCGCGTCACGGTGTTAGGGGTTGACGAATTCTATTTAACGGACCCGGATACGAGCATCCGTCCAATTATGACGTCCAATGGCCTAAATGTGTTTGCTACAATCTCCGCTTTGGACGACGTTTTTAAGTTGGCAGGCGACGACCTTCCTCCTGCCATTGGTACTGCGGTACGCTTTTTTTCTACAGGCAGCCTGCCCACTCAATTGAATCCGGCTACCTATGGGGTGGATTTTAAGGTATTCTATGTTGTTGCGCAGAGGCTGACTAGCGCCGGCTCTACGTTTAATGGATTCCGTGTCTCGACGACTAAAGGCGGTCCGTACCTTATGATTGGCTCGTATACCGGAGTGCTAACATGTACTCCGTTAAACGGAGATTTTGAAAACTCAGGAATAGAATCTCAGTATTATTCAGAGTTCAAAGCGGATTCAAGAAAACTGATTGGTGCGACTGGTACGGGTGAATTTACCACGGAAATTACGGAACTGGAACATGGTCTACCTTCGCCCTTCATGTGGGTAGGTATTGCACAGTCTTTGGATACTGTAAAGCTGGATAACATTCAAGTCACTCCCGCCGGTTACCTATCCGGGGGACAGACAACGGAAGAGGGCGTGTCCGTGAGTTCCGCGGACCGCACTATTCTAGTACGGCAGAAAAACGGGACAGGAGCCACAGTTAAGCAGTTCATTTACTGGCAACAAAAAACTGCTGCTCCAGGAACTGTTTACATTAGCAAGATGCCGGATTTGAATTTTATTGAAGCCAAGACGTGGATACTCCCCGGCGCCAATACCTATACCTTTGGTAGCGGCGGGGACGCGCAGCACAATTTGTTGTCCGCCGAAATTCAAGTTAAGGCGTTTGAAATTATTGGCGAGAATTACCGGGAGATTCGTCCTGATTCGGTGCTGATTACCCAAGCGGGAAAAGTATTTATTCAAATTACGAATAATACACAAGTATACACTCCTGTATTTTTTATCCTATCGACAGTAGACGCCGATAAGGCAATTCATGATATTCCCGTTCCGGCGGGAGTAAAAACAATAACTATCGATGCCCCTATATCTCCTTTCATGTTTGCGTCCTGCTATTGCGACGGGGCAAGAGACCCCACCATCACGGCCTCTGTGGTTCCCGCGTTGGAGCTAATTTGGCCGGATTCTATTCAATACAATTCAACAACAAATCAGACTGTAATTAGTTTGACAACAGCCGCGAATGTCAGCAGGACCCTGCACGTATATTGGGAGCCTGCCTATTTAAGCAACAATATTCTTACTGTAACTAGTAAAAATCCAATTAACACCGCGTATATCGATTTAGCCCCGCAATTAACGGTATGGGGATTGGACCAAGCGCAGGCGTATTCTAAGAATGCAAATCCGCATGCGGGCTGGGTTTCCCATCTGGATACGTTTAGGAGTCCCGGAATTACTGCCCTTGTTTCCGGCCTTGGGGGCAATCTATTTTCCGGGTCAGAATTAACGACAGCCGAAAAGGCGCAGTACAAAATCCCTACCCTGTATCCCAGCTTACGTGTGTTGGCGCACACCCTCTCGGGGGCGACGACCAATCTCAACTTAGGACCGGCACTGGTAGACATTACCAAAATAAGTGCTTCTATACGGGACCGCGGTGTCCTTGGTGGGACTGGATGGGACTCCGGGTTTGCGGACATTTCTAGCATCGAATATTCAGATGAATATTACCCGACTTCCAGCGTCACGGCAACAGTCACCAGTGGCGGTACGTTGACGTGTTTCCCGCCCTTGGCTGTGGGAACCTGGGTAACCGTGGATTGCCTAGGCGCCGTAATGCCGGCCACGCTCGCCGCACAACCTCGTTATTTGCAAATTTCTTCAGCTCCATCTTCCACCTTTACCGTTAATGGAATTAGCTTTTCTTCTTTACCGGCAGGCACCTCCATAAAAATAACCCCGGTTCGCGGCGTGGTAGATATCAAAATTACCGCCGCTCAGGTTGCTCGTTCTTCTGTTTTTTCTATTGCTCCAGGCATGGACCAGCTTCAAATTCAACAGTGCGGAATTCCCATTCATGACGGTTCCTGGCCCCTCCTGGACGCATCGATATACGGCGCTGCCCCCATCCCGTTTGCTTCATTCACCGTAGTTAACGAGGACATCGCCAACTTAGTTAACCAGAACCCAGAACTGCTTCCTTCCACTTTAAGTCAAAGAACTACTATTTGGAACAGCGGCCAGGGCGGGCAGTGCGGTATTTTTTCAGGAGCGTTGTCCGGTTTAGATTTCCTTCCTGGAGACGTAATTCAGCATTCCAATCTTACTAATAAAGAAAACATAGTTGTAACTGGGGTAAATGCTGTCGGTACATTTGCAGATAACTTTTATCAAAATGTTACGTTAGAAGAAGGTTCCCTGATTGTCGCCGCCCGCACCGGCCAAGTGATTCCTCTTCGGGACAGTAACGAAGCCCCTACCGCCGCCAATTTAGTAACCAATGATAACTTGCAAATCTCAGGATTTACGAGACAGTTTAAAGCAAAAGGAATAAATCCCCGTGCTTCTCAATATATTAAGAGTATCTTGAAGCCGGCAAGTTCAAAGGTTGCAACCGTAACTCTTGATATTACTACCGGCTCCATCTTCCCGTTTGCAGTAGGGGACCATGTCCTCATTACCCGTGGAGAGCAGTTTTCTGGTGAAATAGTTATTGAGTCCATCGACACGGATACTAAGTCCTTCACGTTTACTACAGATAAAACCGGAAGCGTGGGCCCCTTTGTTAACCTAGTATCCGGCCCTGTTCTTTTCGGATACACCACTTGGGTAGGGGAAACAATTACCTGGGAGGACACGTTCAATTCAACTAATAGCGTTTCTGTTCCTGGTCGGTGGATTCCAGTAGAGGCCCCGGACCACTCTAACAACGCAGCGCCAACCTCATATACCCGCTACCTATCAAATTCGGCGTATGACAATCAGCCTATTCTTCGGTCCACCCAGGTCTCAGATTCCCTGTTCCTGACCAATGGAGATGACCGCACCTCAAAGGTAGACGGCTATAACCTAACAAGACCCGGTCTACCAAGATGGCAACCGCAGCTCTTTTTCAATCAGGCTACCAATCTTCAGTCCTATAATACTGAGCAAGGCACCATTCCCCTAATTAAAACGACTGTCAATGTGACCGGCTGGAGTCGTAACTATTTTATTGTGGCTGCTGCTGACCTTCTCGCGTTCAAACAAGGCACTCGCATTCGCCGGGACGGGGACCCACTAACCATATACACCGTACAGGACGTGCAGGCAGGGACCACAGCTTCCCCCACAAATCAGATTATTGTTGACAAAGACATAACGGACGCGTCAGCTGCGGACACCATAACAAACGTCTGCACTTTCTCCTACTATTTCCGGTTAAACCTAGTTGATGTAAACGATAACGTAATCGCTTCCGCACCAACCGGCGCATTCGATTGTACAATAAACGTCACTTCCAACTTTCAGAATAGAATTAAGTTAATAGGACTTCCCACCCTAGACATTTACGATTACGATAGAATTGAAATTCAGATTTATAGAACAAAGCAGAACGGTGTTGCTCCCTACTATTTGCTGACTACCCTGGCTGTTCCTTTTGACAGGAACGAAGGGTACGTCACGTGGATTGATACGGTTGCGGACGCGGACATCAATGTAGCTACACAACAGGACAAAGTAAACGTGCCCCTAAAGGGCAATGAGCTAGGCACTGGCTGGTCCCCTCCCGTTCGGTCCAAGCACATCACCAGCGCTGCAAATCGGCTTGTTCTAGGCAATTTAACTAGCGACCCCTACATTGACCTATCTATTCGGAATATAGGCTCCACAGTAAAGTCTTCTGAATTGAATACAAATAGGTTTTTGCTAAGAAAAAGCAATACTGATACAGGCACTGAAACAGACATGCTGTCTCGTGTCGGCTATTTTTTTACCACCAATTTTGGCGTACCGATTAACTTTCCCTTTCCAAATTCCGGTGCCAACTTTGCCATCTCTCCTAGTTCAGGAGTATCAAACCTTTCTGCAGGAGATTGGGTCTATTTATATAGACCAGATTTGAACAGCATAACGGTATCGCAAGCACCTGGGGGGGCAATTGGAACAAGCAATGATAGAATCTCTGTGACTTTTTCAAATCCACTTTCCGCTGGTCGTCCTTTTGTAGTTAGCACCACAGGGGTCTTTCCTCCCAGCACGCCCCCCTTGGTCTCGGGCACCACTTACTACGTCAACTCTCCGGAAGTGGGCACGTTTAAATTATCTACGTTACCAAGCACTTCCGGCACCGTCATTGATTTTACCGCAGTAGGACAGTCCGTTCGCGCCTCCATAACGGCAGCAATGTCAATTCCGGCGGCAGTACCGGCGACAAGTTCTTTTCCGTTTACCAATCATGGGTTGTCCGCAAATGACCCGGTAGTTTTCACTTCCGCAACCACGTTTCCCGTTTCCACCTTTACTGTCACTAACACTACCGGCACCGCGTCTATTTTTACAACACCAACACCCCACGGATTTACTCAGAATCAGAAGGTCCGGTTTACTGGCGGTACATTTCCTGTTGGCACACCAAACTTAGCTCCCGCTACAGATTACTATGTTAGTGTTCTAACAACCACCACATTTAACATTACTGCAACAATCGGAGGTGCCGTACTTGGATTTAGTACGGCTGGCGTCGGAATTTCGGTGGACCCCATGTTTGTCTTTACTGGGACAACCACCTACTATGTAAAGCAAGTCCTGGATGCGAACAGCTTCACGCTGTCAGATACGGTAGGCGGCCCGGTTCATCCGTTCAATACTGCCGGTTCCGTGCTTGTTCTAACCGCAGCTAAGAGAGCGACCACCCTTCTTTTCAGCGGCTTGACGGCGCCTTCAGATATGCAAATTGGAAAGGCAATCCGGTTTACAGTAACAGGGGGCGTACTGCCTGCCCCTTTGGCAATAAATACAACATACTATATTGTATCCCTTAATGGCTTGGCGTTCTCTGTTTCTGAAACCCGGGGAGGAATAGCAATCTCTTTGACCGCCGTGGAAACAGGTACGGTATCCGCAACTCTGGTTGGCGTGGGGAACATGATATTCTCCACTCCAAATCCTTCCCCGGCGTATGCTGGGTGGTGGCAGGTTAAAAGCCAAAGCTCATTAGGCGTATCTACGATTGAGTGGCCAGGGACACGTTCCTTAGCGGAGGAGCCCGGGGAGGACCAAATCACTTACATGATAGCCGCAAATCAGACCATTCTAAGGTCTGCAACCGTTCTTGACCCGAACGCCGTTCCGACAAGCACATTAACTACCAGCAGTGCTCATGGGCTGGTTGAAGGGCAGCGAATTCGATTAAGACCAAGTGGTCCTAATTTTGCATCAGCGACTCCTTCGATAGTGTCGGGTCAGGACTACTTTGCCACAAATATAACAACAAACACACTTCAAGTTAAATCTGCATTAAATGTAATACTCTCATTTACAATTACAGTCACAACGGACCCGATGTATTTGGACATCCCGGCCAGCGCAAAGGATGTTCCGGTTTACCTTGGCACCGACCTGAACTACCAGACATCCAACGGCCAGCCTAGTAGTACCGGGGCAGGTATTGAGAACTTGGCTACGAGGCGCTGGGCTACAGCGATAAACGCCACTCAACGGATGACTAATACAAACATTTCGGCATACTCAACATTCTCTCCTTGGATAGTTGCCAATGCTGGCGGTGAGTACTCGGACGGCCAAATTCTGTTCACTCAACCAATGAATCAGACTACCACGTTTGAGCTGGTTCTATCTGCCGCAACTCAGTATTCCATGTTTGTGAATGGCCTAGAAAGAAGTGCGGAGGAACAAGTTCAAGCCCGGGAGGACCTGCACCCTTCCCGCATTCTAATCTCCTACCCTAACTTTCCGGAAATCTTCGACTCCCCATTTGTCACAACTGATTCCCAATCGGATTCGGCAATTGACGTTAACCCGGCAGACGGTCAAGAGATTACAGCTGTCATACCCTTCTTCGGAGCTTCCGCCTTCGGCGCTGCTTTGAAGGATGCGGTAGTGGTGGTTTTCAAAAGCAATTCGATTTATGTCGTTAACCTGGGCGCCAAGGCCGCAGGTCAGGTGGCTGTCCAGAAGATTGAGTCCCAGGGTATCGGCTGTACGGCGCCCTACAGCGTATCCGTTGTTCGAGACGGTATCATGTTTGCCAATGAGTCCGGTGTCTTCAAACTTAAAACCGACTTATCTGTCTACTACATCGGCAGGCATTTACAGAATCAGTGGAGAACCCGCTTGAATAAGAATGCGTTCTCCCTACTGTTCGGACATAACTGGGCATTCGGAAGTCAGTACAAGATTAGTGTACCGACTGGAACCAGTGTCATCCCTAACGAAGCCTACGTGTACAACTCTACCCGGGAGTACACAGTGGACGGGAACGCCCAGAACGCAGCGAGAGAAGGTAGTTGGGTTCGCCACACCGGCTTCAATGCTATCGGCTGGTGCAATTTGAACGCAGACGCCTTCCAAGCGAATACGAGAGGACAGGTCCTCCAACTGAGGCAGACCGGAGAAGTCTTCGATTGGCGGGATGATGAGGCCCCTATTCCGATGGAGTTGCTGCTTAGAAGCATGGACTTCGGGGATGATGGGGTAAGGAAGTCGGTTCCCTACGGCATGATTACCTACCGGAACCCACCGGCTCAAGGGGACCGCTTTAATACTCAAGTAACTTATACTACCGATATGCAGGACGTGTTCGAGACAGCGGACGTAACCGTGCTAGCGAACAGAGCGGACACTGAAGGCACATCCGACTTGGGTGGGCCACGGATTATAACCCTACGGTATTCCTTTGGTAATAAGAGGGGCATCCGGTTCCAGCTTCGCATCCTGAACGCGGGAATAGATGAGAACGTAGAGTTAACAAGGATACGGTACTCGGTGGCTGGACTGAACCTGAAGGGCATCCTGCAGGCGGCTCAATCACCGAAGACAACAGGATAACAGGGAGTTACGCTGGGGTTGACACCTTCCTAATCTTCAGGCAGGATGAGGGGACCCCGGCAAAAGGAACGCCTAGTAACTACTTAGCTAGTACTAGTAATAAGGGGCAGGTAAGCCCCGCAGTTCA
>Ga0315288_10004793_pt1 | contig 17219 bp, 17 predicted proteins | sample YL17G11_20_MG_FD_203454 | JGI IMG/M metagenome (GOLD analysis project Ga0315288, IMG submission 203454) | Sediment microbial communities from Yellowstone Lake, YNP, Wyoming, USA - YL17G11_20 | ecosystem: Environmental > Aquatic > Freshwater > Lake > Sediment | place: USA: Wyoming | collected... | reverse complement strand
AGTAGCGGGGCTTTTCCAGGAGCTTGAGTTTGTTAACCTGCTTCCCAGGCTGCCCCAGATGAAGGCTGAGGGCTCTCCCTCCGTAGGGGCGGGCCTCGTACCCGCCCACTCGTCGGCACTCAAAAGCTACATAGTGAATACCGAGACAGCCCTGGGAGAACTCATAGGCGACCTGGAAAAAGCACAAGATGTTGCTATCGAAGTTGAAACTACTGGCGAAAAGGCCGTGACGGCCGATCTGATAGGCATGGCCATATCGCCAGGCCGGGGAAAGGCGTTCTATATACCTCTGGGGCACCAGGGCTTGAGCCAGCCGCCGCAACTGCCGCTGGCACAAGTCATAGGCCGGCTGAAGCCGGTTCTGGGAAACGCCAGCGTGGGGAAGGTCGCTTATGACAGTAAGCATGTGATGGCGGTGTTGGCTGGCTGCGGGATGAAGCTTGAGAATCTGAATTTCGACCCCATGCTGGCAGCCTATCTCTTGGGCGAAAAAAACCTGGGACTCAAAGCGCTGGCCTTTAACAAGCTGGGCATTGAGATGACAACTCCTGCTGAATTGACCGGCAGAGGCAAGAAACAAAGCTCCCTGGCCCTGCTGGAGGCAAGCCGGGTCGCCGACCTCGCCTGCGCCGGCGTGAACGTCCTCTGGAGCCTAAGGGAGAGTTTGGAAACCGAACTGCGACAGCAGGGACTGTGGCAGCTTTTCATCGAAGTGGAGATGGCTTTGGTCCCGGTACTAGTAGCTATGGAAGATGATGGCATTCTTCTGGATACCGACCTGCTCCGTGAGATGTCTCTGGAGATGGGTAGGGAACTGCTCAGGCTGGAGAAGGAAATCTACGGCAGCGTCGGACATCACTTCAACATCAATTCCCCCCAGCAATTGGGCAAGGTCCTCTTTGAAGACCTCCGGCTGCCCCAGTCCCGCAGAACAAAGACCGGCTACTCCACCGAAGCCTCGGTCATGGAGGCATTGAGAGGCGTTCACCCCGTAATCGAATTTATACTGCAATACCGGCAGCTCAGTAAGCTCAAGTCAACCTATGTTGACGCTCTGCCTGTCCTTATCAACCGTAAGACGGGTAGGGTGCATACCACCTTCAACCAGACAGGCACGACTACCGGCCGGCTCTCCTCCAGCGACCCCAATCTCCAGAACATACCCATAAGGACCGAGATGGGCAATAAGATAAGGAAAGCCATCATAGCCCCGCCCGGGACGTACCTTCTGAGCGCAGATTATTCCCAGATTGACCTCAGAGTCCTGGCCCACCTTTCTCAGGATCCGAGTCTGATCGCCGCCTTTGCCCAGGACGAGGATATCCATGCCACGACTGCCTCCAGAATCTTCGGCATCCCGGTTGATGAGGTGACCGCCGAGATGCGCCGGAATGCCAAGACGGTCAATTTCGGGGTGATTTACGGTATGAGCGATTACGGGTTGGAGCAAGCCACCAAGCTCAGCCGGGAGGAAGCCGCTCAGTTCATCACCCTCTATTTCGAGAAATATCCCAAAGTGAAGGAATATCTGGAGGCCACCAAGGAGCAAGCCCGCAAGCTGGGCTATGTCCAGACGGTATTGGGCAGGCGGCGGTTCCTGCCCGAAATCAGCTCTGCCAACCGGATGGTCAGGGAGGCCGCCGAGCGCATGGCTATAAATGCACCGGTGCAGGGCAGCTCTGCCGACATTATTAAGATCGCCATGATAAATCTATACCGGGAGATGGAGAGGCGGAATCTCAAGAGCAAGATGCTGTTGCAGATACACGACGAGTTGCTCTTCGAGGTACCCGAGGCAGAAGTGGCGGAAATGAAGTCCCTGGTTTGTGACCTTATGCCCAGGGCTTTCCAGCTTTGCGTCCCTGTCAAGATAGATATCAAGCTGGGCAAGAACTGGGCTGAGATGGGATAGACTCAGACCTAGTCTGCCGACATTAATCGTGAGTTGTAAAAGAAGAAAGGAGGTGAAAAGTGCAGGAGAAGATGATTGCTTTCTGCGGAATGACGTGTAGCGAGTGTCGCACGTTTATCGCCACGCGGAGAAACGACGGAGAACTGAGGGAAGAAGTCGCCAAATCGTGGTCCACAGAGACGGAGACTCTCAAACCGGAAGATATGAACTGCGCAGGATGTCTGGCGACCGAGGGAAGGCTGTTCAAGTTCTGTGCGACTTGTGAGGTACGACGCTGCGGATATGAGAAAGGCGTTGAGAATTGTGCTTATTGTCGTGAGTTTCCTTGCGTGAAGCTTACTAGTCTCTGGGAATCTGAGGGGGCTACCAAAGCGAAAGCAACTCTCGAGGGAATAAGAAAAAAGCCTCAGGTCTGATACGCAGCAAGGTTGGCCTGCCGCCAACACGTGGTCGCGCCTGGACCAGGTGAGAACAAACCAAGACTTCGCTTTTGAAAAGACAAGATATACGAATAGACGGGGCTCGACAGGAGGACCTAGGAGATGCCGGAACTGCCTGAGGTAGAGACTATTAAGAACGAGCTTGCGCCCCGGGTCGTGGGGCAAAGCTTCGCTAAGGTTGCCATCCTCGATGCAAAGCTGGTGTGCGGTGGTTCCGCTGTGGAAGTCCGTCGCGGATTAATCGGACAGAAGGTAGAGAGACTTGAACGCCGGGGAAAGTATCTCGTCTTTCGCCTGTCGAATGGCAGGTCGCTGATTATACATCTCAGGATGACCGGCGTCCTGCTGTTGAATCCCGAAGAAGCTGACCGCTATGCCCGGGCGGTCTTTCACCTCTCCGGAGGGCAACGCCTTGTCTTCAGGGACCAGCGCCGGCTGGGAGTGATGTGGCTGGTGGACGATGCCGAGACTGTGGTCTGCAAGCTGGGTCCGGAGCCCCTGGACAGGAGCTTCACGGCGGATATCCTGCGCCAAAGACTAAGCCGGCATCACATCCCCATAAAAGCCGCGCTTCTCGACCAGCATATAGTGGCCGGGGTCGGCAACATGTATGCCGACGAAGCGCTCTTTGCCGCTTGCATTCACCCCCTCAGAAAAGCCGATGAGTTGTCGTCCAAAGAGGTGCGAACTTTACATAACAACATCCGCAGGATTCTTCGGGCAGCCATCGGCAGCAAGGGCGCCAGCGTGGATACCTATGTCCGTCCCGAGGGCGAACTGGGCACAGCTCATTTTGATTTCAAGGTTGCTCATAAGGGGGGCGAACCCTGCCCTGTTTGCGGCTGCCCCGTCGAGCGGATTGCCGTTCAGAACCGCGGCACCTACTTCTGCCCGAAGTGCCAGCCTTCGGGCCACGGCATCTGACATAGAAGTCAGTAGCGGCTGTACTTGGACCAGCGAACAAAAGCTCATAGCAGCCAGCCTCGGAAGCTGAATTACATAGCGTCTTTGAATTCACGCGGCAATAACAAGCATCCAGTGTTGTGGTTTCAGAAACCGCCGGGAATAGTGGCTTCTTCAGCCGTTATCCCTTCGTCTTGAATAACGTCTCAAGAGGGGCTCGGACAGATAATCTTTCCACGCTTTCGCGCCCATCGCCAACCTACTCAGTCATGGCATACTCGCCATTCAGAACGGAAACATAGTGCTGCCATACACTGCCATATTGCTCGGAATTTGGCACTGCCTTAATAAGCATGATCCTGACACAATAATCTCGTTGTGCATCCTTGGAACTATGATTGCCGTAGATTTGCATGGCAAATCGAGCAAAGTCACGCACCATAAAATCAAACATCTGGTTCAGAATGTCCGAATCGGTTCGGCTGATACTGGCCTGCTCGAGGATGAGCTGGCCGTACACAACAATGGAGAACATCTCGCCCAAAGGCAGGGACCACGACGGATCCATATCCTGGGCCTCGTCCGGGCCCGCCTTCTCCAGCATCTCCCTGAAAATAGCTATTTGCTTCATGAAGGTGGCCACATTGGGCAGGCCCTTATTAGCCTCGAAGACAGGCTTATAATCGTGGAACTGTATTTTCCCCAGTCCCTTGGTGGGGCCCTGATTGAAGAGAAACAGGTCGTCTTTTTCCGAAAGGTCGGGAGCTACTGGTGGATACTCGGCGGGGTTGAAGAAGTAATTTCGCATGAACTTGCGGATGAGCTGGATGTTCACGTGGACCGTTCCTTCGAGCTTGGACGGTCCCATGATATCGGCGGCTGCCATGTGAAAGTAGGTGTCCTTTTCAAATCCCTTGGCTGCGATCACTTCCCAGAGCAGGCTGACCACCTCTTCGGCCTGCAGGGTCACCTTCATCTTGCTCGTGGGGTTGTAGAGCAGGTAGCGGCGGTCGTTCTGGCTGGAATTCCTGAAATAGTCAGTGGCGCGGCGCTGGTAGAGCTTCATGCCCACCAGGCGCAGCCAGGCATCCATGAAATTCTTCCGCACGTGGGGCATGTCCGTGACCCGTATGCCGTAGAGGGTGCGGTTGGAGGCATGGGTGATAGCCTCGTAGAAGCAGTGTTCAGCGACCCCGATGGATCCGGGACCGATGTTGAATTTGCCGATGTTCACGGTGTTGAGCGCGCAGTCCCAGGCATGGGAGCCCCGGGAGAGGATGTCGTCCTTTGTGATGGGATAGTCGTGCAGAGCGAAGTTGGACACGTATTCCTGGTGAGAGACCACGTTCTTCTTGAGCTCGTAGGCTTTGTGGCGGTAGTTGGTGACGAAGAAGGTATAGTCGTCCGTGCCGTCCTTGATCTTGCCCAGGGTGGACACCATTTCCGCCTCATTGCCGTTACCGATGTAATATTTTTCCCCGTTCGCCACCCATGTGCCGTCGGGCATTGGTGTCAGTGAGGTTTCCGTGGAATAAATGTCCGCGCCGTGGTCCCTCTCGGAGAGGCCGAACGCAAAAATCGCCCCTTGCTTGAGGAGCCTGGCTGCCTTCCTTTTCGCCTCTTCATTCTGACTCATCCAGATGGGGCCCAGGCCCAGGATGGTCACCTGGAAGCAGTACCAGTAGCCCAGGCCGTAGAAGGACAGGAGTTCGGCATATTCACTGTTGCGGGCCGTGTCCCAGCGGCAGTCGGGATCTCCGCCCGCATATTGCTTGGGCGTCAGCAGCTGGGCAAAGATCTGCTCCTTACCGATGAATTCGACAAACTCCTTGTACCAGACCTTTTTGCTGTAATCATCGAGAATCCTTGTCTTGCCCATCTTTTCGAAGAAGGCAATAGTCTTGTTCATGATGGCTCTTGATCCCTCGTCGGCCATGAGGCTTTTATACTTTTTGGGTTGTAGTAGATAATTCATCATTTCTCCGCTCCTGCTCGGTGGTTCAAGAACTTTACTAGAATCAGTCTATACCGGTCAAGAATATTCTCCTACATAGGCTCAGAACCGCGGTACCTGCTTCTGCTCGAAGTGCCAGCCTTTAGGTTGCGGGCTCTGATAGAAAAGCTGGCAGCGGCCGGATTCGAGCGACTGAAAACTTCCCGATCCCCTGGTTCATCCAGCCGTATCTTTCACCCTGTGAATAGCCTTGCCAGTCCCTAGTGAACCCCTAAGCTATCCTCAAGCTTCGCTGAGCTAGCAAGTGGTATAATTTAGGAATAGGATCTAGTCTGCAAATTCGTGAGATAGTCTGGGGTTGTGAATAGAGAGGAGTACAAATGAGTGAACAGGGAGTCAAGCATATAACGGTACCGGGACTCAGGTTACATCTCAGAAGGGGTGACAACCAGAACATTCTCTGGATAAACAGCCAGAAAGTATTAATCCTTAATACCACAGCGGCTGATTACGTTGAAGCGTATATCGATGCCATGCGTTCTACCTCACAATTCGACCAGGGGGTAGTCAAGTCCAGGATTGTAAAAGCAATAGAAGAGAAATACCCCACAGTCACCAGGGAGAGAATACTCAGCGACTTCGATACTCTATATGCTCAAATACTTGCGATAGCTGAGAACAAATGCCCGGTCTATGACCTGGGAATAGGACAGCAGGTCATGGATATAAACGAACTGACCGCGCCGCCAAGAGTAGACCTGGCGCTGACCTACAGATGCAACAATAGATGTTCGTACTGCTATACAGGTGGCTCGCGTAAGACCATGGAATTAGACACAACAGATTGGACGCAAATACTCGATAAGCTCTGGAAAGCCGGGGTACCTCAAGTGGTATTCACCGGTGGAGAGCCTACGTTAAGAAATGATCTGGTCCCGCTGGTCAGTCATGCTCAAGAGTTTGTGACCGGCCTGGTCACAAACGGACGTTTACTACCGAAGCTATCTGAAAGCCTGAAGGACGCAAGCCTGGACTATGTGCAGGTTAGTATTGAATCCAATGACCGGTCTGTACACGATGAGATGACGGGTGTGCCCAACTCCTGGGCAGAGACTGTAAGTGGGATCCAGGCAGCAGTAAAAGAGGGTCTGAATGTCTATACCAATACGACTCTTACCAGGTGTAATGCGGACCATTTTAGTTCTACTATGGAATTCTTAGCCTCCCTGGGGGTCAAAGGGATAGCCTGTAACAGTCTGATATGCAGCGGCCTGGGGTGTAAGGCGATTGAAAAAGACGGACTGAGTGAGGAAATGCTGAAGGGCGTTCTGCAAAATGCCTGTGCAAAAGCTAAACAGCTAAAGATAGAGTTTAACTGGTATACACCCACCTGCTATAAGAAGTTGAATCCCGTGGACCTGGGCTTGGGAACAAAAAGCTGCTCGGCTGCTCAGTACAATGTGACCATCGAACCGGACGGGACTGTCATTCCCTGCCAGTCGCTCTTCAACCACAAAATAGGGCATATCAAGAAGGATAGCTGGGAGAAGATCTGGGGCAATAAGTTCGCGAAAAAGGTTAGAAATCACTACTTCATCAGCGACGAATGTAAGTCCTGTAACTTGCTGGAGACTTGCGGGGGTGGCTGTCCCCTGGCAACAGGAGAATTGAAATGAGAAGAGTCTTATTGATAGCTGCGATACTTCTTGTCACTTTGGCTTTGCTGCCTGTTCCGACGTATGCGGATACCGGTACCTACGAAATACTGAATTACACAGTTGAACTAGCTCCTTTAAGTGATGGCAGTGTAAATACGACATACTACCAGGAATGGCTATGTACTGGGGGTCATATACCCTGGGTAACAGTCGGCACCGCAAATAGTGATCTCGACATCATAAATTATGGAGACAATGTTGCATCTGCCAGAAAAGATAGCAGCGGGGGTTGGTACGGAGTCTACCTGACGCTGGATGAAGACTACACTTCCGGTGAGACATTTACCGTATCTTTTTCAATAGTCCAGCGAAACCTCCTGGAAAGGTTGCCCGATGAAGGGAGGTGGAGGATAGATTTTACGCCCGGATGGTACGATAATTGCGTTACAGATAACCTCACCATTACGTTGACCTCGCCGGTGCCGGTCGGCTCATATAGTTTCACGCCTCAACCTGCTCTAGTCACAGGTAACATCGTCACCTGGCAGACCAGCCTGGATAGGGGAGACAGGTTTGACGTTAGAATGGAATCTTATGACGGGAGCTTTCTCGAGCCTGCAGAACCTACGGGTCCTGGGTTCAACTGGTTGTGGGTATTAATACCCGTTCTCATAGTCGGTCTTTTAGCTGTTATGGTTGCCAGAAGCAGGAGAAGAGAAAGGCCTTCTACTTCTGAAGAGTACATCTTTGATGAAAAGGGTAATTTGGATAATAAGTTGAAAGAGGCAAAGGAGAAGTGGGACAAAGATAAGAAAGGTAGCGAGTTCTCTGATAAGGAACAAGCCAGGTTTGACGAGTTTGTGGCTGAGAAGAAGCTAGAGCCTGACATTAACGGAAACTACTATTACAATGACAACCTTATTAACCCCTGGATATTGTTCTGGGCTTTGAATAGTCTTTCCTACCGTAAACCTGGTATGAATGTATTCACAACGACAGGTGCGGGAACTAGAGGCTCATCTTGTATTACCCATTCCTGTGCTTGTGTGGCATGTGCCTGCGCCTGTGCTTGTGCCTGCGCAGGAGGTGGTGCCGCTGGCTGTGCAAGGAAACTGGACTATTACGATGTTACGGAACCCGCGGAAGAGGACCACATTATGGGGAATTCCAATCCAGCCAGCGGGTCTGAAGGGGAGAATGCGAAGGCGAAACGGCAGAGCAAAAGTCTTCGAAACTTATAACACTGGGGCGAAGAGAAGACGGATTATTGCCAGGGAAAAACATCGGGATGTTTGCCCTTCCATGTGTACGCTAGGGTATAGTTACTTCGAATAGTAACTCAAATTCATAAGTACTGTCCAGAAACGGAGGTCACGATAATGTCTACTCCAACTATCTTGGGATACGCAGCGAGGGAGGCGGGACAACCGCTTGAGCCGTTTACTTATGAAGCACCGAAACTTGGTGAGCATGATGTCCGGGTTTCTGTCACGCACTGTGGTCTTTGCTATACGGACATCCAGGGTATCGACAACTATTATGGAGTGGTCACCTATCCCTTTGTACCTGGTCATGAGATAATCGGGTATGTGTCTGAAGTGGGCAAAGCTCCTTTCGGTCTGAAGGTAGGCGACCGTGTGGGCATCGGGTGGCAAGGGCGGTCCTGCGGTCAATGTGAGTGGTGCTCGCGTGGTGAAGAACAATTATGTCTTGACATCGTAAAATCAGGGACTTGGGTACCCTATGGCGGCTTTTCGTCTTCTGTTGTCGTGGATAGCCGCTTTGCATATCTGGTACCTGACACCATGCCCTCCGAAGTAGCCTCCGTACTCATGTGTGCTGGTATTACTGTCTACTCCCCGCTCCGAGCACATGCCACACAGCCTTCACAGAAGATTGGCATCATTGGGGTGGGTGGTCTAGGCCATCTCGCTATCCAGTTCGCACATGCTCTTGGCTACAATGTAACGGTCATCTCTACCTCTGCAGTGAAGAAAGAAGAGGCAATTGCTTTTGGCGCCGACCACTTTATTGGTTCGGATGACCGGGAGACTTTGGAGCAGCACGAATTTGGCTTTGACTTGCTGCTATGCACTGCTCATGGGGCCGTCCACTGGGAACCACTACTAGAGATTCTGAAGAAAAAGGGTACACTGGTGCTAGCCGGCTTCCCAGAAGTATCGCTCAATCCGACTGACCTTGTCGCTCACCAACTCTCAATTACTGGCTCCTTCCTCGGCAATAGGGCTACTATGAGGGAGATGCTCTCGTTCGCACAAGCTCATGGGATTAAGCCCTGGATCGAGTTGATGCCCATGTCAAAAGTAAATCGGGCAATTGAGAGGGTGAAGCAAAATAAAGCCCGCTATCGAATTGTCTTAGTCAATGATTCGATCGGCACAGTTGGCTGATTCAAGGTAATAGGAAGCTATCGTATAAAAACGAGCATTTGCTGCAGCGTCGGGATCAGCCCCTTCTTCTCAAACAAAAGTTCGGGAACTGTCCCCCAAGGCCTGGTTTACTTTAATTGAACCTTTATTTCCACAAGTTGACAGAAAGCCTACCTCGAATTATTATCTTCTGTTTCTAACAGCTTCCATTACCGAAAGAAGAACTCCGACGCCTATGAGAGAGTAACCTATCGCCCGAGTATCACCGAAAATAATCCCCAAAACCACGAAGCATATACCGACTATAGCGAGGTTTGATGGTTGTTGATATTGCCTTCCCCTGGCTATAAGCAGAAGCACCACAATAACAACCAGGGCAACGATTGAAATGGCTATCCATACTGGTTCCATAAATACCTCCTTTTAGAAGTGCTGACTACTTTCAAAAATTATAGCACTGAGGGCAATGAGAAAATAGATTACTACCGGGGAAAAACATCGGGATGTATCCTAGTTCATAGTAGAAGAAGACGCACACAGGAAGCCTATCGGTAAAAGCCGTTACTTAAGAAGGCAATCATGCCTGCGATTCTTCTCTAACAGACGATGCAGTTACGTGGGATTACCGCCCCCCCCGAAATCTATTTTTGTTTCCTGCTCTCCAGGAAGGCTCGTATCATCGATACTTCCATACATACTATGACAAGGATCAACCCAAAGGCTAAGACGAGCCAAACTATGGGTGTGAACCCGCCAAGCCTCACATCTAAGGCTGCAGTCACGATGCCGACAATGAATAATGCCAATGCCGGCCATTCGAGAATACTATGATATCGTGAAAACTTCTTGCTTTCTATCTCATAGATTTCTTCTTTAGACTTCTCATTTGCCATAAGTTCACCTCCCAAGGTTGGTTAAGTCTGAGAATACCCTAAATATACCGGATATGCCGATAATGGACACAAAGATCTCAAACTACTCCTGCTTTGCAGACACCAGGGCCCACTTTTCCCTGTAACTACCTCCTTGTTCAATTTTGAATCCTTCCAGTATATCGTCCCACTCGGCTTGATCTACATAACCAAAAGGAGGGCCGGCACCCAAGCTAAGATATGCCTGCCCTTCTCTCTTCAGGATGCGTTTGATTTCGTTCACCGCTTCTTTTCTCTGTTCGGCCATCGAACACAATAGACCGTTGGCAAGAACGAAATCGACTGATCTGTCTTTCATAAAACTCACATCGGAGGCAGACGAAGCATGAGCTTCAATGTTACGATACCCACTTTTCCTTGCCTTCTTCTCTAAAGCTCGGATACAGTTTTTGCCTAAATCAACTGCATAGACTTTTCCTTTTGAACCGACGAGTTCGGCCAAAGCGAATGTATAATAACCTGAGCCACAACCAAGGTCAGCAACCACCTGATCATCTTTAACATAGGGCTCAATAAGTTTCTTGGGTGATTCAAACAGCCTTCTGATTGGGTCCAGAAAGGCTGGCGGTCTCCTCAAGAACAACCAGTCTGACCACTTCAACTTCCTTTGATCTTTTTGCCGGCACTCATTGCCAGCTGTACGTTTTTCTTTGCTCATACCCATATGCCTCACTTCTTCTTAATCCGGTTCGCCCCTGATTTCGGCGGTGCTATCTGTCTTGGAGTTCTACTCACATGATTACGATAGGCCTCATCGTATTTCTCAAGACAGTAACGTTCTTGGCGTTTTGCAGAAATGCTAGGCAACACTGCCCACATAATTGTAACTAATAGGAAAATACATGAAGCTGAAGCTATGCTGACACCAAAGTATACCATGACTAGCAGTGCATAGCGGGGACGTCCGCAATAACGATATGCTTCTCGAGCGACAGGTTTAATGTCTGGTGGAATGGCGATAATCGAAGCTAGAATCTATTACCGCTGGATGAGCGTCAGGATGTTTGCCAAGCGATCTGTACGTTTATTAGGCTATCGGTTCCTGTTTTTCACCTGGTAGCGGATCAGTATCCTGATTGCCTTGGCATCTGGCTTTGATTGGTATTCTTCCTCGTGTGGGCCAGCTATTTCATAGCCATTTGTCGTGATGAATTGGTGCAAGCGCTCAATGGTTTTTGTATTGACATAATACGACGGCTCAAATAACATAGGGTCGAGGTGCATCCTTGAAGATAATTCGTTTTTGTCGGATTCTGGGGTACACGTTATCAATGTATTTTGTTACTCACCTGATCGTGTTCCTGTTTCTATTTCCGATCGGGACTCCATTGGTCGCTATCAATCCCAGAAACGGACCGCTTATCAAGAAGAGAGTGACCACGATGTTGTTTACGATCATAGGTCAGCGGCTCAAAGTGTCCGGGTTGGAGAACCTTGAGCCAGGGAAGAATTATGTTATCGTCTCCAACTATCCCGGATCGTACGCCGGTTTTGCCCTGATGAATATGTTTCCCGATGCCTCGATACTGGTCCATGCATTTCTCTCGAAAGTACCCGTAGTAGGTTTTCTCCTGCGGGCTACCGGAGCGACATTTGTTCAACAGAAACGGTTTGGGAGAAGCAGACAAGCGATAGACGAAACACTAAAACGTATTGAGAATCGCAATATCATCATTCTCCCCGAAGGAGGGCGCTCTCCTGACGGAAGAATCCACCAGTTCAAGCGGGGATTTGTCTACATTCTCAGACACAGTTCGATGGACCTACTGCCCGTCACATTGAGAGGGTTCTATACCCTGAAGCCGAAGAATAGACCGTATTTGGACCCCGATTCGGAGCTGGAATGCGTGATACATAAGCCTATCAGGCATTCCGACTTGAAAAGCCTGGACAATAGAGCATTGCTGAAGACTACCCTGGATATAATAGAGAGCGCCTACAAGCCTTAGTCAGTAGAGAGTCAATAGGGTTGTCGCTCTGACTTCGGATGCCATCCCAGAGGCACAACTATTAGCTCTTCGTTTCCGTTTCCTTCCCACGGTGCGTGCAGATATCTGATGCTATGGTGCTTGCTTATTCCAGAGAACGATTGCTGAATCTTTCTACTTCTGAAGCACGCCAGCCGATAACACCAGCAATGCGACACCCAGTAGTACGATGGTTGTCTGTGCAGACACTGTGTTCAGAATAGCCAGCAGTATGGACACAATACCCAGCACAACAGCTACGGCAACACATATTCCTTTGCCCCTGTTCATAGCAAGTTCTCCCTTTTAGTAGTCACAGGTTAATCGCTCCAATATCCTATTCTGTCCCGGTGCACTCGACCTGTTTGCAGATGTCGCCGAAGGCTCATTGGCCAAACCATGATTTCAAGGCCACAGGGTCCTCAACCTCCATTATTCTCAATATATCCCTGTGCATCCCATTCTTCAATTTACTGACTATCGGTCTTTCCTTGTTCAGTCCCCTGGCAAAGGATACCGCTTCGCTCATCAGTTCGTCCATGGCGCAGGCTTTCTCTATAATATGGCGTGCTTCGCACTCCTCGGCAGTCAGTCTCCTGGCAGTGAGCTGCATATCTTCTACCAGATCCATCGGTATGGCTTTCTTCATCAAGGCAGTGAAGCTGGGGATAAATGGTATGCCGAGGTCCACCTCGGGAAAGCAAAGGTACCCGCGACCTTTCCTCATGAAACGGAAATCGAAACAACATGCCAGCACGGCTCCGCCGGCAAAGGCGTGGCCGGTAATCGCAGCAACAGTAATCATAGGATAGAAAAGCACCGTCTTGAAGAGTTCTGTCAGCTTTGTGGTGAAAGCATCCGCGACACTTGGTTCGCCTTTCTGAATAAGCGGCAATAGCCATTCAAGATCCAGGCCGTTAGACCATATCTTCTCGTCGCTTGACCTGACTATCAATGCCTTAGCATCCGTATCCTTCTCTATTTCCTTCAGCACCGATAGAAATTCGGTGACGGAACTCATATTGAATTTGCTCACATTCATGGTAAGTAAAGCCACCTGTCCATCCAGCCTGTATTCATACATACCCATTATCGGATACCTCCTGACAGCGAAACTAAGCCTATCCCATAGCTTCGTGGCTGTCAATTACGGTGGGGCGTAGCAGAGATCAGAGTCGTCGGGCGGCTTTCCGAGGGTCTGCGTGGTGAGGCGACAAAACAGGCTTTTGTTACTTGCCACTGCGCCTCGGTTTTATGAATTCTTCTCTTTTACTGTCTAGGGCCAGCCAAGTTCGATGGTATCCTGATATGCAGTTATGAGGTCAGTGCTGTTCATCACTATATTGCCGTCCGCTACCTCATACGGAACTGAGGCCTTGGGATAATTGACACAAGCTCCGCTGATTCCCGCACCTGTTTGCGCATTGAACTTAGTTGCACATCTGTCGCATACCAGGATGTCGCCGTCGAGAGAAAAGCCTATGGAGTGACACGGCGGGCAAACATTGGCCCGGACATGGATTTCTACGTCCAGCATGTATGCCATGAAAGTCATATTGTCGTCTTGCGTCTCCACACCAAAGCGCACATTCGTTAAGTTCTGGACTTCACTTACTGGAATGGATACAATGCCGTCCGTCACCTGAGGCTCAATCAATGTTGCCTTTATTGGCCCCGATGGTGGCGGATTAGAGATTGAGCCAGAACAGCCAGCAATCACTAGTGCCAGCGAAAGTAATAGAGCTCCTATCATTATTCTTCTTAGCATCTGTTTATTCTCCCTTCTGTTCAAATGAATTCCTTGTTTAGTCTCTCTTTCTTGACTGCCTCTTTATGCACGCCCTGCCTTCCTCTTGTGATATCTCTATATCCCGCAACAGCTCGGAGGCCTGGGTTTGTCGGTGCTACTGCAACAACCCGGAGCAGTGGGCGTGCCAGAGCCACCGTGGCAACCGGGATTGGTCGCCTCGCCTGATTGTGTTGCATTGATGGTATCCTGATATGCAGTTATGAGGTCAGTGCTGTTCATCACTATATTGCCGTCCGCTACCTCATACGGAACTGAGGCCTTGGGATAATTGACACAAGCTCCGCTGATTCCCGCACCTGTTTGCGCCTTGAACGTAGTCGCACATCTGTCGCATACCAGGATGTCGCCGTCAAGAGAAAAGCCTATGGAGTGACACGGTGGACAAATATTGGCCCGGACATAGATTTCTCCGTTCAAGTCGTAAGCCATGAAGGTCATATCGTTATCCTGTGCTCTAAAATCAAAGTGGGTTATCGTGTAATTCTCGACTGCACTTATTGGAATAGAGATGATCTCGCCAACTACCTGCGGCTCAATCCACGTCGCTTCTATACGCTGGCCATGTTGTGTGCCGTCACCACCACATCCAACTATGTTGGAAACCAGTATGAGCGACAGCAACACCAGGACGGGTATTATCTTCTTCAACATTTATTGCCTCCTTTTTGACTAATCTTGTCCACGATTTGACCATCTTGGAGAACTACGACTTCTCCGGCATGCCCCGCTATCTCGGGGTCGTGAGTAACCATGACAATGCTGCGACCTTCTCTGTTCAGTTGGCCGAACAAAGCTAAGATTTCCTTTCCTGTTTTCCGGTCCATATTGCCTGTCGGTTCGTCCGCCAGAATGAGAGACGGGTCATTAACCAGGGCCCTGGCAATTGCCACTCTCTGTTGCTCTCCGCCGCTTAACTGGCTGGGCTTGTGTTCAGCCCTTTTTCCCAGCCCCACTCTTTTCAAGATGTCCAATGCCTTCTGGCTTCCATTATTCGCCCCGCAGAACGTCAAAGGCAAAAGGACATTTTCAAGAGCAGTAAGCGACGGAATCAGATGATATTGCTGAAAAACGTAGGCAATCTTGCCCCTTCTGACATCAACAAGGGCATTCTCATCCAGGCCGTCGATGCGCTTGCCATCCAGGATCACTTCGCCACTGGAGATATGGTCCAGACCGCCGATGATATTCAGAAGAGTGGACTTCCCGCTTCCGGAAGGTCCCATAACGGCTATGAAATCACCTTCATTCACGAGAAGAGAGATGTTATTCAAGGCAACTACTTTGGCTGTGCCTTCTCCGTAGACTTTCGATACGTTTTTGACTTCTAGCATTCTGCCACCTCACAACGACCTGAAGGAATCAGCGACCTTAATCCTGGAGGCGCGAAAAGCAGGGTATACACTGGCTATGACAGCAATAAGGGTAGCCAGAGCCAGAGAAGGGAGGAAATACTGAGGGGCATAGCTGATGGCTACGCCTCCGAAAATCAGCGGCCCGACTATGTATGCGAGCAGAGTCCCGGTTACATATCCCAACAAACCTCCTGCTACCCCGATGATAATTGCCTCGTAGAAGAAAATCTTCATTACCTGGTTGCGGGATGCTCCCACTGCTTTCATTATGCCGATGTCCTTGATTCTTTCGTGAACCGAGGTTGTCATGGTGTTGACCACGCCAAAGCAGCCAACGGCCAGTGTGATCGCAGCCAGGGCGAATAGGAACCTGCTTACCTTTTCCAGCATACCCATCTCGGTCTCAGCTATTTGCTTTACGGCAATCGCCCGAACGCCCGCCATGTTCTCGTTAATGGCACTGGCAATATCGGATGTAGGACAGGCATTACACAGTGCACGGATGTCTATTGAGGAGACCAAGCCCTCTTTATCGAATGCCTTTTGTACTGTCTCCAGCGGAACAAAAATCTGATAATCTTCATTTGAACCCGTCTCCTCAAGAATTCCGGTAATGGTTGCCTCTCCTACATTCAGTGTAATTGCGTCGCCCACATTGAGTTTGAGTAGCTCAGCGGCTACAGCCCCAACTAATGCTTCGTCGGGGGCTTCGAGGTACTTCCCTTGCGAGACCTTCCACCACGTCTTCACCAGGCGCTCCTCTTGAGGGGCTATCCCGACTACTATCACAGACGTTCCATTTACCCTGGTGTTCACGTAGAGTTTCGGAGCAATCGTGACAATATTTCCCTCATCTTCAATACCCAACGCCTCCCTTATCTTGCCATCTGCTATCTGTCGGATCTCCGGCAACTTGTCCTCAGAAATGTAATTCTCGCCAACTGACAAGGTGCCGAGGCTTAAACCGCCCAGTCCTATATCGATATCGCTTATGGCAGGCATGACCATCAAGTTGGCGCCATATTTCTCCAGTTGGCCATAGATATTCGTCTGTCCGGCGAGAGCGATTGTCAGCACGGCTATGATTGTTGTAATGCCGATAACCACGCCCAGCGAGGCATACAGCACTCGCTTCTTCCTTCTCATAATGTCTTTCACAACTAATTGGTATAGTTTCATCAACCCTCCTTCACAGTCGATTGAGCGCCTGCTCTAAGTCCTCCGTCAAATCGTCGATATTCTCCTGGCGCTCTCCAAGTTCTTCAGACGTTCCTCGAGTTTGTCTTGTTCCTTCAAAACGAACCTGATGGCTTCTGCCACAGGGTCAGGTAGGTTACCGTGCTCCAAATCCATGAGCGGTTTTCGGTGGTCCCCTGTTATTCTCCCCGGAATTCCCACCACCGTAGCTCCGGGAGGCACTGACTTTAACACCACTGAGCCAGCACCAACCCGAACTCCGTCCCCTATTGCGATTGAGCCTAAGGCTACCGCACCGGTCCCCATCACCACGTTATTGCCGACGGTGGGGTGGCGTTTGCCCTTGTTCAAAGTTGTCCCCCCAAGGACAACCCCTTGGTAAAGCAAGACGTCGTCTCCAATCTCGGCTGTCTCTCCGATGACTACTCCCGCGCCATGGTCGATGAAGAACCGCTTGCCGATTCTAGCTCCGGGATGAATTTCAATGCCTGTTAGGAAGCGACTGATGTAAGAAAGGAGACGAGCCAGGAACTGGAGCCTGTGTTGCCAGAGGAAGTGGGCGACACGGTGGAGCCACAGGGCATGGAGTCCAGGATAGCAGAAGATAACATCCAGCGTGTTCCTCGCCGCTGGATCTTTGGCGAAAACCGTTTGAATATCTTCTCTTAACGTCCCAAACACGATACTGCCTTTTTCTGATTTAT
>Ga0315288_10004792_pt1 | contig 17220 bp, 15 predicted proteins | sample YL17G11_20_MG_FD_203454 | JGI IMG/M metagenome (GOLD analysis project Ga0315288, IMG submission 203454) | Sediment microbial communities from Yellowstone Lake, YNP, Wyoming, USA - YL17G11_20 | ecosystem: Environmental > Aquatic > Freshwater > Lake > Sediment | place: USA: Wyoming | collected... | reverse complement strand
GGGTCGCATTGCGACATCAACGGTCATTTGAATATCTTCTCCAGCGCGGCCACCATATCCATATTCTTTTCGAACTCGACCAGCGGGATCTTTTTGGCCTGGGAGATGATCGTGAACCGGTTGTCGGCGTTGCCCTCTTTTTTGACGAACAAGATGTCGGATTTCGGGGCGACCGTATCGATGCTCTGTTCGTCCGTCGTGTCGCCGGCCTCGGCTCCCTGAGCCCGCCGCTTCATGCCCTCGATATGCGCGCCCAAGATCGTGATCTTGGCTTTCCTGGCCGCGTCGATCAATTCCGCGGTTCTCTTGAGCTCGTCGTCGATCGAAATCCCGGCGGCGCCCATACCCTTGAGGCTGGCGCCCATGGTGACGATCAGCGTTTTATAGCCTTTGACCTTGAGGTCGTTGACCGTGGCCAGCGGGACGACGTCGTAGACGACGCCGACCCGTTTGAGGATCGTGTTCAGGCTCGACGGTCCTTCGCTCTGGCCGCACGAGGTCACCAGGATCGGGGGGGATGCCTTGGGGCTTTGGACAGTCTGGGAGCCGCTCATGCCCGAGAAAGAGGCCGCCAGAAAGATGGCCATCGCCGCGAACGAAACCGACCGAATGATATTTTTCATGATGCCGCTCCTTTATCTCCGATAATGTCCAACCAAGGCCATCCTAATGAAAATGGCCGGGGAGGTCAAATTCCGAGCTTTTTGTCGTTGAATTTTCCGTCGAGTTCGCTTACGATGAGGCGAAAACGCCCATGAGCACCTTCGGCCTGATCGGGACCATCACTTCGGACTACATCACGGATGATTCCGGCCCCCGATACCGGGGGCTCGGCGGAATCCTCTACCAGGCCGCCGTTTTATGCGGATTGAACGAGGATGTTTTTCTCCACGCGAATTGCGGCGAGGACCTTCGGGCCGAGGTCGAACCGCTCACTCGCGATTGGAAAACGCTCCGCAGGGACGGCTTGAATTTCGCGCCCGGGGCCGGAAATCGGGTCTTTCTTCATTATTCCGAGCGGCTGAAGGAACGCGAGGAGGTTCTCGAATCCCATGTCCCGCCGCTCGAACCGGCGAAAATCCTGGACGCCCTTCCGGGCTTCGACATGCTCCTGATGGTCTTTAACTCGGGCTACGACCTGGCCCTTTCGGATTGGCGGAGCATCGTGGAGGGGACGTCGCGCCCGATTTGGCTCGATATCCATTCGCTCGTTCTGGCCAAAAAGCTCCATGTTCACAGAGAATACATCTCCGTTCCCGAGTGGCGGGATTATGTGAGAGGCGTCAGCTATCTCCAGGCCAATCGCCAGGAGGTGGCCTCCCTCCTCGGGCATCCCGAGCGTTGGCCGGATGTCGGGGAGATCTCCGCATTCGTCCATGAGGCCTTCCGGTTCGGCGTCCGGGCCGTTTTCGTGACCATGGGCAAAGAGGGGGTCCTGGCCGCGACGCCGCGCGAGTCGCGGACCCTCCGCGCGCCCGTGGCGGACTGGGTCGTCGATACGACGGGCTGCGGCGATGTCTTCAGCGCGAAGACGATGCAGCTGCTGGCCCTCGGCGTCCCGGTCTTCGAGGCGGCGGAGGAGGGCGTCGAGCTGGCCTCGCGGGCGGTCGGCTTGGCGGGGGTCCGGGAGACCTATGAATTGGCTCTGAATTCGGAGGGCCGCTGAGTCATATCCAGCCTGTCCGATCCGGCCCAAAATAGCGCTTTTTCCAAGGCGGCCGATGTGATATACTCCAAGAAAATGGAACGGAGAGATCTTTTGGGGATCACTTATTTTTCCGATTATCTCAAACCCGCTCAGATCGTTCACGACCTCAAGGCCAAGGACAAGGTCCGGGCCATCGAGGAACTTCTCGACGTCCTGGCCAAAGAGAAGCGCATCTTGAACAAGAAAGTCATCCTGACCCGGCTCATCGACCGGGAGAACCTCATCTCCACCGCGTTCGGCGAAGGGGTGGCCGTGCCCCACGCCCGCGTCGACACCGGGGGGGAGATGGCCATCGCCGTCGGCCGGTCCGAGAAAGGGCTCGATTTCGACGCCCCGGACAAGAAAAAGGTCCACCTGATCATCCTGGTCGTCTGGAACCCTTCCCTTCCCGGGCTCTTCAATCACCTCTTCGCCGGTCTGGCCCATTTCCTGCGGCGGGCCGATTTCCGGCAAAGGGCCTTCGAGGCCAAGGACAAGACCGAACTGTTCAACATCCTGTCCGAGATCGAGCTGAGGCTTCCCCACGAGGACAAGATCATCAGCCGGGCCGGCCTGTTGAAGAAGCTCCAGGAAATCGAGATGAAGAAACTGAAGGCGCCCAAAGCCCAGGTCAAGACGCTCCAGGCTCAGGCCAACCTCATCCGCGAAGAGCTCGACCAGGCTCTGTTGGCGCGTTTCGACAGGTTGATGGAGCGCTACGGATTCGCCGTGGCCGACGTCGAAGAGGGCGTCTGTCAGGGCTGCAACATCAACCTTTCGACCCAGATGAGCTCGGCGATCGAGGGGTCGAACGACATCTACGTTTGCGAGAACTGCGGCAAATACATCGTCGCGGCGAAGAAAAAGAAGAAATAGCCGCTTGCGCGTTTTGAATTTCGGTGACAGATAACTCAATCCCTAAATTCTGATCATTGAATTAAGGTATCGGGTTGGCTGTCACCGAAATGAAGTCAGGATATCGAAATCGTGAGGATGAAGATGGGACCGAGTTTATCAAGAGCCGAGCTTAATAAGAAAGAGGTCAGGATTTTTCCCGGGGCATTTCTTCTTTTGGCGTTGATCCTAGGGTTTGTGTGCTGCGGGCGCCGTAATCTCGTATCGAGCTCTGACCAATGCGTGTGGGTGTTTGAATCTTATGAACCATCGCAGTGGGAAAATGAGTGGCGTCGCGGAGAAGAGTCGGGTGAACGTCGAGATCGCGAGTGTGAGGTACTGGCGCAACCAGACGAGGTGAGACGCTCCGTACAGCTAATAAACGCAGTCACGGGTCTTGTCCTGCATGGCAAGCCTGTGCCGCCTGGATCGGATAGCCTCTTCTCCCGCATGATCTACTCGCGTCGCTGCGGCCCGAACCTTAAGGATACCGGTCAGCGGCGTGTGCAGCTGATCGAGCCGCTCATCGGCATACTGCGTGATCCGCTCACCATATGTCCACGGCCACGAAGGGTGAAAGACGAGGTCTACGAATCGTTTGATTTGGGGGAGAGCCCTATTCAATCCAAGCGCCATTTCCTCATGGGCCCGGCGGCTCCATGGACCGATACACCGGATGATCCGAACTCTTGGCGCGTCGGCGGATTCAATCCGTGGACCAGCGATGCGACGAACCAGGGAGAGTCTCGCGTAGGGCAGAATGTCCTCATGGATATTGGCGCCTCCTTATATGGCGGGTGGCATAGCGATCCCGGCTACGCCAGTGCGCTCTGGTTCGTCGATCGTTTCAAACGGCATCACCTATCATTCGATTGGATCGTCTCGTTTGAAATTCAAAAGCACGACCCCGACCATATCTATATGAGTGTCCCGGACGACATCTTGCCCCACTACATCTACTTCAACCAGGGCGTGGAGAAGTCTCCCAACGGAAGGTGGAATCCCTGGCGCATTCTGCAAGGCATGGGTATGACGCCTCACGATTACGTCGTGATAAAACTGGACATCGATGTGCCTGACATCGAAAATGCACTCATCGACCAAGTGGTGAATGATCCAAGGATCCGTCGGCTCGTCGATGAGATGTTCTATGAGCACCACGTCAATGTCAAGGCCATGCGGCCGGCGTGGGGGACGGATAGCTCCCTGACCATGTTGGATTCATACCGTCTCTTCGGATATTTGCGTTCCAAAGGAGTGCGCATGCATAGCTGGCCATAACTAGGGGCCAGGCATTTCAAACCTCATCCCTGAGAAATGGTCCAGACATAAGATGAGTTTTCCGGCAAAATCTCTTGAAGGAGGTTTTGTCGATGAAGACGTCGAGGTTCACGGGGGAGCAGATCGCCTTTGCCCTGCGGCAGGCAGAGACGGGCACGGGAGTTTCAGAGGTCTGCCGGAAGATGGGGATCTCGGAGCAGACCTTTTTCCGCTGAGGGTATGGATTTGCTTTTTCGCGCTCCGCGACATTCCTTCCTATTAAGCTCGGAATCAATACCTCCCATCGCGAAATGAGGATCATCCGGGTCGCGAATCGAGTCAAGAACATGAAATTTGCCTGTCACATAAACACTAAAAGCGGACTGTTTTTAGGGCATTTAAAGACGAAAAGTGGACTGACGAGGGCGGTTGCCGTTAATACCTTCGATTCACAAAGGAGGTTTTAACGTTGTCATTCCGGACTTGATCCGGAATCCCTTTTTTTTAATTTGGATTCCCGCTTTCACGAGAATGACAGTACAAGGATTATTGTAAAGCCCTTACGGAAACGCAACACTAGATTTGAGTCATTGAATATAGCGATGGAGTTGTCTGGCGCCGGAATGAGCTACTTGATCGTCTCCTTCACCAGAAACGCGGGCTTCATCAGCTTGTAAACGGGGAAGCCCGCCGGCCCTCCCCCGAATCCTCCCGAAGCCAGGTCCTTGTCGAAATAGTTCCAGACGATGAGCCCGTCGTCGCTTTCCGGCTCCAGGAGATAGGCCGCGACGTTGGCCAGCGGCTGGGCCGTCGTGACGAAGACCGTCCCGGCCTGGAATTCGACCTGGGCCCGCCCGTAATCCCCCTTGACGGTATTCGTCCGGTGGCCCTGGTAGAGCCGCTCGGCGCCCTTGACCTCTTTCATTTTGAACTGATCGACCTCGAGTGTCGCCGGCTGGATCAGCCTCTCCACGAGCAGGCCGTGCTGGCGGAGCTTCTGAACGACCTCGGGCGCGGCCTTCGGGATGAGGTAGCCGGCCGGGAAGGGCACGGTCCGCTTGAAGAAGAAATCGGCGAAGTAGGGGATGACGTAGGCCTTTTTTTTGTCGGTGGGTTTCAAACGAGGAGGCGGCCCGCCCGGCTGCGACGGGCCCATCTCCATCTCGAACCCAAGCACCGTGATCGGATTGGGCAGGGCCTTCAGGTCGAACTCGACCCCGAAGGCGTCGGCCGGCTTGGGCGCCAGGCCGCGGGCGACCGTGCGGGCGTCGGTCTCGGCGATCATCTTCGTCAGCTCGTCGGCGTGGGCGTAGCAGTAGTCCAGGGTCCCGAAGAGGAGGGCGTAGTTGCCCGCGACGCGTGTCTTGAAATCGCCGTGGACGTAGTTCTCGTCCAGGATGCCCAGGCGGTTCCGGACGCCGATGTAGTTGGTGATGTAGCGCGGCTGCGGGTCGAGGGTCTCCCAGCCCTTTTCGGGCGCCCGCGAATCGCGGAACCCGCCATAGCCGAGGGCCAGCGTCTTGTACTTGTCCTTCATGATCTTCTCGATCTCGGGCATCATCTTGGAGCGCTGGAACTCGATAAGCGCCTGATCGCCGTTGGGGTTGATCGGCCAGGAATAAGTGACGGTCTGCTCATGGTACGCGCCGTCCGTCGTGTGGCAGTCGATGAGCAGGAGCGGGTCCCAGCGGTTGAGGACGTTCTCGACGAGCCCCGCCACCTCGTAGCTTTCGAGCTTGATGGCGTCGCGGTTGAGGTCGAGGTTCTGGCCGTTGGTCCGGATACCGACGCCCTGTTCGGGGCCGGGCTGCTGGCGCCGGTTATTCGGGTTGATCTTTTCGTTGCCGTCGGCGTTGAAGATGGGCGCGACGAGGAGGACGAGCTTGTCGAGGTAGGGCGGCTTGGCCTGGAGGAGGATGTCGCGGATCATCATCAGGGAGGCTTCTTTGCCTTCGACTTCGCCGGCGTGGATGTTGGCCTGGATATAAATGACCACTTTTTTGGCGGTGCGGGGTTCGATCGGGGACGCGGGAACGGGATTGCCGATGATCAGGAGGGGCACGTCGCGGCCTTCCGCGCTGCGGCAAAGCGTCTCCACGCGCAGAAAGGGACTCAGCTTCTGGACCTCGAGGATGAAGTTCATGACATCGGCATAGCGGGACGTGGCCGCGTAGTTGGTCGCCTCGGCCACGGTCAGGGGCTTGGTTTGGGCGGGAGCTTGAGCCTGGGTCTTGGCCGGCTGGGAAAACATCGGCACGGCGAGGATGCCGACGCATAGGATCATGACACTGGGGATCGTTGTCCGGGATGGGCGCATACACTCCTCCTGGCGATGACGATGAAAAAAGAAGTCTATTGCAATCCGCGGGCGAGGTCAACATAATGAAACCGTGGCCGTTGAACAGTTGCGGGGACATGATTCCCTGTCCCCGTCGACAGTGACGAATTTAGTTCATTCCCAGATACTCGTCATACGGAGGACAGGGTATCGTGTCCCCCTCGTCTTGGAAACTGTTCGACGGTCACAATGAGACCGCATGACGTTTAACGTGAGTTTCGAAAAGGAAGAGGCCCTCCGCCGGAAGATGGCGGAGCTCGGCGTCCGGGAGGGCGACCTCGTCGAGAAATTCGTCCGCTCGGGGGGGAAAGGCGGACAGAACGTCAACAAGGTCGAGACCTGCGTTTATCTCAAACACCTGCCGACCGGCATCGAGGTTAAATGCCAGCAGGAGCGGTCGCAGGCGATGAACAGGTTCCTGGCGCGGCGGATCCTTGTGGACAAAATCGAGACGATGGTCCGGGGGAAGGAAAGCGCGGAACAGCAGAGGATCGAGAAGATCCGGAGGCAGAAGAGAAAACGCTCGAAGCGGGCCAAGGACAAGATGCTGGCCGATAAGCATAAACGGTCGGAGACCAAACAGGGACGTTCCTTCCGGCCGGGCGCCGGCGACGATTGAAGCAGAGTCCGCCGGGGGGAAATCGGCAAGATGCGGCCGGCGAAAGGTGCGACCGAAAATCGCTCGAAGGAAAAAATCGAGAGGAGGGGGAATCATGACCAAAAGAACCGTTCTCGCGATCGTCACGTTCATCATGTTCTGGCAAGGGACATCGGTCCCGAGCTTCTCTTCCGGAGATGCCCAACCCGCGGTCCTGTCCATCAGGGAACGGGCCGAGCTGGTCTATAAGATCACCCAGAAGCGGCTCGAAACTTTGCTGCCCCGCATCATGAGAGAGACCGGATTCGACATGTGGATCATCACCTGCAACGAGGACAATCTCGATCCCATCTTCGAGACGATGATGCCTTACGAAAACTGGTGTCCGATCACCCAGATCCTGGTCATGTTCGACCGCGGCCCGGCCAAAGGGGTCGAGCGGCTGAACGTCTCCCGGACCGATACCCAAGGGCTCTTCACAAACGTCTGGGACGCCGCCGCCTGGGACGCTAAAAAAGGCGAGAGCCAGTGGGAAGGCTTAGGCCGGATCGTCCGCGAGCGCGCCCCGAAGCGAATCGGGATCAACGAGGGCGAGGTCCAGTGGATCGCCGGGGGATTGACCAAAGTCCTCGAGCAGAAGATCGTCGCGGCCGTCGGCCCGACGTACGCGCCGCGCCTCGAATCGGCCGAACCGCAGGCGACGCTCTGGGCGGAAACTCTCCTTGAAGAGGAGGTTGAGATCATGGAGCGGGCCGCCGCCCTTTCCCACTCGATCATCGCCGAGATGTTTTCTAACGCCGTTGTCACCCCGGGCCAGACGACCTCGGACGATCTCCGCTACTTTTACTGGCAGAGGGTGGCCGACCTGGGACTCAAGGTGTCTTTCAGCCCGTTCGTCTCGATCCGCGGCCGGAGTCCCGAGAACCGGGAAAAGTTTGGCAAGGACGACAAGGTCATCCGGCCCGGCGATCTCCTCCACTGCGACGTGGGGCTGAAATACATGCGCTGGAACAGCGATCACCAGGAGATGGCCTACGTTTTGCGGACGGGCGAGACCGACGCCCCCGAGATCTTCAAAAAACAGATGACCGAAGCGAACAGGCTCCAGGACGTCTATTGCGGCGAGTTTAAGAGCGGGTTGACCGGGAACGAGCTTTTAGGAAATATGCTCAAGAAGGCGCGCGAGCTGGGCATTCCGAATCCCCGGATCTACTCCCACTCCCTCGGGCTGTTCCTTCATGAGCCTGGACCGTTGATCGGCCTGCCCTGGGAACAGGTGAGCAACCCGGGCCGGGGTGAGGTCAAGCTCGTCCCCATGAGCTGCTTCACCGCCGAAATGAGCGTTACGGGACCGGTCCCCGAATGGGGCGGCCAGGACTTCCGCCTGCCTCTCGAACAGGATGTCGTTTTCACGGGAGAGCGGGCCCTCTTTCTCGACGGCCGGCAAACCCGTTTCCACCTGATCAAATAGGGACTATAGCGGTAACACGAACCGAAATCGCCGTTAGGGCCTGTCATCGCGAGCGAATACGCGACAATAATCCCCCTTTATCCCCCTTTAGAAAAGGGGGAGACTCGATAATCCCCTTTTCCCAACCTTCAATAAAGGGGGCTAAAAATCTCCCCCCTTTTCTAAAGGGGGGTATGGGGGGATTAGACTGCCTTTATTTCAGTAGCTCAGGCCGCTGCCGATCGGATATTGCTCACTGACCTTGACCGGAAGCTTTCCGGAAGGCTTGATCTCCCCCTTGAGCAGCTTGATGAACGTCTCGAAATAGACCGCCTGATTACCGAACCAGCCCCGCTCGCCGTAGCCGACGAGGAACGCGGGAACGCCCTGGATCTTCCTGATCAGATTGGGATTCCCATAGGCCATGGCCACGACTCCCCTGGGCTTGGCGCCGATGACCCTGTTGATGAAAGCCAGGTCGGTTTCCCGAAAGGGCGCCGCGTCGCCGAGTCTGTTCCTGGGGACGAAGAGCGACAGGACGACCAGATCGGCTCCGGAGACCGCCTTCCAAACCTTGTCGTAGGCGGCGGGATCCAGGTCGGGACGAAAGGTGAAGCTTTGGATTCCCGGAAAGGCCGCGGCCAGTTTGGCCGCGAGGGCCGCCGGCGAAGGATCGGCCTCGTATTTTTGGATGTTAATATTGACGATCTTGGCCACTTCGCCCCGTGCCACGGGCAACACGCCATCGTTCTTGAGAAGCGTCAACGACCGGTCGGCCGCTTCCTGGACGATGGCCGAATGGGCCGGCGTCCCGACGAACTCGCCCACCCTGGATTCATCGACGAACCGGTTCTTGTGAAGACCAAGGCGGGCCTTCAGGATGAGGAGCTTCCGGACAGCATCATCGATCCGGCCTTCGCTGATCCGGCCGGACTTGACCGCGGCCGCAAGGGCGGCGATGGTCGCGGCCGGATCCTTCGGCTTGAGGATGATGTCATGGCCGGCCTCGAAAGCCTTGACGGCCACGTCCTCGGCCCCGAACCGTTTGACGACGTTGTCATACCAAAGGTCGTCGGTCGTCAGGAGGCCTTTGAAACCCAGCTTATCCCGGATCCACCCCGTCGCCAGCTTTTTCTCGACACTCGCCGGAAGCTTGGATCCGTCGGTGACCGAGGGCACGGCGATGTGCTCGCTCATGATGAAGTCGACGCCCGCGTCGACGGCGTGTTTGAAGGCCGCGGACTCCTGGGCCTCGAACGTCTCCGCGGGCTTGTCGATCCAGCTCCAGTCGGGTGCATCGGGCATCCTCTCGACGTCGCCGCGGCCCGGGAAATGCTTGGCCGTGGTCAGCATGCCGTTGTCGTGATATCCACGGATATAGGCCCGGACCATCCGGCCGAGAAGGGCGAGATCGCCGCCGAAGGAGCGGACGCCCTCGGCCGGATTCTCCGGCCGCCAGGCGATGTCGACCACCGGCGTATAGGTCAGATGGATGCCCATGGCCCGGCCTTCGACCGCGGCCGCCGACGCCGCCCGATAGACGAGGTCTTCCGAGCCGGCCGCGGAAAAAGCCATATTGGCCGGATACTCGCTCGCGCCGGTCACCTGTTGGCCCGGCCCGCCTTCGAAGTCGGCGGCCGTGAGGATAGGGATCCGGGCTTCCTTTTGGAGACGATTGAGGAGGTGGGCCACGTCGCGGGGCGTTCCGCCGTAGAAGACGAACATGCCCAGACCGTGGTCGCGGGCCAGCTTGATCCACTGCCGCATCCTAGGGTCGTCGTCGGAGATGTAACCTCCGGAGAGGTCCGAACAGACGATCTGGCCGATTTTCTTTTCCAGAGTCAATCCGGCCAGGGTTTTTTCCGCCCAAGCCGAAGCCTCCGCGGACGAGGACGGAGCGAGGGACAGAAGAGCTTTTTCGGCCGCTGAGCCCGGCGTTCCGGATCGGTCCTTGCCCCCGTTATCCGAGCAGGAAGGAAGGGACAGAACGGCGATGATGCCGATGAAGAAGCCGCACACGGCGGCGGATCGATGGAGCGTCATGGATTCCTCCTTATGATCCGATGGGAATTGTCGCCAAGTTTCTTATTCGGCCAAACGAACCAGCGCGCGGAGCAGCAGATTCGTCCCTTTTTCCAGGTCTTCCCAGCGGACGGCCTCCTGAGGAGAGTGGCTCACGCCGTCGGGGCTGGGGATGAAGATCATCCCCACGTCCGTTTTGGAGGCGAGGATCTGGGCGTCGTGCCCCGCTCCGCTCGGCAGGGGCAGATAGGGATAGCCGAGCTTATCGCATTCGCTTCTGAGGATGGCCATGATGCGCGGCGGGATGGTGACGGGCTCGGTCCGGTCGATGAGCTTGGAAGCGAAGCTCAGCCCGCGCGTGGCGGCGATGTCGTCGGCCAAGGAGAAGAGCTCACGCTCGAGGGCCTCGAGCGTCTCCTTGGCGTGGCTCCGGAATTCATAGGAGAAATCAGCCTGTCCGGGGATGATGCTGAACGCGCCGGGCAGAACCTGGACCTTACCGATCGTGACCATGCTTCCGTAGTGGTGCGTGGCGACGTGTTGAGTGCTCTTCAAGGCGAAGTCGGCCAGGCCGAGGAAGGCGTCCCGCCGGAGCTCGAGCGGCGTCGTGCCGGCATGTCCGGCGGTGCCGCTGAACGAGCACCATCGGTAATGCTTGCCGGCGATGCTGGTGACGATGCCCACCGGGATGTCATCGCTCTCCAGAACGGGCCCCTGCTCGATATGAAGCTCGAGGTAGGCCTCGAGCTCGGGGGCCGTCGTGTGGGCCTCGAGAATGCCGCCGATCGTGAAGTCCGTCCCCTTGAGGATGTCTTTGAGCGGCCGGCCGATCTGGGTCCGCCCTTTCTCCAATAGCTCCTTGTCGAGACAGCCGATGAAGGCGCGGCTTCCGAGAAAATCCCCGACCAGGTTGCCTTCCTCGTCGGTGAACGCCGCCACTTCGATCGGCCGGGAGATCCCGGCCCCACTTTCCTTGATCGTCCGCAAACACTCCAAGCCGGCGAGCACCCCGACCGAGCCGTCGAACATCCCGGCGTTGATGACGGTGTCGAGATGAGAGCCGACCATGATCGTCCTTCCGGCGCTGTCCTTCCGGCCGAAGATGTTTCCGGCGCCGTCGAGGCGATAGGTCAGGCCGGCGTCCTCGATCCTTTGCTTGAGCCAGGCCCGTGCTTCAAGATCGGCCCGGCTGAAGGATGGCCGGGTGACGCCGCCGTTCGGATCGCGGCCGATCCGGCCGAGGTCTTCCAGGTCGGTTCTAAGTCGGTCGAGGTTGATCTGAAGTTTCATGTCTTCCTCTCACGGGGAAATGGACGTGACTGTGGCAAATCCACCCTCACCCCCCTTTTCTAAAGGGGGGTGAGGGTGGATTATGAAGACCACTTCGCTTCGCCCCTCGCGGTGCCATTCGAGATTACCTTAAGAGCGCGACCATCTCCCGGACCGCCTCCGAGATCCCGACGACGGCCGATCGGGCGACGATGGAGAAGCCGATGCTCAGCTCGGTGATCATAGGGATCGCGACGACCGGGTGGACATTGTGATAGTCGAGGCCGTGTCCGGCCGTGACCTCGAGGCCCAGCTTGTGCCCGAATTCCGCGGCCTTGACGACGTCGATCAGCGCCCTCTCCCGCGCCTTTCCCGGCTTCAAGCCGGCGTATATCCCCGTGTGGATCTCGATCTGCGGGACCCCCAGCCCGGCGCAGGCCTCGATCTGTTTAAGGTCCGGATCAACGAAGATGCTGGGCCGGATTTGTCCCTTTTCCAGGTCCCGGATGAACGGGGCCAGCGCTTTCCGGTTGGCGGCGACGTCCAAACCGCCGGTCGTCGTCAATTCCTCGGGCTTTTCCGGAACCAGGCAGACGACGTCCGGTCCGAGCTCGAGAGCGGCTTTTTTCATGTCCGCGGTCGCGGCCATCTCCAGGGTCAACTTGGTCTTGATGACCTCCCGGATGAGGCGAAGATCGCGCTCTTTGATGTGGCGGCGGTCGCTCCGCAAGTGAGCGGTGATCCCGGCCGCGCCGGCCTGTTCGGCGAGGAGCGCGATCAGGGCGGGCTCGGGTTCCGCCGCCCGCCGCGCTTCGCGCAGGGTGGCGAAATGATCGACGTTGACGGAGAGTCTCATGGCGGTCTCCTTTTTTCTTACGCGCCCAGGTTCTTTGCTATGGCCGCGGCGATCCCCTGGCCGTAGCGCTGGATGAGGTTCAGGTCTTTGCCTTCGACCATGATGCGCGCCAGAGGTTCGGTTCCGGAATAGCGCACGTCGAGCCGGCCGCGGTCCTTCAGGAGCTTTCCGACCTTGGCGATCTCAGCGGCGATCTCGGGGATCTCCTGGAAATCGACCTTCTCGCGCACGGGGATGTTCAACAGAATCTGGGGAAATTCGACGAGACCCCGGGTCAGACGGGACAGGGCCGAGTCTTTCGCGGCCAGGACTTCGAGCATCTTGAGGCTGGTCAGGATGCCGTCGCCGGTCGGGCATTCGTCGAGAAAGATGGTGTGGCCGGACCGCTCGCCGCCCAGGTTGGACCGGATCTCGATCATCTTGTCCAGGACGTACTTGTCCCCGACCTTGGTCCGGACGAGGGTCAGGCCCATCTTTTGGAGAGCCAGTTCAAGGCCCATGTTGCTCATGGTCGTCGCGACGACGGAATCGGACTTGAGCCGGCGTTTCTCTTTCATGTAGCGGGCGATGACGAAGAGCGTATGGTCGCCGTTCAGGACGCGGCCTTTTTCGTCGACCCAGAGGGCCCGGTCGGCGTCGCCGTCGTAGGCGATGCCGATATCGGCCTTGACCTCGACCACCGTCCGGGCCAGGCTCTGGGGATGCAGGGAGCCGCAGCCGGCGTTGATGTTCTTTCCGTCTGGCGCATGGTGGATGGCGACGACACGGAAGCCCAGCTCGTTCATGACCTCCGGCGCCACGGCCGAGCTCGCTCCGTTGGCGCAATCGAGGACGACCTTCAGTTTCTTCGGCCGTCCCGCCTGAGCCAGCCGGCCTTTCAGGAATCTTTTATAATCATCGAGATAGCGGCCGTCCGCGCGGACCCTGGCCATTTTCTCCGGAACGGCGCGTCCAAGGCGCGGGATGGCTTTTTCGAGGCGCTTCTCCCAGTCGTCCGAAATCTTGAAACCGGCGGAAGAGAAGATCTTAATGCCGTTGTCGTGGAAGGGATTGTGCGAAGCGGAGATCACGATGCCGGCCGAGAACAGGTGTTTCCTGGTCAAATACGAGATGCTCGAGGTCGGAATGACGCCGGCCGAGACCGCCCTCCCCCCGCCGTCGCGGATGCCGCGGATGAGGATCCGTTCCATCCAGCCGCCCGATTCCCGCGTGTCGCGGCCGATCAAGATCTTCGGGGCGAGCCCCTCGTCGCGGAGAAGATCGACCAAGGCCGAACCGAGGGCGTAGATCGAAGACGGGTCGAGCGGATAGGTCCCGGCGACCGCGCGTATGCCGTCCGTCCCGAACAGTCGCTTCATCGTTGATCCCTGGTTTCCAAAATAGAAGAGGCTGAATTATATCCAAAACGCAATTCTTTTTAAAGATTCGAATGGTCTGATTTTTTAGATAGCGAGGCGACGATCGGTCCGAGCCTATTTCGCGGCGAGGAAGACCTTGACCTTGGCCTTGGTCTGGGCCGCGGTGAAGCGGAGGTCCGGCTTGGGCAGGATGAGGTCGGCCTCGAACTCGGCGTCCTGGGCCAGGTCGGTGATATCGATGGGGCTCGTCCGGATGACGTCTTTGGGCTTGATCTTGCTCTGAGGGCCCCTGACCAGGACCTTGGACGGGACGAGCTCGAGCCGGGCGATCTTGAATCCCTCCTTGACCTTTCCGATCAAGGCCGGCGAGACGTCCATGAGGATCTCGACGCTCTTCTCGAGCTTCAGATGGACCTTGTTCGGCATGACCAGGACGACCTTGGCCTCGGGCGGGACGATGATCATGTCGGGATTCAGAGGATAATCCTCCTGGTTGATGGTCGCCCTCTCCAAATTCAGGATGGCCCGGATGCCGGCCGGGGTGATCTGGCTCAAGAGACGGTTGGGGGCGCGCAGGGTCACGTCGATCGTCGCCTGGGGTTTTTCGATGATCTCGAAATCGGCCGGCAGATTGCGCGTCTCCAGCGCCACGGGCAGGGTTTTTTCGGAGAAAATCTTTTCCTCGGGGATGAGCGTCAGCCAGAGCAGGAAGGCGAGGACGAGAGAGAGGAGCTTGAGGGGCCAGTTCCTGAGAAAAAGATTTTTGATGAACATGGTCATTGCCGCAAATAATCGAGCAATCGTTCTTTCAGCCCGTCCGTGTCAGGGACGCCCTGCAGGACGCCTTTGGCCGCCAGGGAGATGCCTCCGGTCTCTTCGGACACGACGATGATGGCCGCGTCCGTCTCCTGGGACAGTCCGATGGCGGCGAGATGCCGCGTCCGGGTCGTCAAACCCGTCTGCAAATGATGCGACGCCGGGAGAGGCAGGAGGCAGCCGGCGGCCTTGATGCTGCTGCCGCGGAGGATCACGGCGCCGTCGTGGAGGGGGGAATGGGGAAAGAAGAGGCTGACGAGCAGGCTTTTGGAGATGACCGCGTCGATCTTCGTCCCCCGATCGGCGAAGTTCTCGAGCGAAATCTCCTTCTCGATGGCGATCAGAGCCCCGATCTTCCTCTGGGACATGTACTCCACGGCCTGGAACAGTTCCTCGATCTTCTCCTGGAAGGAGCGCAGGGCGAGGGGTTTGCGGAGCGAACGCGAGCCGATGCCGGTCAGGAAACGCCGGATCTCGCCCTGAAAGAGGATGATGACGGCGATGATCAGGTAGGTGACGAAGTTCCTGATCAGCCAGTTGGAGACGACCAGCTTGGCCCAGAGCGAGGCGAGGAAGAGAAGGCCGACGAACCCCAGGCCGATGGCCATCTGGTAGGCGCGGGTCTCCTTGATCAGCAGGAAGACCGAATAGAGGATGAGGCTGACGATAAGGATGTCGGCGAGATCGGCGAGGGTGAAACGGGAGAGGGCGGTCGAGATGTTAGTGAACATAGCCGGCCTTCTCCTGATTCGGGGTCGTATCCGACGGCGCGTTGAGGATCGCCTCGGCGACCCGGACGGCCCGCTCAACGGCCTTGACGTCGTGGACGCGGAGGACGTGGGCGCCGCGAACGACGCCGATGACCGCCGCGGCGATCGTGCCCTCGAGCCTCTCCTCGGCCGGCGCGTCGAGAATCTTGCCGATGAAGGATTTTCGCGAGACGCCGAGGAGGATCGGGCGGCCGAGCCCGGCCAGCGCCTCGAGGCCGTTCAGAAGGGCCAGGTTGTCCTCGAAGCGCTTGCCGAAGCCGATCCCCGGGTCGATGATGAGGTTGTTCTCGCTCAGGCCGTAGGCCCGGGCGATCTCGATCTTGTCCGCGAGGAACGACCGGATCTCTTCGACGACGTTCTCGTAGCGGGGATGGAGCTGCATGGTCTGCGGGATCCCCTTCATGTGCATCATGATGAAGCCGGCGTCCTTTTGGGCGGCCAGCAGGATGAGCCGCGGGTCGAGGCTGAAGGCGCTGATGTCGTTGATGATGTCCGCGCCCGCGTCCAGGGCGGCCGCGGCCACTTCGAGCTTTGAGGTGTCGACCGAGATCAGGCGGTCCGTCTCCCGGCGCAGTCCGGCCACGACCGGGACGACGCGCCGCCGCTCTTCCTCGGCCGGGATGGGATCGGAGCCCGGCCGAGTGCTTTCTCCGCCGACGTCGAGGATATCCGCTCCCTCGGCGGCCAATCGCAGCCCGTGTTCGATGGCCTTGTCCGCGTCGAGATACCGGCCTCCGTCGTAAAAAGAATCGGGCGTGACGTTGACGATCCCCATAAGCCAGGTCCGGCGGCCGAGGTGATGGGCCCTGCCTTTGACCTGGAAGACGGTTGTGTTCCTCACCTCACCTCTGACCGATGTTCAGGCTTTGACTGGTTCGGGTTTCTCCAACGGCGGAAGGGACTTGGCTTCCGCATGCCCTTTGGCCTCCGCCTTCTCCCTGGAGGCCTTGGCCTTATTGATCTTGACGATGGCGTTGATCTCGTCCGAGGTCATGACCTCTTTGTCGAGCAGGAACTTGGCGATCTTCTTCAGCTTGGCCTTGTGGGTTTCCAAAAGCTGCTGAGCCCGCTCGAAGTTCCGGGTGATGATCTTCTTGACCTCTTCGTCGATCATCTCGGATGTCTTCTCGCTGAAGTTCTTGTTCACGGCCAGGTCGCGGCCGAGGAAAATGAGGTCGTCGCGCTCGCCGAAGGTCAGCGGACCAAGGTCGGACATGCCCCACTGGCAGACCATCTTGCGGGCGATCTCGGTCGATTTTTCGAAGTCGTTGGCCGCGCCCGTCGTCGTCTTGCCGAGGAAGATGGTCTCGGCGATCCGCCCGGCCAGGAGGACCGACAGTTGGGCTTCGAGATAGTCCTTGCTGTAGGTGTAGCGGTCGTCAAGGGGGAGCTGTTGGGTGATGCCGAGGGCCATACCGCGAGGAATGATCGTCACCTTATGGATCGGATCGGCCTCGGAGATGAGGGCCGCGACCAGGGCGTGGCCGGCTTCGTGGAAGGCCGTGCTCCGTTTCTCCTCTTCGCTGATGATCATGCTCTTGCGCTCGACGCCCATGAGGACCTTGTCCTTGGCGTATTCCATGTCTTTCATCGTGACCGAGGTTTGGCTTTGGCGAGCGCCGATCAAGGCCGCCTCGTTGACCATGTTGGCCAGGTCGGCTCCCGAGAACCCGGGGGTCGAGCGGGCCAGCACTTTGAGGTCGACGTCCTTATCGAGAGGGATCTTCCGGATATGCACTTTGAGGATCTCCTCACGGCCCTTGACGTCGGGCATGTTGACCACGACGCGGCGGTCGAACCGGCCGGGCCGGAGCAGGGCGCTGTCGAGGATATCGGGCCGGTTGGTAGCGGCGATGAGGATGATGCCCTCGTTCGAATCGAAGCCGTCCATTTCGACGAGGA
>Ga0315288_10004791_pt1 | contig 17222 bp, 23 predicted proteins | sample YL17G11_20_MG_FD_203454 | JGI IMG/M metagenome (GOLD analysis project Ga0315288, IMG submission 203454) | Sediment microbial communities from Yellowstone Lake, YNP, Wyoming, USA - YL17G11_20 | ecosystem: Environmental > Aquatic > Freshwater > Lake > Sediment | place: USA: Wyoming | collected... | reverse complement strand
TCGTAAGCATCCCATTTATGCTTTTATACCCTTGTTTTACCCACCCACAAGCAAGTATTTCATGGCTATATCTTGCCGAGCCAGTTCTTATTGCAAATATTAATCCCCAGTTTCTTATATTTGCCATAAATAAATCTAATTTAATTCCTTCAGGTAATATCCTTTGAGTATATTTTCCTGTCGGATTTCCTTTAACTTTTTCAAGTTTATTAACTTCGTTAGAAAATCCCACCAAATCTAGCGGTATTGCTACTATCTCAATATCTTTAACTTCTGACTTTTCTCTACGAATTGAACCTGCTATTTCTATCCGCCAGCAATATGGCTTTAAAAGATTAAGATATTTTTTCGCTATTTTTTTAGCTTCATCTATTTTCATCATTCATTTCCTTTATTGAGGGACAATTCTTTACTTCCCATCAATGCTTTTATTTGCATTTTAAGTCCTTCAGGTAAAAGCATTTCTCTCTGTTCTTTTTCTCTAAGTTGCTCATACATGCGAAGAAACTGTCCCCGGACAACGCTGGGTTCTTCTGATAGACAGATATTTTGCCACCCGATATATTCACAAACTTTCCGGGTTAATGGTGACATACTTTGCAGGGCCTCGGGAGCATTATCATATCCATATTCTTTTATAGCTCTCCTTACTTCTCCGTAGGCTTCTGCGGCATCGATGCTTGGATGCATAATCTCTATAACCTGCTTTCTAATATCAGAAATAGTTGGAACATAAGGACTTTCGAGAATTAACTTTTTAATAGCCACCTGGACTATTTTAAAATCCAGATCTCCGAGCAAGTTAAACCATAAATTAATCTTTGTTTCCGTTACTTGGAAGTCTTTATATGCTTCCTTCAGGATTGCCAGGATTACTATCATTTCCTTTTTTGTCATCGTTTGCCTCCTCTTTAACAAGTTCAAACTCGCCACCATCTCCAAATTCTTTTATGCATTTATTCATAGCTGTTTTACGATGTTCATTAAACAAACAGCAATAGCTAAGACTCCAATTAAATTGACAATCATAGCAATGCTCAGGTATTTTTATCTTCATTTTCTTTTTCCTCCTCTTCTTTAAAAACTCTGCTTAAGATTCCCATACTTCTTTCTTCCTCGAGTTCAGCCTTCGACTTATAAACTCGCTTGAGATAATCCTTCTCTTTAAAGTTTACGGGTAAGAATCTATCCATACCACGAGTAAAAAACTTATCAATTTCCCACTTATGGGTGAAATAAAATCTATCAGGATTAGAAAGGATATAAGCATAGTTATCGATTGCATCCTTAATTTCTCGTTTTGTATAAATTTTGAGCGCGGCGGCAATATGTTCTTTAAATTTTTCAAAGTTTCTATGGATCTGTATTTTTTTAGAATTCCAATAATCAAAAATTTCATGTTCGGGTATACATGTATTTCTTTTCTTTGTAATAAGTTTCTTTAAAGAAGTTTCTTTAGGCGTCGGGAAGTTCCCTGTTAGTGTTGGTTCGCTGATTTTTTTATTCTCTTTTTTGAGAACGCCATTCTCTTTTTTGAGAACGCCATTCTCTTTTTTGAGAACGTTCTCTTTTTTGAGAACATTTTTCCATTGCTCAAAATGACTGTTAATATGATATTCCCATAAGTTTTTATTCTCTTTTTTGAGAACTATGTTTTTATCAGTTAGTTTATTGATTACCCTAATAATGCTCGATTTTCTTATTTTTGTTTCATCGTAAAATTGTTTTAGAGAAATATTTTCCCAAGCCTTATGCCAACCCCAAGTTTTCTCTATAATAATCCAAAGTATTTGCCATTCCTCGCCACTTAATCTATATTCTCCCCATTTTTTTGCTATGGGATGTGCTATGTCAGTATGGCCATCTTTATATATATCAGGGCTTATTTCTGTCATCCCGGCTTAAGAAAATAATCAATAACTTCTTCAACGCATTTTTCTACATCTCTAATAATTTCCCTACCAGAGAATCGCATAATTTTATAACCTTCATTCATTAGATCTCTTTCTCTTTTTTTCTCTTTTTCAAATTGTTCAGGTGTTTGTCCGTGCCATAAAAAACTATCTAATTCAACGAGTAATACTTTCTCTTTCTGATATTGCGGATAGGTTTTTTCTTCTGTCATCCACATATCGTTCTCTGTACAGTAGATTAAGAAATCAACTCTATATTTTTCCCCTTCTTTTGTTGAAATTTCGTATTGTGGCATTACATAAAATTTAGGAAATTCATCTGGTACTTTGTTCAAATCTTCTAATTGATATTGAAATTCAATGAAAAATAACTGTTCTATAGGACTTTCTATTTTATAATTTTCTATTAGGTCTTCACAAGCGTAGCGCCATTCTTCTGCGATTTTCTGACTTTGTTCTTCGAGGTATTTTTTAATCTTTTTATCCACTTAATCCTCCTAAAATTGATATCTTCTCTTTTTAGATCTGCTCCACGGCTTGACCTTATATGTTCTTCCTTTACTCTTGTACTTCTTATGAATTTTGATTTTATTAAAGTCTCCTCCTGAGATCATAATTCCTCCTTTAAATTTAAGGAGAGGGCTATTCCCCCTCTCCTTCTGTTTTAATGGTTTCTTCTACCGGCCTGTATTCATCTAAGGCCTTTAAAATTTCGTTATCCTCAAAAGCCAACATACCGAACCGTCTCTCCTCGTTGAACTTCTTGCGGTCTCTTACAATGTTTTTTATCTTTGCAACCGTAAGTTTTTCTCTTGCTTCCTTCTGTGGTCTTAATCCTCTTTGAATTTGGGACCAAGAAATTGTTTTATCAAAATTGGTCATATTCAGATCAGGAGTATTCTGTGCAAAGAGCGAGCAGTCCTCTATAAAGTTCAGTTTTTTATTTAATATTTCTGCAACTATTTTCAATCTATCTGAAGGTGGTATTGCCCTTTGGCTTTCCCTGATATATTGGTTTATAAGCATTCCTATCTGGTGATTCGTTTCAATTTCTATCCATCGAGAATTAAAACTGCCTTCCGTATATAAATCTTTAATCTCTTCAAGAAGTTCATTATTGTCCATCGTTAGTCTCCTTAATTTCTTCAATAGACACTGCGAGGATTTCCTTGCCTGGCATTTCTGTCTTATAATGTTCTGGGGCTTCAATTTTTCCTATTTTCGCAAGGGCCTCAAACGACCTTGGGTCTATCGTTTCCTGTATTACAGCCGATGCCCAGGGTTGTTTTTTTATCTCACTAATATTCCAGTCGATAGTTGGCGCAGAATGTTTAATCTGCAGTCTTGCAATGAACCTTTTACCCAAAACTTCTTGCCTTTCTTCCTTGATGACCTTTTTGAGTTCCATCTCGAGGGTCGAAATACTGTTTTGCATTTCCTGATATACTCCCAGCACCGTACTGTTAAGGTTTAAAAACATTTCTAATTGTGCTTTTGCTTCTTCATACTTATTCATCAGTTCTTGAGCTGTCGTTACTTTATCCATTTATGCCTCCTCTGATTAATTTTTTTAGTTAACCATAAAAGAAAATTAAGAAAAGGCCTGCAAATAGGTTCTATGAGTTCTTTCATCAATACTTTTTTAAGCTCTTCAACGGCTCTGCCTAATATATCAAATTCGCCATCTTGAGGGTCATAACAACGTATTTTTCCATCTGGCGTAATTTCTTTGATAAAACATTTATAAAACTCTACATCTAGTTTCTTACATGCTTCTTCTGGAGAAATTGCCTGAATACAAAAATATTTTACTTCTCGCAAATCAAATACCTCATATGTATTCATTTATGCCTCCTTCTCCTCTGTTGGAATAAGATATACAGCATCTTCTTCGTTTAAGAAATCTAAAACTTTTTGAAGGTTTTCAACAGACATCTCTTGAAAAACTTTATTATCTATCTTCTTCCATGAATGTTTAGGAAGAGCTTTTTCCAACAATGCTATTACTCCTAGAATTGTCGTATGTCCGCGAGACGTGAGCAATTTATAAATTTCTTTGATAAGTTCTTTAGAATCGGAAGGTTTGACGGCTGCTATTTTTCTAATGGGCCCGGCAGATTCTTTTTCGGGCTCTTTTACAATAGGTTCAGGAACAGGTTCGGGATTAATTTCTGGATTAGGTTCGGTATCTTCAGTAGATTCAATTTCTTCCGGCACGCTTTCAGGGACGTCGTTATCTGGAACTTCAATTGAAACAGGTTCAGGCTTACCTAAAACTTTTTTACCGTTCTGCAGTTCTGTCAAACTGTAAGGGCTTCTGATGTGTATGAGGGCGATGTTTCTTATTGCTCCTTTTTGCTGGACCTTCTGAACTTCTCTGGTCAGTTTAAGGGGTATGCCAGAGATCCTGCCAAGCAGGTTTTTAAGTAAAGCTATTTCAGAATTGAGATTAATGATATTGTGAATGCTCGACGTGTCTATTTGATAAACGCCGAAGCCTTTAACCTCAGGGAGCACAAAAAGCAAATTCCCGACTGGTTTACAGTCGTCTTTTAAATAGAACTCGCACGTATCAGGATTGCAGGTTAGTTCAATAAGTTCACCTTCTTTTTCTTCTACCCTGTTCGCAGTAGCTCCATCACCTTTACAGACTAAGCCTCGTTTGTTTGAGTACTGCTTGTAAAACTGAGGGAAAAATATGTTGGGATCTTCGGTAGGTATAACAATGTCCAGCTCCGTAGGTTTTTCTCCATAAACCTCTGCTACTTCTGGTGGCACTACGAAGTAATTCACAGCTTTTGGATATTCAACGCCTTTGGTATTGATCTCCTTTACTCCAAGGTGGATTTTGCCTAACCTTGGTAATCGTCTAACTTCACTGAGTCCGATGATCATAACGACCTCCTTTTAAATTTGATTTTTATTTTTTAAATTCTGATTAACCCCACTTCATAGGCACCTCCTTAAAGTCCTACGCAGTACGTTAAATAGAGCCTCATTTTGACAAAAAACCTGACAATTTTAGGATACGGGATTAGTTCGATCAGCCTGAGCAAGACGCAGAATAAAATCGTTAAAACAACGTCGAAGAAGATCAGAAACACGACTTCGCTGGGATCCATTTATTCCTCTTTTACGCAAAGGCAAACTACGACGATGAATAAGACAAACACGATGAATAGAGTTGCCACAGTCACAGTGTTCCTCCTTAATCCTTTAACCCTGAAGCATAAGGACAACCTGATATTGCAATATTTAGCTCTTCATTATCTGGATCAAGAATTTTAAGATTCGTTGTAAGAGTATAAAATTCGCTAAATAGTGAACGCCTCTTCTCTGGATCATTCTTGACAATGTCCCTTATCTCTTTAAGTCGAGAGATAATTTCATCAATGGATTTAACCATCGCGGCCTCCTTTTTTGTTGATTGACCTCCAAGACTTAAAAGCTATTCCGAGGCTTAAAGTGATACTGCCCCCGGTAAAATACTTTGCGAATCTTAGAAAGCCCTGCAGTTCCTTGACGTTTTTGAAATAGCCCGAGAATTCAGGGACCTTAAAGTTATTGACTCCGCCTTTCAGAAAGGCATCAACCATGAAGAACTCTTTTGGCTGATTCACCTTATCCCCCTTTACCTTCTAATTAGATTGTTAAAAAATGCTCTACTAAATAGGGCAGGTCTTTTCTTATCTTTCTTGAGTCCCAACTTGAGTTCTTTATAATATTCCTTGAAATAATCAGGATGAGCTTTTTTAAATTTCTTCTGACGTTCTTTTCGATGTTTTATTTTTTCTTCTTTGGTCAAGTTGTACCTCCTCACTTAATAGGACTCTTAAAACTTCTGGATGTTCTCTCTCGAGCCTTTGAAAAACTGACAAAGCCCATTGATTTATTAAGGTTTTTAACCTTTCACTTATCTCATTATTAAGTATGTTATCTTTCATTAATCTAATTTTAACCCTTTTTTAGTTTTTGTCAAGGGGGTAAGGTTAAGAAAGTTAAGAAATTTTTAAAAATCTTTTATTAGTTGATGAATGTTGCTTTAAATCTATATTATCTAAATAAAAAATTCTTTATTTCTTTCTTAAAATTGATATTTTTAGTAGAATACATTGCAAAATTTTTAAAAATGACTTAAAATTTATATAGGAGAAGATATAAAAAGGAGAGAATCGTGAAAATAGGGGAAAAACTAAGGTTTTATCGAAAGAAATTAGGTTTGACTCTCCAAGCCCTTGAAGAAAAAACTGGAATTGCTGGTCCTTCTATAAGTGATTATGAAAATGATAAAGTTGTTCCTCGCAAAGAAACTCTTGAAAGATTAGCTAAGGCTCTCGAGATAAAAGTTAATGATCTTTTTGATGTCAAAGAGGATATCACCAAAGAATATCCAGGTATTAAAGATTTTTTCGATATTTATGCTAATCATTTTATTCGTGTTTCCATTCTCGGACAAGTCCATGCAGGTAATCCAAATGAAATTCCAGAAGATTTGATTATTGGAGATGTAGATTTGCCCATATCAATTGCGAAAGGTGCAGATTATGCCCTGAGAGTTACAGGAATGTCCATGAAAGAAGAGGGAATTAACGAAAATGATATTGTGTTGGTACGCCTTCAAAAGTACGCTGAAAATGGACAGATTGTGATTGCCAGGATTAATGATGAAAAATATGTGATTAAACGATTAAAAATTAAAGATGAACGGACTTGGCTTGAATCTGCAAACTCTTTATATGAACCTATAACTGATAATTTTGAAGTTATAGGAATCATCACAGGTTTAGTAAAAAAATTTATTTAAAGGTGGTGAGGATGTGAAAAAAGTAATTTTAATTTTGTTAGCTTTTAGTTTTGTTTTTCTTTGTGGCTGTGCTTCTGAATCAAAAACAAGTCTAAAATTTAATGACGAATCAGTCTATAGCAGAAAAACGGATTTAGGAAAATATCTGCTCTGGATTGTTTCAGTAGATAATTTTCAGGACACAACGGAAACCTGGCAAGCCATAGAAGACCATGCAAAACACGGTCTTTATTGGGGAGCTTCCGGTAATATGTCTACGGTGTTTTTTTTTAAAAAAGGAGAGCTAATGCCAGATGTAACCACGATTGGAGAAAATTTTGACGCAAAATATAACTCTTACTGTATTGCAGGCTACTGGAAATATCCACAAGGCAATGACCAATTTACTAAATATCCCTTGAAATAATTTTATCTTTGGAAAAAGCGAGTTTCAAATTGTGGGACTAGTAAAACACATAATGAGGAGCTTGAAGGAGTAAATAATAAGTAAAAAGGAGGGACTGTATAAATATTTTAAAAAAGGGAGTTTATATACAAAGTGTTTCATGCATCATTTTAAATCAAGAGTATATTCTCAATTTGCTTATGTGCGAATCATATTCCATTTGCACAAATAAATACAATAAAAATGCAAGAGAAAAAAAATGAAACTCGAGCGGCTAAGACTCCGTAATTTTCGCTGTTTTAAGGAAGAGATATCTATTGACTTCGAGGATATCACGGCACTTATTGGAAGAAATGACGCTGGTAAATCTACATTTATGGATACATTAGATATTTTTCTAAACGAGAAAGATCCGGATAAAGATGATGCATCAAAAAATGGCAACCCAAAAGATTTAACTATAATCTGTGAATTTTCTAAACTTCCTGATGAAGTCATTTTAGACGATACAAATCCTACGAAGCTTAGAACTGAATTCCTGTTAAACGCAGATGAACGACTTGAAATCCATAAATTTTATAGTGGCAACCTGCAGAAGCCTAAATGTGAAAGTGTACAAGCCTACGCAATTCATCCAACTATAGATGGTGTCAAGGATTTACTCCAACTCAAGAATTCCGACCTCAAAAAGCGAGCTCAAGAGTTAGGAATAAGCCTAGAAGGCATTGACCAGAGAGTCAATGCTCAAATAAGATCAAAGATCCGAGAGCATTTTGACGATCTTAAACTCGTTCCATCTTTGATATCCTTGAACGAGGAAAACGCTAAAAAGATATGGGACGAGATTCGTAAATATCTTCCAGCATTTGCACTTTTTAAATCAGATCGAACAAGTACAGATCAGGATTCTGAAGCTCAAGATCCACTAAAAGCGGCAGTAAAAGAAGCTATTAAAACTAAAGAGGAAGAGTTGAATGCGATTACTGAATATGTTCGGAGTGAAGTACAAAAGATTGCTGATCTGACTTTAAAAAAACTTCATGAGATGGATCCTACTCTTGCGACTCAACTCAAAACTACCTTTACACCACCTAAATGGGATGGTCTTTTTAAGGCCAGCATCACTTCAGATGATGATATTCCAATTAACAAGCGTGGCAGCGGGGTTAAAAGATTAATTCTACTTAATTTCTTTCGTGCGAAAGCTGAACAACTTGCCAAGGAAACAGGTCATGCAACAGTTATATATGCAATCGAAGAGCCAGAGACATGCCAGCATCCAAATAATCAACGTATGTTATTCAAGGCATTATATGACTTATCGTCTGACGCTCAGGTTATTATAAGCACGCACACTCCCATGTTGGCACGCTCGCTTCCAGATAGTTGTTTGAGGTATATTCATATCGCTGATAATAAAGGAAGAGAAATCATGACTGGTGGACCTAAAACGAATGAAATATTTGCACAATCACTTGGTGTTTTGCCAGATAATACCGTTGAGTTATTTATTGGAGTAGAGGGTCCTAATGATATTATATTTCTACAAAATATCTCTAAGTCATTAAGAAACAATGGTTTTAATGTTCCTAATCTTGAAAAAATGGAACTCGATGGCAAATTAATTTTCTTTCCTCTTGGTGGATCAAATCTTGCTCTCTGGTCTTCACGTCTTGAAAAACTTAATCGACCTGAGTTTCATCTTTGTGATAGAGATACAGCTCCTCCAGAGCCTGCTAAATATCAAAAATACGTTGATGAAGTAAACGCACGAAAAAATTGCAAAGCTAGAAGTACTTTTAAAAAAGAAATTGAAAATTACTTGCATATAGATGCTATCATAGCTTCATATAAAGAACTAAATATTAATTTACCAAAAATGAATAATTTGGGCTCCTTTGATGATGTACCCCAAGAAGTTGCACGAATAGTACATGGATTGTCTGGTAGTCCAAAAACATGGGATGAACTTTCCGATAAAGAGAAAGAGGAAAAGAAATCAAATGCTAAACGTAACTTATGCCTAAGAGCTCCGCAATACATGAATAAACAACTACTAAGTGAGATTGATCCAGATGAGGACTTACTCCAATGGTTCGAGGACGTAAAGAATCTTTTGAAAAAGGCAGATGATAAGATATAAAAAGGAGTTTAAGATGGAAGAGAGGCTTTGGAAAATTAACAAACTTATTTGTGGTGATAATTTAGAAGAGTTAGCCAAACTTCCTAAAGAAAGCATAGATTTAATTTATATAGATCGCCATTCTTTAGCAACCGGCATTATGAAATATTATGGGGCAATGGTGTTGAATTGCGAGTATTTGAAGACTGTTGAAAAGGTGGGACAAAATGGCTAATGAAAGAATAACAGAAAACATAGTAAGAAAACATTTTAATTCTTACTCTAATGAATGTATGATTGAAGAACAAAAATCCTCAAATCCCAAAATTGATAAGTTACTGAAAAATGCTTCTAAGAAAGGAGGTGGAAAGGGACATCCTGAGTTTATTATTTCTCTAAAAAATAATACTGATTTCATTATAGTAGTTGAATGTAAGGCAGATATTACCAAACATCAGAGTCCTACATTAGACAAATACGATGAATATGCGGTAGATGGAGTATTGCTGTACGCATCATACCTATCTAATGAGTACGATGTATTAGCAATTGGTGTAAGTGGACAAACATTAAAGGAACTTAAAGTATCACACTATCTATTTTTAAAAGGAGAAAAGAAATATTACCCTAGTTTTGGCAATGAATTATTAAGTATAAACAGCTATACCAACGGCTATTTAAAAAGCGATGAAAAAGTCAAACAGGATTATAACACTCTTCTCGATTTTTCAAGAGAATTAAATGAGAATTTACACCATCATAAGATTCCGGAGAAGGACCGTGCCTTACTAATCAGCGGCGTTCTTATAGCATTAAGTGATAATGCATTTTGTAAGTCATACAAAGAATACGAAACACCAGAAGAACTTGCTAATTCTTTAGTTGATACAGTTTCAAACGTATTGCGGAAGGCAAATTTAAATGGGAAAAAGTTAGAAAATCTTAATATGCAATTTGGTTTTATTCGTACTGATACTTCTTTATCAACCAAGCAAGGAGTGTTGCGCAGTTTAATTGATAGTATTGACGAAAATATAAATAAATTCGGAAAAACACATAAATATTATGATGTATTAGGGCAGTTATACATTGAATTTTTGCGTTATGCTAATAGTGAGAAAGGATTAGGTATTGTTCTTACTCCTCCTCATATTACAGAATTATTTTGTGAGTTAGCCGGTGTAAATAAAAATAGTGTGGTATATGATAATTGTTGCGGGACAGGTGGCTTTTTAATTAGTGCGTTAAGAAAAATGATAGAAGATGCAAAAGATGATTTTGAAAAGGAAAAAGAGATAAAGGCAAAACAAATTATTGGTGTTGAATATCTATCAAATATATTTGCCCTGGCTTGTTCCAATATGTATATTCATCAAGATGGTAAGACCAATATTATTAGTGGAGATTGTTTTGATGCTAAAGTGATAGAGCAGGTAAAAAAATTCAAACCGACAGTGGGCTTTTTAAATCCACCATATAAAGTCCATAAGGAAGATACCGAAGAATTAGAATTTGTACTAAACAATTTAGAACTATTACAGCCAGGTGGAACTTGTATAGCAATAGTACCTATGCAATGTGCTTTGGCACAAAAAGGGAAAGTATATGAGCTAAAAAAACAACTTTTACAGAAACATACATTAGAAGCAGTATTATCAATGCCTGATGAATTGTTTTTTAATTCCAAAGTGGCTGTCGTTACTTGTGTAATGATATTTACAACCCATAGGCCACATCCTTCAAACAAAGAAACATATTTTGGTTATTACAAAGACGATGGATTTGTAAAACGAAAAGAAAAAGGTAGAATAGATGCTTTTGGTAAATGGGTAAACATTAAAGCAGAATGGGTGTCTTCTTATATTAACAGGAAAGAAAAACTAGGATTTAGTGTAAATAAAGTTGTTACTGCAGATGATGAATGGTGTGCAGAAGCATATATGGAAACGGACTATAGTAATTTATTAAAAGATGATTTTAAGATGTCATTAAAATCATTTTTAGTTTTTAAATTCGCCAACATCGACTATGAAAAATTGAATAGTTTACATCCACAAAGCATAATAAATCAAGATTTTGAATTAAATACAAGTAATTGGCAGTTTTTTGATTTATGTAAGTTATTTGAAATATCTGCAAGCTCAGATGCTTTAATTGATGATTATACACTAGGAGGGAGGACACCATATATTTCTTCCTCTGCAATGAACAATGGAATGTTAGAATGTGTTAAAGAAGAACCAACTAATAGCGCAAACACAATTACAGCAAATAGGGGTGGTTCAGTTGGATATTTTTTTTATCAACCAGTTGATTATTTAGCAACACCAGTTGATGTAAGGATACTTACCCCTAAATTTGTTTTGAACAAATATATAGGGTTATTTATTACAACAATACTCAAGCTTGAAAAATTCAAATTCAATTTCAGTCGGAAAATGGGTACTAATAGACTTAAAAAATTAAAAATAAAGTTACCGTCTAAAAATGGTTTTCCAGATTTTGAATTTATGGAGAGTTATATTAAATCATTACCATATTCAAGTTCAATATAAAAACATGAGACCAGATAGGAAATGTATGCAAATACCCAAGGTGCAGATTCTGAGCGTAGAAGACCTATTTACGAAGCCCCTGCCTGTAAAACTTCCGGAAGAAAGCATTATACCTGCATATAACATGAAGAGGATAAAGCTTAAAGAAGGTACTTTGTCTTTTAAAGATAAGGAGGATTAAAATGGAAAACAATAAAAATGACTATGAACAACAAATAATACAAACGGAAGAGTTTAACTTTCAGGAATCTGTACTATTTGACAAGTCGATCCTAACTCTTGCAGGTGGGGTCTTTGGACTTTCGCTAACTTTTATAAAGCAAATACCTCATACTAACCATATCTGGCTTTTATGTTGTTCTTGGATCCTTTATACAGTTAGCATGCTTTCAACTCTTATTTCAATGCTGACAAGTCAAGCAGCAATCAGTAAGAAAGTGGAATATTTAGAAGCAAATGATTATAGTACTCCTTACAAAAATCCTCATGCTTCGTGGACATTATGTCTTAATATATGCTCAATGGCGTTGTTTATAGTAGGTTCGATCTCGCTATCGTTTTTTGTAATTTTAAACTTACATTAGAAAGGAGGTGACAGTACATGGAAGACAAACAAAAGAAGAAAATCTCTAAAAAAGAGACGCCCATCCCTTCTAAAAAGGGATATGTGCCTTGTGAACCTAAGCCGTGTAGGGAGAAGCCACAGACTACTCCAAAGAAACAGAGTAAGTAAAAAATTTGTTTTTAAATATTCGATGAGAGGATGTTAATATCCTCTCATCGAATTGCCTCATCAAAAATCTACACAAGAGTAAATATGCCAGGACAAACTGGATTTTAAAGAAGATAATTAAATAAAAAGGAGATAAAATGTCACAAAGAAATGAAAGGAAGAAAGCTTCAGATATATTTAACGAGAGTGAGCTTGTATTTGTCAAAAAAGTACCTTTTGATGAAGCCTTTCCAGAAATAGAGGATTTGAAAATTGAAGTTGAAGAGTGGGGAGATGGAGTTGATGAGTTGAATGGAAAATCTATTTATCAAAAACAAAATTTTCCAGGTGAGTACATAGATTGTAGTAACCCATTTTGCTATAATGGTGGATTTTCTATAGGCAAGATAATACATAAAATGTATAGAAATAAACAAACAGAGCTAGAAACAACTGAACTATGCCAAGGATACGAAGGATCTCCAAAAGGAAGAAGAAAGTATCGAAGGTGTTTAAATTCTTTTAAAATCAAAGTCTCAATCAAATACAAGGACAACATTGAACATAAGTGATGAAAAATTAAAGCTGCTATCTATATAAAAGTCTCAACTCCAGGAGGTAAAGTTTAAATAAGATGAATAAAAAACTAAAAGTGCCAAATCCCCGCATTCTTTCTTTTTATACCAACGAGGCCGAAAAGTGCATGAAATCCAGGGCTTACTTTGCTTCATGCGCAATGCTTGCTTCTCTGCTTGAATACATCCTTATAGTGGCATATGATGCTCTGCCCGTGTCGGCCAGCAAAAATAAGGCTTCTAAACGTCCCGATTTGTTTTCACTGATTAATATCGCGCAGGAAGAAGGCTGGATAGGCAAAAACGAGTTAAACGAACATGTGAATGCTATTCGCCTGGTAAGAAACCTTGTACATACCGACAAGATTGTTGAATATTTTGATAACAATAAAGAGCCTCCTAACTTTAACATCGAGGTTTCTAAGGCTTTGGCTTCTAGCGTTTCGGAGGTGTTGAAGAACTTAGCAAATGTGCTGATTGATGAAAGCACATAGAAATATCGAATAAAATGAATAAATAAAAGGAGGAATAACATGACATACAAACTTACGGGTAAGATTATCGACGTAAAAGGGAAATGCGAGGCAGGCCATGAAGTAGGGGAAGAAATAGACCTTACCCTGTTTGCTAAAAATAGCCACCCTAAAGGTCTAAAATTGTGTCCGTTCTTTTTGGATAGTATCTTTCCATACTTGTGCGTGATGCAATTCGGGGGCCAGTTTCCCTGGGAGAAAGACCCAAATGTTTTTGTAGCAGAGTGTCCTGATTTTGAAACTGGGGTAAAGATAAGAATCGAGCGTACCCCTGTGGAAGAGGAGAAGTGAAGCTGAGGAGGTAAAATGGAGGAAAAAGCATTGATAGAGGCAAAAGTAATTAATACATGCCCTGAGGATTTAACATGGAAATAGAAGTATATTGTGATGAGTCGAGGCAGGACTTATTTACTACAAAGAAAGAGACCGCCGATAGGTATATAGTTATTGGCTCTATTTGGATACCTAAGGATTATAGAAGTTCTTTTAAAGGGAAAATCAAGCAAATTAGAGCTAAGTATAATGTTCCCCATGGTGAAATGAAATGGCACACTATAGCTCCTTCAAAGCTTGATTTCTACAAGGAAATAGTAACACTGTTTTTTGAAGAAGGAGACAGGGTTAGGTTTAGATGTATTGTGGTTGACTCAAAGCAAGTAGATTTAAATACTTATCACGAAGGTGATGCAGAAGTAGGCTTTTATAAGTTTTACTATCAATTATTGTATCAATGGATCAGAAAAGACAATAATTATTTTATTTATATGGATATGAAAACTACGCGTATGAAGAATAGATTGAGCGATCTTCACGGGATTCTAAAAAATGCATGCCCATATGCTAACATTGATTTAGTGCAAGCAATTCCATCTAAAGAATCAGTTTTTATCCAATTAGCAGATCTACTCATAGGAGCGGTTGGCTATTCCTGTCACTCTTATAATAAAAGTTCAGCTAAAAACGAGATCGTCAGGTTAATTACTGATGAAATTAAAAGAAGCCCATGCGAAGGAACTGTTAGAGATGAAAAAAAGTTTAATGTTTTTAAAATACTGCTATAAGGACGTTTGGTAGTGAGTCAGCAAGCGCAACCACCCTCCCTTGTTTACTACAGCTCTGAGAGTGAGTTTAAAAATCACTTTTGTAGAGTTTATTGTGATCTGAATAACCCTATTTATACTTGCGATAGTATAAGAGTTAGCTTTTTCCCGAATCAATTCAATCATGCATTTCGAGAAAGCGCTAATAGAGCCATGCGTGATAAATCAATTTTTTCTAGCAAGCGTGCAGAGCGGATTGATTGGATTAAATGGGCATTACAATGCCGAAATGCTGATTTATTCAAAGGTTGGGATATAGATAAAAGATGTATAGATCCTAATAGGAGAGTTTGTGTAGTTGCGATAAATTATATTGTGATTATCCAAGTGGAGACTAGTTTACAGAGAGCACTTTTTATTACTGCATTTGTAGCTGTACCAGAAACCTTACGACAAATTAGAAATAAGCCTAGGTGGTAACTTAATAACAAATACCGCTGATTATTGGTTCAGCGGCTGAAACCTCTGTGGGTCCCAAGCTATAAGCAAAGGACAACTATATTATAATGATTTTTTAAAAAAATAAAAATATAAAAATATTAAAAAATAAAAATATTGTAAATTTGTTTTATTAATCTAAACTTTATAGGAGAAAAATAACATGAAAGCGGCAATCTACACAAGAGTTAGCACCCCCGGCCAGGCTATCAACGGCGAAAGCCTTGATATGCAGAAAGAAAGGCTTATTGAGTATGTCAAAAATCACGACTGGGAACTTTATAAAGCTTATGAAGACGGCGGCTTTAGCGGTAAAGATACCAACAGGCCTGCATTTCAGCAGATGATAAAAGATGCAGAACTTAAAAAGTTTGATGTTTTGGTGGTTTATAAAATAGACAGGCTTTCAAGGTCCATTCTTGATTTTCACACTACTTTGAAACTCCTTGAAAAACAGGGCATCTCATTCGTGAGCGTTACGCAGCAGTTTGACACAACTAATTCAATGGGCAGGTTAATGCTCGCTATCCTGGTTGATTTTGCTAACTTTGAAAGAGAAATAAATGTGGACCGGGCAGTTGACTCTTACCTTAAAAGACTACAAGATGGTATAAATTCAGGGATAGTTCCTTATGGATACAGGCGAGAAGATAAAGGAGTAACGATAGTCCTTGATGAAGCTGAAAAAGTTAAAGAGATTTTTTCTCTTGCTTCTCAAAGTCTTTCTATGAATCAGATTGCAAGAAAAACAGGTTTTACAAATTATCATGTAAGAAGTATTCTTACAAATCCCTTTTACTGCGGCTACATAGTAAGAAAAAGAGACAAATTCGAACATAGAATAAAAGAAGATACCTGGAAATGGTTTAAAGGCAAACACAAGCCCATTATATCCGAGGAACTCTGGCGACAGGTCGCAGATCTTAGAAAAAGAAAGATAAAAATTATAACTAGAAAATCAACATCCCTTTTCTCTCATTTAATTTACTGCCCTTACTGTAAGCATAATTTAAGTTTCCACTCACGGACAGTAGAGAAAGGCATGATTTTCTATTACCAATGCAATCAAATTAAGTTAGATGGAAAAGCCTGCTGTCAATATCTACGAGAAGAACCTCTTGAAAAAGTTTTATTGAATTATATAAATAAGATTTATGAAATCCGCTTATCAATTCCCCGGAGAGAAATAGAAAACGAGGATAAATTAGTAAATATCGAAAGAAAAATGAATAAAATTTTAAGGTTCATAGAAGAAGATTATATGACATTTGAGAAAGGCAAAATACAGTTAGATAAATTGAAAGAACAAAAGGCTGCTTTGTTGGCTTCAAAGATTATTCAGACAGATTATTCAAAAGTAACAGAGAAGCTTAAACAGATAAAGCAGATTTATCCCCTTGCAACTAGAGAAGAGAGAAGCCAATTGTGGCACGTTTTAATAGATAAAATAGAGGCAAGAAAGGATAAAATTGTGGTCCATTGGCGGTTTGGAAAGAAATATATCATCCAAAGGCCGAGATTATCAAAGCTTCTTAAAAATATTTCGTCTTCGCAATGGCATATTCCCCCCGCCGCCACCACAGAGCGCCCTTTAGTGTTTAAAACCTTAAGGTTTTTCGCTAATCGGTCGTGCTTGAAAGTGTATTTTCCACCTCCTCGCCAATAAACCGAAACTAGGCTTTTACCTGCCTCTATCCTGATAATAAGCAAATGCCAAAGGTGGGATTTTTCTTCCCTTGTCATATAGGGATAGATTGAAACAACGGTTTTCAATTTTTCTGATATTTTACAGTTATCAAGTTTTGTAATTTGGTACGCAAGCAGTAAAGTTTTTTGTTTCTTTAGTTCTTCTATTCTTTGTTTAAATTCCTCAACTTTGTGCGATGTTGGAGCACTGTGATTGAAATTGAACAACAAAGACCATAACGATAACATACAGGCATTAGACTATTTTTTCCAAAATTATCTATGATTTTCTCTCGATAAAATATGCAGAGAGGATTATAAGAGATGCACCTATAAGAACATTTATAGTGAGACTTTCTTTTAGAAAGACCGACCCATAGATCATGCCTGTGATTGATA
>Ga0315288_10004790_pt1 | contig 17222 bp, 12 predicted proteins | sample YL17G11_20_MG_FD_203454 | JGI IMG/M metagenome (GOLD analysis project Ga0315288, IMG submission 203454) | Sediment microbial communities from Yellowstone Lake, YNP, Wyoming, USA - YL17G11_20 | ecosystem: Environmental > Aquatic > Freshwater > Lake > Sediment | place: USA: Wyoming | collected... | reverse complement strand
TGCAAAGGGCAAATCTCATCAGACCTTATCCGGGACGACAAAAGGCTCGCGGTAGTTGCGCTTCAGATACATATTCGCCCAATCGGCGTGCTCGCCGACAAAAACTTCTTTTTCTGGGTCCATAGTAAGCATCGGACCAATCGTTATCGGCTCCTTCTGCAGGTCAACTTCATTGGCCGTCAGATGGGTGAGCATCCGGTCGAACGAATCCGTCAACTCGGCATTGTTCCCGATAGCCGCCTTCACCTCGTCAACTGATGCCTTCTTGCCCAAGCGGTATGAGATGTTGCCCATGTGGCACAGCGCGCTGGACAGATGCCCCTTCTCGATGTCGGCGTTCAGGTCGCTGACCTTGCGGCTGCGGACTGCGTCGATGAAGTTCTGGTGATGTTCCCCGCCGCTGCCGGTAACCTGCTTGACCTTCTTGCCGTCGTTGTCATATATCCAGCCGCCGCCCTCGCCGGCCGCGTAGTAACCGTTCTCGCACTGCACCACCACGCCAATCTGTGTGCCGCGGAAGTTGTCCATTCCCGAGTCGCCCTTCTTGCGAGGCAGGCCGCGAACCTCAAAGATCAGCGGAGCGGGCTTGTAGTCGAGGAACACGACCTGTGTATTGGCGGTCTCGCCGGCGTCGTTCACTTTGAACCTGCCGCCGAAGCTGATCACACGCGGCGCCAGCTTCGGATCGCCCAGCGCCCACCGCGACAGGTCCATCTCGTGAATGCCCTGGTTGCCCAGGTCACCGTTGCCCGTGTTCCATACCCAGTGCCACAGGTAGTGAAGCTCCGTCCGCCGCAGCGGCTCCATATCCGCCGGGCCGCACCACAGGTTGTAATCGACACTCGCCGGAGGCGAAATCGGCCCGTTCGTGCCATTGACAATCCCGTTGCCGCTGAACCGCGGCTTGTAGCAGAAGCCTCGGACCCACTTGATCGCGCCGATGTTCCCCCCATTTATATACTTGTATGCCTCCTTATAGGCCTCAGAAGATCGCCTTTGTGTGCCCGTTTGGACGATCCGGTCGTACTTGCGGGCCGCCTCGACCGCCTTGCGGCCTTCCCAGATGTTGTGCGAGACGGGCTTCTCGATATAGACATCCTTGCCCGCCTGGCACGCCCAGATAGTCACCAATGAATGCCAGAAGTTCGGCGTTGCCGAGGTGATCGCGTCGATGTTTTTGTCCTCCAGCAGCTCGCGGACGTCGATGTAAGTCTTGACCTTCTGCCCGTACTTCTTCTCGAAATCCGCGGCCCTGCCCTCCACGTGCTCCTTGTCCGCATCGCAAAGCGCCACCACGCGCACCCCCTTCTTCTCATTAAAGTAGCCGATGTGCCCGCTGCCCTGGCCCCCGACCCCCACCACTGCGATCCGCAGATCGTTATTGGCGCCAAGGACGCGTGAATTAGGCCCGGCCAATACCATTGCCGCACCGGCCGCCATTGTTGTCTTCATAAAATCTCGACGAGTTGACTTGCCCATAATACTTCTCCTTCATTTCTCACATGGTTCTTTCAGGACTACCCCAAAACCACGTTTCGCTATTGCCAGACTATTTCGTCGCCGCGTATGCGCGGTAATACTTTGCAACCTGCCCCTGCTCGGCATCGCCGTTATGGAAATAGAACCGATACTTGAACGTAAGGCTTTTTCCCGCTTCGATGGTTATATTGCCGACGCCCGCCGGCTTCTTCTCGAAGTCGTGCTCCCCGAATGGATTGGCCGCGAACAGGCCGTAAGTACGAACGTGCCACCATGTCGGGTGCTTTGGATTTGTCGGATGATCGAAAATCGCCACCCCAACAACCTTGTCTTCCACCGGCCCGTAACAATCGCACCACGCCGCCCGCTTGCCCCACGCATCCCCCTCCTTGATCCCTTCGCTGTTGATTATATGTCCCTTGGCAACCTTGCCTTCCACCTGCATCGTCGGGGCCAGCCGAATCGCCATCGACCCTTCCTTCGTGTCGCCTAAGACAACCTTGCCCTGCGAGGCTTGGATGGTTATCTCGAAGTCCATCATCTGCCCGCCGTCGGGCAAAACCGGGTAAAACCTGTGCGTCCGCGTATCCGTGCAGACGACCGCGCCGTCTTTTGCAACCCACTTGTTCTTCGACTCGATAACGCCCGCCTTTGCGCCGGATTCGACCTTAACGAATCCATCGTGCACAACCTTGCCGCTCCCGCTTCCCTCGCCCCAGAAATCCTGGCCGTTCACGGCGCCGTGCGTGAACCACAGGCTCTTGTGGTGCACGTGGTCGCGTTCCTCGTCCTTGTTGATATCCTTCATCGGCCAGTTCCGCGTGACGTTGACACCCGTCGGCCCAATCACCGGGTAGAAGAACGGCCTGGGGACATCCTGATAGTTGTACTCCGTGAACAGCTTGCCGTCTATTTCCACCCTGAGCTTATTGTCCGCTTCGCTGATCTTCACCCCGGCCCCGCCTTCTGCCCCGCCCGGCTGGGCCTTCGCAATCATCCCCTCCCAGACCTGCCGCTGCTCAATCAACGCGGCGACCTTATCTTGCGGGTCCGCCCGCCCCTCGAGCAATATCCACCCGGCGTAATCCATCCCCGCGAACAGATTCATCAATTCCTGATACGGGTAGTCGCCGGCGTTCAGCTCGCGGACGTGAGCCGTATCGCCAAACCGTCCCTTGACCAGATCAAAGTTGTGCTCCAGCCCCTCGCCCTGCAGGTCCTGCGAATTGCAGTTCCAGCAGACCCCGACATTAGGATGGTCCGCCACGTCCATAATCGCCTTGATAATCGGCAAAGGCGCGCACCCGCCGTGGACCTCAAGCCGGACCTTCTGCCCGATATCCGCGCCGAACTTGGCGACCTCGTTGAGCGACTTGCCTATCTGCTCAACCGTCTTTTCCTGCGGCACGCCCTTGGGCAGGTCGTTCGGCTTGACCTTGACACCCAAACCGCCCACGTCCGCAGACAGCTTGATATACTCCTTTGCCCCCTCAATGTTCTGCTTGAGCTTCGCCGCATCAGCATCGTGAAACTGAAAGTTCGTGCCCATCCCCACGAGCTTCACCGGACTGTCGGCAAATCGCTTCTTGACCTCCATTCGCTGCTGGGCATTGAGGTTCGACTCGACCTTGTGAGCGTGCTCCACCCGCAGCTCAACGCCGAGCACTTTGGCCTTCTCGCAATTGGCTATCAGCGTCGGCAGGTCCCAGTCCTTGCCCCACTGATACGTTACCAGCCCGAATTTCATCCTCGAGCCCGGTCCGGCCATTCTCATCGCCGCCAACCGGCCCGCCGGACCCGCCGCAAGCGCAGCGGCCCCCAGGCGAATCGAATCCCTAATGAACTCACGACGTGTCTTCCCAAATCCATCCATCTTTGTCCCCTTCCGAAAAAGGATACTGGCCTTATAATGAGCGAATCAATCCTAACGTATATCAGACGCTCGGCAGCCGCCGTTTATTGCGGCTCTTCAGCCAGTCATCGCCAATAGCTGAAACGGGTATTTTCTCCGCCCAAAGCCCCCAAGTCAAGCCTTTTCTCGTAAAAACAGGGGGTGTCAGACCCTCCCGCCGTTGTAAACTCGAAATTCGAATATCGACCCTTCGGCTTCGCTCAGGGCAGGAATCCGAAACAATATCAAATGAGCCAAACTCAAATGTTCAAAATACAGCCTGCAGCGCCGATTAGGGATTGTTTTGGTCATTTAGATTTCGAATTTCTTATTTGTTTCGGGTTTCGGATTTCGTGCTTAGGATTTTGTTACGAGCTGCCCCTCGTAGCCCCTCAACAGCCTCTGGGCGATTCTCGAAGCCGCATCAGCCTTCGCCACCTTTGCACAGTTTTCCATCATCTCCCGGCGTTTTTTCTCGTTTTTCATTAGCCCTTCCAACTCCTCCCAGAGCCATTCGGCCCGCTCGTTGCTGTCCGGCAGGTCATCCACTATGACCGCCGCACCCGCCTCAACCAATTTGCCCGCGTTTAGATACTGATGCCTGTCCTTGTGATATGGATACGGCATGCAGATGCTCGGCACGCCGGCCACCGCATATTCAGCCACGCTCACCGCGCCGCTCCGTCCGATCAGCAAATCGGCTGCGGCCAGCAAATCCGGCATATCATCATAATAGGCCAAAATCTTACGACTTATCTTCGCCCATTCGTACTTGGCCTTGACATCCTCAAAGTGCGTTTGTCCTGTAAGATGCACTATCTGCCAGTCGCCGACAAACGCGTCCAGCTTCTCCAGAATCGAGCACACCGCATCGTTGATATTCGCCGCCCCGCTCGACGCTCCCGTGACGAGCAGAATCTTCTTACGCTTGCCCGCCGCGGTGGGCTTGTCCAGCCCCAGCTCCTCGATTGCCCTTTTCGGATTCGGTTGGTCAAAGCCCTTTCGCAGCGGACATCCCACAACGCTCACTTTGGCCTTGCTCCCGGCGAAGTAATCGCGGGTATCTTCGAACTGCACAAAAATCTCATCCGCCCATCGGGCTATCAGTTTATTCGCCCGACCGGGCACAATATCGACGTTCAATACCGCGATGGGCGCCTTCAATCTGTGCGCCGCCAGGCACACAGGCCCGGCCACAAACCCCCCGACCCCTATCACCACCACATCCTTGCTCTCGACAATCGCCGCCCTGGCAATCCTGTAGCTTTTTATGAATGACCGGCAGAACCTCATCAGTTTACCCGGCCGCACCGAGAGACCCTCCGCTGGCAGCGTTGTGTATGCAAAACCACTACGCTGCAAGACCTTGGAATCGATCTGGCGCCCGCTGCAGAAGAAATGCACCTTTGCCCCCGGCTCAAGCTCAACTATTCGCTCGGCTACAGCAATGGCGGGATAGATATGCCCCCCCGTGCCGCCGCCGGCAAAGAAAAAGACTCTTTCGCCCACTGTCCGGCCTCACCACATGCCCAAATGTTCCGTCTTCTGTTCTCTGTCTTCTGTGTTCTGTCTTCCTCCCTCGCAGTCTGCCCCAGGTCCGCAAGCAACGCAAGCTTTTTCCCCGCGGCTTGCCCGCCCAAGCCCCGGCGGGCTTGTCCTGCAGTTTCCATCCTGCTCGCCCCCACAGACTCGCCGAACCGCAGCAATCCGGGCGCAAGCCCGTCTCGCTGCTGCCACAAATACTCAAAGGCACGTTCACCGGATTGGAGGCGGAGGAGGTGGCGGCGGCGGACTCGTAGGCAGCGCCAGCTCTGGGACCCCGGAGGCCGGCGTCCAGTTCGCCATACCGGGCCGCCATACCGGCGTCTCCCACGCAACCTGCCCACCTTGAATGGCTGCCGACAAGCGCTCGCGCGTCATCGGGCCAACCTGATTTCCGTTGACGTAGGCGTACCATTGGGCCGCCGGCGGCGGAGGAGGCGGCGGAACCGGGCCAGGCCGCTGAGCACCGCCGATGTTTTCTGCCAAGCTCTTTGCCACGACCTGGCCGAACCCAATGCCCGCACCGATGCCCATCCCGGCGCCGATGCCAGCGCCGGCCGCGCCGCTCGGGTTCTCCGCCGCCTTGGGCAGCGAATCGGCGATAGCCAGCCCTTGCGCCTTGGCGATATCTTCCGTGTCGTACATATCGAGCCGGCTGCGCTCGTCGATCCGCTGGGCGACTTCATCCGGCAGCGAGATATTCACCACCGCAATATCCACAAGCTCCAGCCCGTACTGGCTGAACTCAGGCCGGGTCGCCTCCTTCAGCTTGGCGCCGAGCGTGTCATACTGGCTCGGCAGGTCGTAAACACTCGTCTGTATCTTCGAGAGAACGCCCGCAAATCGGGACGCGATTATCTTGCGCAGAAACTCTTCGATCGCGGGGGTATCCTGGAGTCCCTGAGTCCCGACTATGGTATTTAGAAAACGCACGTGGTCGGTAATCCGCACGCTCCACGTCCCGAAGGCCCCTAAGTTCACGCCCATCTTGAACGTCTTGTCGCGGTAGAGAATCCGGTTCGGCGTGCCCCAGCCCAGGTCGATAAAAATCTTGAGATTGACAAAGTGAACGTACGCACGAAACGGCGTCTTGCCTTTGAACACGAGCTTTGTCAGGGTCTTGATAACGGGCAGATTCTGCGTGCTCAGCGTATAGCGTCCTGCGCGAAACTGGTCCGCCATCTGGCCGTCGCGGTAAAAAACGGCGACCTGATTCTCCTGAACGATTAATTGCGAACCCGTCGTGAACTCGCCGCTGCCGCTGCCGGGAACACGGGCAACCATCACCTCCCCGGTCGGATCAAGATATTCAACAACGTCAAAAAACACGATGTGCCTCCTTAAACTAAGAGCTGCTGCTGACGCTGTTTCAGCAACATCTCGATTTGATTTACGGTTGATTCAATCGCCTCCAGCTTCTCGCCGAGCCGTTCGCCGCCGATATTGGCTGCGCTTTGCGTCAACTCGTCGAACTGATTTGTAATCTTCTTGTTTATATCCCGAACGCTCCGCTCACCGCTCTCGTCGAGCGTCCCCGGCTTCCTGGGCGGCGTATATCGCAGGCTCGTCCGCAGCGCCTCAATCTTCTTGACCACCCGATCCACCGCCGCAGGGTCCGTCGAGCTTGCCCTTGCCGAGTCCCGCAATGTCATGCAAATCTGCTCCACGTCCACTTCAAGCAAACGCAAAGGCCTGCTCTCGGCCCGAATCGCCGCCCCTTCGGCCTGCAAACCGATGTCCTTCGCGTACAGCATGCTCGCCGCCAGCAAGAGGACAAACACAGACGCCGCATACACTAACGTCACAACATCGAAAAACCCTTTACTCTCCGAAGGAGTCGGCGCAAGAACCAGTGCAAAAATCACCGTAACCAGAAAATACATCCCGATCAGAACATGGATGGTTATCTGCGTGGCGCCGCTGATTCGAATTTCATAGAATGTGCTCAGCCGGTAGTTTACAAGCCACGCAAAGCAAACCAGCTCAGCCGCACAAAGCACCGAGACTGCAAAATAAAACGCATACCCTCGGCTTGCCAGCGGAACCAGCACTAAGAAAATCGCAACCGTGATCGAAACCGCAACCAGACACATGACCGCCAGCCACACTATATACCCTATTGGCTTATTCTCCATTGCCTGCACTCCTTGTTCTAAACCTTAATAAGGCTTCTGCAAAATTGCAGGTTAGGCCTACTTAGAAAAGAAAAAATCGTTTGTTGATTACCTGCAATTTTGCAGAACTCATTAAACCTCAATAAGTCGCTCTTGCGCCGCGCGCCTGGTGTCCTCGGTCCGGCACCGGTCAAAATACTGTTCATACAACTCCAGGTGTTGCAGCAGGCTGACAAGCCGCCGACGTGACAATACCAGCCACGCGAAACCTCCAGCAAGGACAGCCGCCGTCGCCAGCAGCGGGACCCATTGGCCTTCTGCGCACTTCCACGCCGACCATGCCAGCCCATATCCGTACATGCCGCCCGTAATGAGACGACGCACGTTTGAAGACTCGTATCGGCTCACAAGCTGCCGATTGAAATCAACAACCGCCGGCAAAACAAGCATAATAATCAGCGGACAGAGAGCCAATACCGTTATCTCGACTCGTATGCCGAATGCCCAAAGCCCGCTGAAAAAGAGCGCCCCCAGCAGAGATCCCAGACATCGCGCACAAACTTGATACCGCCTCTGCCCACACCGCAAAGAAATTGTCCGATGAATGTGTTCGGGCGGGTGGTGAGATAGCAGCAGTCTGCCCACCGAGTGCTCGATGCATCCGGATTGTTGTTGCTGGCAGCTCATATCACACTTTCGTATTGTCGCTACACGTTGACCATACGCGCCGGGAACAACGGTGTCCCGCCGCACATCGGACACTTGCCTTTCGCCACCGCACGACGCGCTGCACTACTGCCCTTTGTAATCAGGCCGATGAATATCCACGCCGGCAGCCACATGCCGCACGTAACCACGGTAAGAAAGAAATTGATTCCGGTCAAGCCGCCCACGCCTCCTTTGCCCTTGTCCGGAGTTACATTCTGGTGACAGCTCACGCAGTAACGCTGCGGGGTTGAAGCCGATTCGGTGTAGCCCAGTGAGACATTGCCCCCCTCCAGAACAGCGCCCACCTTGCGCAACTGCTCGTAGATAGGTTCGAGCTTCTCCCGCTGAAGCTCAGCGGCCTCCTTTTGATACGCCTTGTCGGCCTGCTTGAACCACATAAAACCGCCGACACCCGCCCCGATCAGCACCAACCCCACGACGAGCACTCCAATGCCGTGTACAAATCCTGCATACACCATAATCGCGCCGATAGCCCACAGTATAAATGCTGCACTTCCGGCCTTGCGGGGCAGGCTGTGGAAGAACTCCACGTACTTGTGATCCAACTGGTCTTGAACATTGGCTGCCTTCTTTTGCAGCCGCTCGGCGCGCAATTCGCCGTCCACCCGATCTACGCTCTGCTTAAGCTCCCGCAGCATCACCGTCTGGATGACCGCCTTGCCGGCTTCGTTAGTTGTCGCGTTATATTGCGAGCCGCAGAACTTGCATTGAAACATCCCCTGCCCCGACTTGAAGTCCACCCGACCGCCGCAACTGGCGCACTTCATCGCGTGAAGCGCCGCTCCGCCCGAAGCCGCCGAGCCTGCGCCGCCGGCCGGTCCCCCTGCTCCGCCCGCAGCCACCGCCGCAACCTGGTCAAATGTATTCTCTCTTGCGCTTCGCTCATCGGGGGCCTGCGCCATACCTTTGCCGCCGCCCGCAGGTGTCGTAGCCGGCTTCTGGACGGGCTTGGCGGTAGGCGGCGCAGCCCCGCCTTGGGGAGCCTGCTTCGCGGGGCTCGGGCCGGCTGCCGGGATTACAACTGTGTTGCCGCAGGCCTTGCATCTGGCCTTCTTGCCGGCGCTCTGCTCCGGAACCGAGTACACCTGCCCGCAGCTCGGACACTTGAATGCGATTGCCATCAGTAAATACTCCTTAAAGGTCCGCAGGACACCAAGCCACCCGGCAAACTAAGGATGCCGGGCGTCTGTCACTCCAGCAGAAGCCCAAGTCCACAGGCGCCGGCAGACAAGCACGTCACTCGACCGAAACCATCTGATATTTCGACCCCGCAATTATACGTGACATCCGCCGGGAGACAAGTCAAAAGTCGCTCAAATTCCCACATCTCTTCCGGGTTCATCGCGCGAAAAATGATTCACTACTCATCCCTGGCTTGATATATTGACGGTTCAACTCCGAAACAGTTGGTTGATTCAGAAGAAGCTCGCTGATTTACAGTATGAAAGGAAAGGATTTATCGCATTGTTGGCGACAGCATATATGGTTGAATGGGCGGCGCCATATAAGGATACCGCCCCATGCTGTCGCCTTAAAGCGCTAAATCCAAAAGACTTAGACCGCAACAACCTTAAAAGTCACCAACTTTCTTGGAGTTGAACCATATTGACAGCCCTGTGACGATACGCTAACATACTTAGGTAAGAGAAAGCACCGTCTCGATTACTTGAAACCGCACTGAAGGAGCGTGCTATGGCAATAGACCGGGCCCACAACAACCTGGACCGCACTCGACCGGGGCTAATACTGCTTTTGCTGTTGTGCTGCGTGGGAGCAGGCGAAGTGGCCCCAGCCACCCTGGAGGCGGCCAATACCCCCGCACAGCTTTTTGCGGCCGAGAAGGGGACCGAACGTCTGGCGCAACTTGGTATCGAGCGAATAGTCTTCGTCACCAGGCTCACCTATGACGACCCGCACTGGTATGCCAACATCGGCTATTACTGCGACGACGAAAATCATAAAGCTTATGCCGGCAACGGCAAGCCGGACGAGAGCAGCCTATACGAATTGAATACAAAGACAGGACAGATAAGCGTTCTGTTAGACGGCAACGGCGGCGGCGTCCGAGACCCTAAGGTCCATTACGACGGCAGTACAATTCTATTCTCGTACCGCCGGCCGGCGACCGACTACTACAACCTCTACGAAATCCAGGCTGATGGCACGGGGCTAAAGCGCATCACCCAGGGACCATACGACGACTATGAAGCAGCATATCTGCCCACCGACGAAATCGTCTTTGTCTCAACCCGGAGCAAGCGCTGGGTCGGCTGCTGGATGACTCAGGTCGGCACGCTGTTCCGCTGCGACAGGCAGGGCGGCAAAATCCGCCCCCTCTCGTTCAATCCCGAACACGATAACACCCCCGCGGTCCTGCCGGATGGACGAATCGTCTATATGCGCTGGGAATACGTTGACCGCTCGCAGGTCGGATACCATCAGCTCTGGGCCATGAACCCGGACGGGACCGATGTCACGGCGTATTTCGGCAACCAGCAGCATTACCCGCTCTTCATTGATCCTCAGCCGATTCCGGGCGGCGGTGAGCTGCTGCTGATCGATTCCCCGGGGCACGGCCAGTCCGATCATCGCGGACACGTCTGCACCATATCGCCTAAGTACGGCCCCGACGACAAGCGCGGCTATCGCCGTATTACTCCTAAAGCCGAATTCAACGACCCCTGGCCGATTGACGGCGACAATTTTTTGGTGGCCTCATACAAACGAATCCTCCTCGCAAATCGCAGCGGCGAGCTCGTTCCCGTTTTGACGTACAAAGGTCAGGCCAACCTCCACGAGCCGATTCCCGTGATTGAACGCCCGCGAGAGAAAATTATGTCCGACCGCACCGATCAAGGCCTGTCAACCGGACAAATGATCCTGGCCGATGTATATACCGGCCGAAATACCGAAGGCGTCCGGCGAGGACAGATAAAGAAACTGCTCATCTTGGAAGCCCTGCCCAAACCCGTCAATTTCAGCGGCGGGATGGACCTGACAAGCTGGCTGGGCACGTTTATGCTCGAGCGTGTCCTCGGCACCGTGCCGGTCGAAGACGACGGCTCAGCCTATTTTGAGGCGCCCGCGGGCCGCACCATTTTTTTCGTCGCGCTCGACGCCAACGATTTATCCGTCAAGCGGATGCAGAGCTTCACCAACGTCCAGCCGGGCGAGGTGCTCGGCTGCGTCGGATGCCACGAGCATCGCGCCCTGACGCCCGGCCCAATTAAGAGCAACGCCCTGCTGGCTATGAGGCGGCCTCCCAGCAAAATTGAATCATTCCAGCCGCTGCCTGATGTGCTCGATTTCCGCCGGGACATTCAGCCGATACTCAACGAGCGTTGCGTCAAATGCCACAGCTACCAGGGACCCAAAGGGCACATCGTATTGACCGACGACCTGAGCGTGCCCTGGTCGATCAGCTACTACACGTTACTGGCCACCAGCCAGGTGGCGGACGGGCGCAACGGCTACGGGGGCCAAAAGCCCCGCACAATCGGCTCATCAGCCAGCGAGCTTATGCACAAGATCGATGGCTCTCACTACGACGTTACCCTATCGGCGGAGCAATGGCGAACGGTCTGGCTGTGGCTCGAAAGCGGCGCGCCTTATGCCGGAACTTACGCGGCCTTACGCAATGGGCCCGAGCAGGTTAGGCAGGGCGTGGCGTTTTCCGTCTTCGGCTCGCCCGTCCTCAACCAGCGGTGCCGGCAGTGCCACGCGCCCGGCAATAAGGCCCCCCCAATACCGTTTACAATGTCGCAGCAGGAGCAGGATGAATTGAGAAGGAAGCAGAATATAGCGCCTTACGAACGCGTCGTCCGCAAGGACGATTATCGCTTTGCCCCGCACATTCTGCTCAATGCGTCTCGTCCGGAGCTTTCACCTCTACTGTTGGGGCCGCTTCCGGAAACCGCAGGCGGCTGGGGCACATGCGAGCACCGGTACACCGGCACGAGCGACCCCGATTACCAGGCCCTGCTCGCAGCATTGCAGGAAGGCAAACGTCGGCTGGACGAGACGCCGATATACGGAACGCCGGAATTCAGACCGAATCGGCAGTACATCCGGGAGATGGTCAGATTCGGCGTTCTCGGCCCTGAATATGAGCAGGGCAACAAACCCATTGACTTCTTCCAGACCGACCAGCAATACTGGAAGCTCTTCTGGTGCGAGCCAAAAAGCGAAAACAAATGGGCTTTTCTCGACTAATCCGAAGGCTTCTGCAAAATTGCAGGTTAGGCCTACTTAGAAAAGAAAAAATCGTTTGTTGATTACCTGCGATTTTGCAGAACTCTTGACTAATCCGTCCTTGATAAACGACCAAAAATCGGAGGAAAGGGCGTTCAGTTGATTCGACGACGTCTGAATAATCCGGCCAGGCCTGCGCCGAGAATTAAGGTCAAAATTGTTGCGGGTTCGGGGGTATTGAAGATTAGCTTGAATTCTTCGAGCGTGCCGATGTTACTGTACCACCAGTCATAAATTTGGAGTCGCCAGGGGCCGTAGGCGTCAATTCCGTCGAAGACGTCCAATCGCTTGGGCGCTTTTGGCGTGAATCGGCCGGCGAAGGGCGCGTCGGCCAATTCGATTGATGCGGATGCCTCGTCGTCGAAGATCGCGCCGGTGTAGTTTTGGCCTTCAAAGAACTCTTCAGAGGGGCTGTACCAGTTGAGGCGAACCCTGGCGCCGTTTGGGCCGGCCAGGATAATCTCCAGATCGAATACGCTGGTGTGCGTCAGGGTGATGGATACATCAACATCAATGACGGTGAAGTGGTCGGGGACGTTCACAACCGCTTCTTGTGCCCAGGCGTGTCCGGAGCCGGTGGCGGGGATTCGCAGGTCGAATGAGCCGCCATAGACCAAGCCGAGGTCGGCCAAAGCCGGCGAGCAGAGCGTCAAGGCAATGGCGCAAGCTGCAGCAATCCGTTGTACTTGTCCGTGCATATCCATACTAAAGCGGCCGATTGATGTTGTGCTCTAAGGGTCGTCCTCCGGGGACGCCGGCCTTCAGGCGGTAATTTGAGGTTATGGGACTGTTTTGTCAAGTGAAAAATGGGGAAATTAGCCGCCGAACACGGAAACAAGATTGGAGTTGTGCGGGCACAGAGGGCCCTTTGACTGACTATTTATCTCGATATGAAGGCTAATTGCTCAGTATCAGGCAAAATGCAGAGTGTCATTGCGAGGAGGCCGAAGGCCGACGTGGCAATCTCATACCCCTCGAAGGATAGAGCCCGGTCCAGCGCCAAAGCGCCTCACGGTGATGCCCACAGTTTTGATGTTGACGAACTCCTGGCGCGCGACGGGCGGACAGTCGTTGGTCTCGACTTGGCCCGGTCTCGCGCAACCGTCGGGGTGGGGGGTAAAGTCTTGTTAGCAATAGACTTATGAGCCGATACAGGGTCCGGCAGACGAGGGGTTGAGCGAAAGGCCAATGTGGCATCAGGCGCGGTCGCTATTTCACTTCGAGGACCGAGTTGTATTCTCCGAAGGGATTTATCTCAGTGCGCTCGTTGTAGGGGTCCTGCTGCCACTGGCCATCGACTACGAGGCGGTACCGGTATTTCCCTTGCGGCAGCTTGATCTTTGTCTGCCATACGCCGCTTTGCCCGACCTTTTGCATTGCGGTATCGCCGGGCTGCCAGTTGTTGAAATCTCCGGCGATCTGGACGCTCTGGGCTCTGGGGTAAAGTGTGACGAAGACGATGGCGTCGCTTATCTGATTGACGCCGTAGTAGTCGGAGAGCTTGGCGTCGGTGTCCATTAGGGTCGGCTCGGGTCCGCTGGGTGTGCGTGCCTGCACCTGTTTTGCGGCTGGCTGGGCGGCGACGGTGGCAGGCTTCTGCTCTTCGGGCTGGATTTTGGAGCGGGCGTGCTCGGTCCGCGGAGCTTCGGCAATCTCGATGGGCGGCTTTGCAATTCGTAGCAGCTCATCGGCCGTTGCGCTGATCGATTCGAGCTGGTCTGCGAGCGAGTTGACGAATTCGTGGCGCTGCTCTTTCACGCGGATACCTACAACTTCCGCGGCCAGCGCCTCGAAATCCTTCTGCCCCTTGCTGGCCGGATCGTACTCGCAGATGGGCTGCCCGAAGCTGGAGGCCTCTTTGATCTTGGTATTGAAGTTGACGATTGTGGTGAACATCTTGTCGGCGAAGTGCTCCCGCAGCTCAGCGAGGATTTCTCTGGCCATCTTTGTTCTTATGTCGTACATACTGGCCAGGACCCTGACCTCGACGTGCTGGCTGCATCGCTTGCACAGGATGCTGAGTGTTTCGAGCTGTTTGCTGAGTCCGTGAAGGGCGAAATACCCGGTCTCGACGGGTACGATGACGTCCGTGGCGGCGCGGAGGGCGTTGAAGGTAAGCAGGCCGACGGCCGGCGGGCAGTCAATAATTGTGAAATCATAGTCATTCTTGACCTGTTCGATGGCGTCTCTTAGGCAGCACTCGCGGTCGGGGATGCCGGCCATCTGCTGCTCGAAAGCGGAGAGGTCTATGCTTGCCGGAGCAAGCTCGAGGTTGTCACTGATCTGCCAGAGTATCTCGGTGAGCTTTATTGGTTCGTTTCTGCTTGTGCTGATAAGGACGTCGTAGATGCTCTGTTCGATCTGTTGCTCGGGCACGGCCAGCCCGACGGCACAGTGGGACTGCGAATCCATATCGACGAGCAGGACTTTCTGGCCGGCCTCGGCCAGTGCGCTTGCCAGGTTTATCGATACCGTTGTTTTGCCGCAACCACCCTTTTGATTAACGATTGCCACTGTTCTCATACTAAGTCTCCAGCTTCCACCGGGTCGGCCGAAAGGCCCGTTATAGGCTCCTGAAAGCGCCTTTTCGACGCTGTAAGAACAATTCAATACCCTGTAATCTTATTCGGCAAAGGGACAAAAAAACTTTACCTTTTTATGGGACGGGCCGATAAAAAGGATAACCGACAGTATGATTTGCTCTGGTTTTTCGGGCGTCGCCTGGGTCCGCGAGGCAAGCGGAGGCGCTTTGTGTTCCCGTTGGTGTCGCAGGGGTCCTGAAAATGGCGGCGGGACATCTCTGTCCGGTAATTCGCGGTTTTTCGGCTTGGATTATCGCGTGGAAGTGGTATATTGACCTGGACTTGTTGAGCCGGGGCGCTGGCTCAGAAATGACCTATGATGCTTGGAGAACGAACTATGGAAGCCGGAAGAATGGAACGTCGCAGTTTTCTTAAGTACACGGCGGCAGCCGGTCTGGGCGTGAGTCTGCTGGGCCGGGGCGGTCGAGCGGAGCAAAAAAAAGGCGGCGCGAAATTGCGCAAGGCGCTGCAAATCGGCATGCTGCCCAAGGACCTCTCGGACGCGGACAAATTCAAATTGGCGAAGAAGTGCGGGTACGAGGGGATTGAGGGCAATCCTATGGACGACCTCGACGCGGCCAGGCAGTTGGGCAAGCTGGCGCGTGATGCGGGGGTGCCGATTCACTCGATAGTCTATGGAGGGTGGGGGGCGCCCTTTTCCGACCCGGACCCAAAGGTGATTGAGAAGGGCCTGGCGGATATGCAGACAGCTTTGCGCAGCGCAAAGGCGCTCGGAGCGGATGCGGTGCTGTTAGTCCCGGCGATTGTGACGGAGACGGTGGGCTACGGCGATGCGTACAAGCGGTCGCAGGAGCATATTCGCAAGCTGCTGCCGCTGGCGAAGGAGCTTGAGGTCATCATTGCGGTCGAGAACGTGTGGAACAAGTTCCTGCTGAGCCCGTTGGAGTTTGCGCGGTACGTCGATCAGTTCGAGAGCCCGTGGCTTAAGGCCTATTTCGATATAGGCAACGTGATCATTTACGGGTACTCGCAGGACTGGATTCGGACGCTCGGCAAGCGGTTAGTCAAGATTCATCTGAAGGACTTCAAGCGCCAGGGCTACCAGTGGAAGAATCTCCTTGAGGGCGACGTGAGCTGGCTGGAGGTCCGCCGGGCGCTGGAGGAAATCGAGTACAATGGGTTCCTGACGCCTGAGCTGAGCGGCGGCGACGAGGCTTATTTGACGGAGCTGTCCGGGCGGATTGATAAGATTATTGCGATGAAGTAGCAGTGATTCGCCAAGAAGGGCCCAGCCCCCTCCACTGGGAGTCCCAAGTGGGACGTGGGGGCGCCAAGGCGCAAAAAAGTACCCAGCCACAGGCCGCATTGCGTTATGCGTTTTCCAGCCGAGCGCCGTGATGAGCTTGCCCGCCGCTAATTGGGCGGGCTTGCCCGCCGTTAATTGGGCGGGCTTGCCCGCCGTTAATTGGGCGGGCTTGCCCGCCGTTAATTGGCCGGGCCTGCCCGCGGTGAGCTTAGTCGAACCCGTCGAAGGCACCTGCCCTGACCTTGCCTCCGGTGAGCTTAGTCGAACCGTCGAAGAGCCTGCCCTGAGCTTGCCGAAGGGATCGGAAATCCCAATCCGCAAAACTTGTCCTGAGCCTGCTTGCGGTGAGCTTGTCGAACCCATCGAAGGATCGTAAATTGTAAATCGATCCGCCCCATCCCCTTAGTCCGACCTGTCCAACTCGTCCAACCTGTCCGATTTGTCCGACCCCTCTCCATATCACCCTAAACACCCCCCCGTCTTCCCAACCCCGCGCCACACCAAGATGAATACCCAATTATCAATAGTCAATAATCACTTCTTCTCATCCCACGCCCAAAGGTTCATATTTTCCCGCATTTTTATTACTTGGTTTCCCGCCCCCCGCAAGATACAATCTACCCCGACAAGTTAATAGTGTTTGGTACTGAACTTTTAGCGTTCCGTCCGAAAACCGCGAAGTTTTTGAAACGACAGGCCGATCAAAGAACCGATTCCTTCGGGGCCAGGGCAAGGAATTCCCGAATTACGACTGAACTGCTCGTCGCCTATCATCAATGTAAGCGCAAAGCATTCCTCATCCTTCAAGGACAAACGAGCGGGATCAAGCATGAATATGAGGAGATTCTGACAACACGGGCAAAGGCGAATTGTTCGACGCATCTTGTCTCGCCTGATAACAGTGCGTTGACCACTGTCCTATATCAAGCGTCAATGGACAGCAAAATATCAGCCGGACAGATTTCTCACGAGAATTTTGAAGCTGTTTGTGATGGCTTGGTGCAACGAAAACGCCGTTCGCCGAAAAAACACCTCCCCCACGAACCTTACATCCTGGTCGGAACGTACTCAATCTCTATGGAACAGAAACTCGGCTTGGCCTTTGCCGGATATGTCGTCGGAGAAATGCTCCGGTATCGTCCGGCAACTGGTATCATCATTCCTTTTAATCGGAAGCCGCACCAAGTGCGTCTCGCTTCATTTTACCCAATGATTGAAGCAATTCTTAATGCACTTCGACTACTCGTAAGTGCCGAAACCCTGAAAGTTCTGCCACCGACGCTGAATGATCACTGCCAGACCTGTCAATTTTGTCAGCGTTGCCTTGAAGAGGCTGATAAGGAAGACCACCTGAGCCTTCTCGATAG
>Ga0315288_10004785_pt1 | contig 17230 bp, 16 predicted proteins | sample YL17G11_20_MG_FD_203454 | JGI IMG/M metagenome (GOLD analysis project Ga0315288, IMG submission 203454) | Sediment microbial communities from Yellowstone Lake, YNP, Wyoming, USA - YL17G11_20 | ecosystem: Environmental > Aquatic > Freshwater > Lake > Sediment | place: USA: Wyoming | collected... | reverse complement strand
AGCTGAAACCACAAAGCAATTCACCATATTATATGTACCAGGAATCGAAGATCCTTTCATGAGAATGTTGGGAAAGGGCGCTAAGGCGAAGGCAGAAGAACTTGGTGTAAAATTTTTGGAATCAGAATATGCAAAATCATGGGGCCCGGAAGTACAGGTTCCAATTCTTGAAGCAGCTACAGCAGCAGGTGGCATAGATCTTATTATTTGTGTTCCAACTTCCACAGATGCACTTATTGCACCTCTTAAAAAACTATATGACCAGAACATTGCAATCATTACAGCAGATTGCTTTCTAGGCGATGGTGATTATTCAAAAGAGAGCAATTACTCATTCCCGCTTGCCTATGTTGGAACAGACAATAAATTAGGCGGAGTGACTGTTGCTGAAAAAATGGCAGAGATGCTGGGTGAAAAAGGGAAAGTCCTTATCCAGAACACCAATCCTGATACATCATCTGTTGTTGCTAGAGGCAAGGGTTTTGCTGAGGGAATAGCTAAATACCCGGATATGACTCTTGTGGGTGAAGAATGGTGTCTTGATGTCCAGCAGACGGCACAGGAGCAAACAACTGCAGTACTTCAGAAAACCCCGGATCTTGCAGGTGTCTTTGGAGTAAACCTGTTCAGCGCTCAGGGGGCATATCAGGCTGTTGTGAATGCTGGTCTTACCGGTGCTGTTAAGATCGCATCATGGGATGCGACTCCGGATCTGATCAATGCACTAAAAGAGGGCAAGGTTGATCTGGTACTCGCACAAAAACCATTTGAAGTCGGTCAACTTTCAGTTGAGGCGGGCTATAACTACCTGAAAGATGGAACAGAGCCTGAGAAAAGGATCGTACCAGGATTTGAATTCTTTACAAAAGATAATGTCGAAGATCCTGACATGCAGCAGTTCATTTATAAATAAATAGCGAGCCGTATTTGTAGTAATATATATCTAACTTAAAAATACAGAGGGTTAATATTTTTAACCCTCTGTATTAAATTTATACAAGGCATAAGGATCAATTGAATATCAATAAAAATTCAACATTAAGTATGAGAAAAAGCCCTTTAAGTATATTTGCAAGAAACTGGGCGCTATTCTTCGTTTTAGTGTTAATTTTAATATTCAGTTTTACTGGAATAAATTTTTTCAGTTTGGCAAATTTTCAGAATATATTTCATCTTTCCACAATCTATCTACTTCTCTCAGCATCAGAGACATTTGTAATAATCACTGGAGGCATTGACCTATCTGTTGGATTTGTGATGGGATTATCTTCAGTTCTGTCTGCAACTATAATGCGGGAACTGCATGCTGCTAATTTTCCCCCTGCGTTGAGCATTTCAATTGGCAGCATCGTTGCACTTATTGTATGCATTATTCCGGGACTTATCAGTGGAGTACTGATAGCTAAGTATAAAGTCCCGCCTTTTATTGCAACCCTTGGTATGGGTGGAATAGCCAACGGCATAACGCTTGTAATGTGTCAAGGATTTCCTGTGTCATTTTTGCCTCCATATCTTACTGAAATAGGGAATGGCTATCTGATTTATATACTCCCTGGCAAAGCCATCAGTTTTTTCAACAAGCCTGGAGGAATAGCTGGGGAAGAGTTAAAAGAGCTCATCAGGATAATTCCAAACTCGCTTATGTTTAATTTTGTTATTCTTTTTATTTTATGGCATATATTAAAAAATACAAAATTTGGACAGCACACATATGCAATTGGTGGCGGTATGGATGCTGCAGTCAGATCTGGAATCAATACAAACAGGCATCTCATAATTATATATGCTTTATCCACATTTTTGGCAGGACTTGCGGGTGTTTTTAACGTGTTCCAAACAGGTACTGGAAATTATACGCCATTCACTTCAATGTATGAACTATTAGCAATTGCAGGTGTTGTAATAGGAGGGGCAAGCCTTATGGGTGGCAAGGGCAGAATAATTGGCTCTGTAATTGGTGTATCTCTCATGAAGGTTATTGAAAATGGGCTTCATTTATCAGGTGTGGATCCATTTTTTAGATTTATTGCAGTTGGGCTGATCCTGATAGTTGCTGTAGTCATTGACCAATCATTTCCAGATTTGTTATAGAGAGGAAGTATTTAATGGGAAATATAACAACTAGAAAAAATGACTTACAAAAATTCTTTTTACAATTGGCAACTAGATGGGCAATTATTTTCCTTCTTTTAGGAGCAATACTATTCAGTATTATTTCACCAGGATTCTTTTCTTTTAATGGTATTCAAGTAATTCTAATTAATAGCCCATTTATTCTTCTTCTCGGATTAGCAGAGACATTTGTCATAATCACAGGCGGCATTGATCTTTCTGTTGGCTTTATAATGGGCTTTGCAAGCGTAGTATCGGCAAAATTGATTGCCACATTCTTTGGATTGGGCATGAACGATTTATTAAGTATAATTATTGGAATAGTTATAACCCTGGGCATAGGGATGATACCAGGATTTGTAAATGGAATACTCGTAGCCCGACTCAAAGTACCGCCATTTATTGCTACATTTTCCATGCTTGGCATAACCCATGGTATTTCTGAACTAATAATAGAAGGTTCATATATAAAAAATTTGCCTGCACTTGCAGGTGAAATTGGAAATGGGAGTTTAATTAATATAGCTCCAGGTAAGACTGTATCATTTTTTATCAAACCCCTAATACAGCGGGGTGGGCAATTAATTGAGATACTTCCCACTGTGTTTGTAATCCCATTTATATTTGTAATAATTTTTGCATTCATATTAAAAAGCACTAAATTTGGACAGCACACCTATGCAATCGGCGGAAATGTTGACGCTGCAATCAGGGCCGGTATCAATGTAAAGACTCACATAATAAAAATCTACATGCTGTCATCTCTTTTTTCTACAATTGCAGGAATATTATATGCGCTTAGATACGTAACTGGAAAGGCAGATGCTGGTACAGCGTTTTTGCTTGATGGTATTGTTGCAGTTGTAATTGGAGGTGCAAGCCTTTATGGCGGTATTGGTTCAGTATGGAAAACTGTGATAGGGTGTCTTATTATATTAGTACTGGAAAATGGACTGCGCATGTTGGGTTTCCCGACTTACTATAAATATATAGTTGTAGGTGTAGTTTTAATTTTTGCAGTATTGGTTGATCAATTTTTCCCTGAATTAGTTCATAAGGAGGGCTAAGGGAATGGAATACTTGCTTGAAGTAAAGAATTTGACTAAGAGATTCGGCGGGCTTGTAGCAGTAAATAACGTGAGTATGGAAGTTAAAGAGGGAGAGGTTGTCGGACTTTTGGGTGATAATGGAGCCGGAAAATCCACTCTTATAAAAATGATTTCCGGAGTTTATCGTCCTGATGAAGGTAAGATTTTTTTTATGGGGAAAGAAGTAATAATCGACAGCCCAATAAAAGCTCTTTCAATCAATATTGAAACACTTTATCAGGATCTAGCGCTGGCTGAGAATCTCAATGTATATTCTAATATATTTCTTGGGCGTGAGAAATTAAAAAAAATACTCAAATTCATAAATGTCCTGGATCACGATTATATGCATAAGGAAGCAAAAAAAGTATTGGACAGACTAGAAATGGAAATTCCATCATTGAGGAATAGGATTAGTGTATTGTCGGGTGGCCAGAGACAGGCAGTAGCAATCTCTCGCTCCATATATTGGGATGCCAAGTTACTAATATTGGATGAACCCACTGCGGCATTGGGCGTTGCAGAGCAGAAAAAAGTTCTAGATCTTATAAGATTATTAAGATCACATGGTCTTGGAATAATTATAATCAGCCATCAGCTCTATGATGTGTTTTCAGTTGCTGACAGACTGGTGATATTGCGCAGGGGAGAAAAAGTTGGAGAGAGAAACATTAAGGAGACAAATCCAGATGAGATAGTCAGTCTTATAGTCGGAGCAGAAAAGGTTGCAATGTGATTAACCAGAATTTTCGTAAAAGTCTGCTCAAAGTGCTAACAAAAAGATTGGTGGAGATAGGCGGATTCGAACCGCCGACCTCCTGCTTGCAAAGCAGGCGCTCTACCAGCTGAGCCATACCCCCACTCAAGGAATATAGATTTTAGCAAAAAATAGTCCCAGAAAAAAGTAATAAAGATATTTTTAAAAGTCTAAAAAATTACTTTTTGTTGAAATTGGGAAGTAAAATTAGCGGCTTCTTCTACTATCGCCAAACCTTCTTTTACCTGGTCGGTAACCACCACGCTCGTCACTGTTCCTGAATCTGAAGCTTGATTCAACTCTCGGTTTAGCCTCGCTAACCTTAATGTTTCTTTCGTTAAAAAGAAACCCGTTAAACTTCTCGATGGCTGCTCTCGCTTCATCATCATTCTCCATCTCGACGAAGCCAAACCCCTTGCTCTTCGCAGTGAATTTATCCGTAATTACACTTGCAGAAGTAACCTTTCCAGCCTGCGAGAAAAGTTCCTCCAAATCCTTGTCGGCCGTAGAATAAGACAGGCTTCCTACATAAAGTTTAATAGCTATTTAAGTCTCCTTTCGATGGGCAATATCGGGGCCGGTTCCCTAGTTCACCTTGAACGTAGATAGTATAACACTATTTATTGCAAATAAAATTATTTTTCAAGAACTGTATTTTGGCTGCTGTCAGCTATTGATTCAGCTATATTGTCTTTTTTGATTGGCCAAAAATAAGCTGTGAGTACAAATCCAAGATATACTACATAAAATACTGTTTCTGACATTGATGGATTGGCATTATATCCAAAAAGGTCCTTAAAGATTCCGCCCACAACACCTTTTTCATTAAGCAGGAAATTTAAATCGTAAACATTTTCAATTATTGATGGTACCAATCCTGCTTCGTTTAACTCGTGAGTTCCGTAACCAAACAGACCAGCAGCTATGATGATCAAAAATATCCCCGTTATAGTAAAAAAAAGCTTTATGTTTATTCCCTTTCCTCCTCTATAAACTAGGTATCCAATCGCAACAGCTATAACTAAACCTACTAGTGCCGGTAGCAAACTGATCAATTGATCACGGACTGTGGCTAATAAGAAAAGAACTGTTTCTGCTCCCTCTCTTAATACTATGAAAAATGATAAAAGTACAAGTGAAACACCACTCCCAGTCGTTGTCGCAAGATTTAACCTTTCTTCAATATCTCTCCTTAAATGAATTGACTGCTTCTTCATCCAGAAGATCATATAGGTTAGAACAACAACAGCGAAATATGAAGTAACCCCCTCAAAAATCTGCTCAGCCCTTCCCTCAAAGCTGGCTGCGGTTAAAAATACGCCCACACCTATTCCCAGACTTGCTACAATAGCAATAATTACTCCACGCCATATATGCTTGAAAAGGTACCTTTTGTTAACCCTTATCAGATATGCCAGAACAATTCCGACGACAAGCGATGCTTCCAGCCCCTCCCTAAGTGTTATTACAAAACTAGAAATCATCTTTACTCCTTTCAATAGTTACGATAATGAAAATCATTTTCATTTATTTTATAAAAAAATTATTTGCAGTCTTTACAGATCCCAAAAATCTCCAGTCTATGGCTGACAATGTTAAAACTATGTTCATTGGTTATTCTATTTTGCAACTTTTCTATCCCATCATTCTCAAACTCTATAACACTGCCACATACCTGGCATATTAAGTGATCATGATGACCTTTTGAAATAATTGGTTCATACGCTGATACCTTCTTTGAGAAATTCCTTTCCTTTGCAAGTCCAAAAGAAACCAATTTGTCGCAGTCAATTCCAAGAAGCGGAAATGGAAGTCGCCCTATTATGATGTCCAAGGCCTCTGTGACAAATCTCTGGCTCCTTCCCATAAACGACTCACATTCCACTTGATATGTTGCTATATCAACTGCATCTAAGCTGTTTATGTACTCACCTCTTAGGCTATCTCCACAATGTGCCACCACATCCATCTCTAAAAAGCCAGGAGCCTCATCATCCCATTCAGCAAATGTGTGCACTGGTATCTTGTGCTTTAGTAGTGTTCCCGGCCTCGTTGCCGATTTACCTTTGCCAAATACCTGCTGACGGATGGGCCTAAGGAGCCTGTCCACGGTGGCGCTGCTAATTTTGCGAAGAAGTCCTCGCTGTTCGCCGGTTACCCTCAATTCACCTTTTTCCTCCAGCACCTGCAAAAGCTCCGGAAGAAATGGTTGGATGCGTTTAGCACACAAAAAATTACTCACCACCCATAGCTCCTTTAGCAGTTCAATAATTTTAAAGTATTGTGATGGTTTATTTCTTTTCCTATTCTTCTTTAATTGTGCATTTGTTCTAAGCAGAAGTGCACCGAAATCTCTGTTATAGCTGGTGTTCTTTACGAGCTCATCTAGGATCTTTGACCTGTCTTTCTTGGAAGCTCTCCTGTACTGTTTTATTAGAACGTTGATGTATGCATATCTTTCCTTTATGTTCATCTACTCCTCTTTTTGGGAAGCAATGTTGAGCTAGATTTTAGGTGATGCAAATCACTTTCTTGACATTTACACACACTTCATTTATTATTACAGCGTTGTCTGACATCGCTGGCATATTTTATAAAAATAAAGTTAGACTAAAAAATGAAAAGATATACTTTAAAAGATATTGCCATTCTCACAGGAGTTACTCCCAAAACAGTTTCCAGGGTTGTAAATAACGAGAAATATGTTAAGAAAGAAACCAGGGAGAAAATTCTAAAAATTTTAAAAGAATATGACTATCAGCCAAATATTCCTGCAAGAAGCCTTGTTGTATATAGAACAAAAACAATAGGATTAATAGTTCCTAACTTAGAAAATCCATTTTATTCAAGATTATCAAGAGGCGTTATACAAACTGCTGAAAAAAATGACTACAGTATCATTTTGTATAGTAACAAGAATTAACATATTAAACGATAATCTTGAATAAAAATATAAAAGATAAGGGGGAGGTGGTGTGACACTAAAAATAAAAAGAAAAATGCAATAAAGTTTTAGTAAAGAAAGGGGATTAAGATGATTAAAAAAGTAAAAAACAGTATTATTTTGGTCTTCGTAGTAGCATTGGCTGCATTATTTATTGTAAGCTGTGCTCCAGTAGCTAAAGAAGAGGCTGTAGGAGCAGTACAAAAGGAAGAGGAGGTGGTAAAAGCAACAACTCCGGAAGAAGTAAAAGAAGCAATTGAAGAAAAGGAGAAAGTAAAAATAGGAGTAATTCAGATAACATTAGAACACGAATATCAAGTAATGCTGAATAAAGGATTTACGGATAAAGCAGCAGAAATGGGCGCTGAGGTAACTGTACTTGTTAATGAAATGAACCCAGAAAAATGTGTAAAAGCAGCAGAAGATCTGATCGCTGCTGGTGTTCAGGCTATGATTGTTGCGCCAGCTGATCCAGCTAGTTGGAAGTCCGTATTGGCAATGTGCAGAGAAGCAGGTATCCCTCTATTGAGTGATGGATCACCCCAGCCAGTAGAAGAAGGCGTTGTTCCTTTTATCGGAACAGATAGCAGAGGTGGTGGAAGGAAAGCTGGAATATTTGCAGGTGAGTGGATTAATGAAAATCTTGGCGGAAGTGCCAAAGTCCTTGGTTTAACTTTGCCTACTTTTACCGATTGCGTTGCAAGAAATGAAGGATTCAATGAGGCTCTGAAACAAACTGCTTCAGGTGAAATAGTATTAATCGAAGAAGTTGGACATGGTTTAAGAGAAAAGGGATTAGAGGCAGCTGAAAATGTCCTTCAAGCCCATCCAGATATAGATGTAGTATTTGGTTGCAACGACGACTCAGCATTAGGAGCCATGAGTGCTATGGTAGCTGCAGGTAAGGATCCAGAAAAAAGTCTAGTTGTAGGTTTTGACGGTACACTAGGAGCTTTTGAAGAAATTAAAAAAGGTGGAATGTTCCGATTGGACATAGTTCAACAACCTTACCTTTATGCACAAATGCATATGGAAAGGGCTGTCAAATTAGCTAGGGGCGAGGCAACAATAAATGAATATCAGGAAATTGGTCCTCTATACATTGAAACTCCTGTAGTAACTATGGAAAATGTTGATGAATGGATTGCAAAAGTGTCCGCCATAATGCCCAAATAGTAATTAGCTGATACTTATTGAGTTAAATTAATTTGCAATTTTGTTTCCATTTATTAAACATTAAGAATGTTCTAGCCTGTCAGTTATTATTGACAGGCTAGAGCTATTTAATAACAGTTTTATATATTATATTTATCTTTGGAATAAACAGACACACGATACACCATATAAATTTGCAAAAGGGTTCGGGGTATATCCGATTGAATGATTTGGAGCTGTCTTTGAATAAAAACATCATCTATTTCGATAATGCAGCAACCTCCTGGCCAAAACCCAAAAAGGTGATAGAGCAGATGGAATATTATCTAAATGAGATTGGCGGAAACCCCGGACGTTCGGGACACAGGATGTCCATTTTGGCAAGTAGACTAGTTGAGGATGCTCGTGAGGCAGTTGCAAAGATCCTCAACTTTAATGATACATCCAGGATAATATTCACCAAGAACGCAACAGAAGCCATAAATATCTGTATTTTCGGAATATTACAGCCCGGAGATCATGCAATAACAAGCTCGGTTGAGCATAACTCAGTCATGCGGCCGCTTAGATACCTTGAGAGCAAAGGCCTGAAGCTATCCATCGTTAAGTGCGATTCTGATGGTAGCCTTGATCCAGAGGATATCCTAAAGGAGATAAGGCCAGATACAAAACTTGTCGTATTGACTCATGCATCAAATATCACCGGAACAATCCTTCCAATAAAAGAGGTGGCATCATTTACGGCAGAAAGGGGTATCCCATTTCTAATTGACTGCGCTCAGACCGCAGGAGCCATTCCCACAGATATTGACATCAAAGAATGCGAAAATTGTATCTTAGCCTTCACAGGTCATAAGAGCCTCTTTGGCCCTACAGGTACTGGTGGAATGTGCTTTGGCGAGAAGGTCAAGATGCGACCATTGATCTTTGGGGGTACGGGCAGTAGCTCAGATCATGATACTCAACCCAATATCCTGCCGGATAAATTCGAAAGTGGGACCATCAATATCATGGGTCTAGCGGGATTGAAGGCAGGAATCGACTTCTTGATCAAAGAAGATATCAAAAAAGTCAGGGAGCACGAGAAAAGGCTGGTTCACCAGTTCATTTTGGGTGCAGCTAAGATCAAAGGGCTTAAGATATATGGGCCCAGGGATCCCGAAAAGCAGGTTGGAATCATATCATTTAATCTCAGCAACTTGGACCCATCAAAAGTTGGACTAATACTAGATAAAAAATATTCCATCATGTCTAGAATTGGATTGCATTGCAACCCAAATGCTCATAAAACTATAGGCACATTCCCAGAAGGAACTGTAAGATTTGGTTTTTCGTATTTCAACACATTAGAACAGATATGCGCCGCGATGCGGGCTCTACAAGAATTAGCTGACATAAATAATGACTTTAACTAGTAAAGATACCCATAATGAGACGAATACATTGTTGGATGGAGTAATTACTTTCTTTGCTTCACAGCAGGCAGTAAGGGCGGAAAGATTACTTTTAAATAATAGTCATAAAGCAATGTTAATACCTGGTCCAAGGGAAATAAGTCCAAATTGCGGTGTCGCCCTTTGCTTTGAATTTGATAAAGAGAAAGAGATAATTAATTTACTAAATGAAAACAAGGTCATCTTCGAAAGAATACATTATTACCCAGAGGCGAAACAAATTTCGAAATGGATAGAATAACTAATATTCAATTTCATGCATAGGCGCATCAAACTATTCTATTCACCCATCTTTTATGGTTTTATTGCAGGACTTTTAGCAGTCCTGGCGCAGCCAATTTTCAAAATACAGCCACCTCAGGCTTACGGCATCTGCGTAGTATGCCATGCAAGAGACCTGATAAATTGGATCATAAACTGGATATTTTCCTCAGACTTTGATGTCGCAGAGGCATCCATCAACTTCCCGTTGCTAACTACCATTGGGATCATCATTGGTGCTTTCATCTCCTCAAAATCAAACAAAGAATTCAGGTTAATAAAAACAGAAAATCCAATAATAATGTTCTTACTTGGAGCTTTAATTGTTAACTTTGGCTTAACCATAATGAGTTGCCCAACAAGGCTCGTGCTAAGGTTCTCATTTGGTGATCCATTTGCTTTCTTTGCATTAATTGGACTCTTCCTGGGTATATATTTAGGAGTTGCTTTTTTAAGATGGAGGTCTAAATAATGATACCACCAATATTAGGTAGCTTGATCATTGGTTTGATCTTAGGATTTTTGGGTCAAAGATCAAGAATGTGTTTTATAGGTGGATTTAGAGATTTCCTAATAATTAGGGATAAAGATCTATTAAAAGGCTTGTTATCCTTCTTTACATCTGCATGGATTACAGTTTTTATACTTAATTTTATTGGTAAGGTAATTCCATTTTTAACAAATATAACAAATGTTAGATTGGTTTCATACCCATCATTTATCAATGCGATAACAAGTAAATTTGGATTAGTCAGCCTAATTGGTGGGTTCGGTCTTGGTTTCTTCTCCACGCTGGCGAATGGATGTCCATTTAGGCAGCACGTCATGGCTAGCCAGGGTAGAATTAGCTCGATATCTTATCTATTTGGGTTCTATTCTGGAATAGTTTTTTATTATACAGTAATAGCAAAACTACTTGCAAAAATTATTTAATAATTAACACAATAAAATCTACTGTATTTAAGTCCTAACACGTAGAGCTGCTTCCCGGGTTTGTTTGTCTATTAATATAGCGATATAAATGATAAAACCTTTAGCTATTAACTGATAAAAATATTCAACCCCCAATATTGTTAGACCATTCCCTATTACCCCTACAGTAATGGCACCAATCAGCGTGCCCCACATATTACCAACACCACCAAATAAACTAGTTCCTCCTATAACTACAGCTGAAATAACATCTAATTCAAATCCTTGACCTGCAGTTGGATTCCCAGAAAAAAGACGGCCTGCGAGAATCGAACCTGCCAAACCAGTTAACATACCTGAAATAGCGAATACTATTATCTTTATCCTAGATACATTTATCCCAGAAGTAATAGCAGCTTCTTCATTACCACCAACAGCATAAACATATCGGCCAAATTTCGTTTTCCTAAGAACAAATTGACATACAATTAATACAATTAGTGCAATAACAACTGGTATAGGAATTGGACCAAAATAGCCTGTTCCCAAAGATATAAATGTCTCATCTTTAATAAATATAGGAGCACCTCCTGTATAGCTTAAAGCTATACCCCTAGAAATACTTAGCATTGCTAAGGTGACTATTAGTGAATTCAATCTTTGCTTTGCAATAACTGTTCCCACTAATATACCAACCAAAGCCATAACAAACATTACAATAATAAGTGCTAAGTACCAAGGGATCCCATAAAACAAAACAGCTGCAGCAAATATTCCTGAAAGAGCTAAATAAGAACCAACTGCTAAATCTATATTTGCAGTGATCATGACAAAAGTTAGACCCGCCCCTACAATTACAGCTAAAGATATCTGGCGGGCAACTGTAAGAATGTTACTGATAGTAATAAATCTCCCTTTAGACATAAATGTAAAGAAAATACACAAAAATATGAGAGCAAACAGTACACCCATATTCCTCAGCCTACGATACGATAGTCGTTCTTTCAAACGAATCCCAATACTAATTTTTCCCCCAACATCTTTATTCAATGACATCTGTTCCTTCCTTACTATAATATTAATTAACAACTAAAATTTTCATTAAACTGCAAGTTCCATTATCTTTTCCTCTGTAACTTCTTCATTAATGAAATCCCCAACAATCTCACCTTTATTCATAACTATTATCCTATCTGACAATGATAATATTTCCGGTAACTCAGAAGAGACTAAAATAATGCCCTTTCCTTGCTCGGCTAAGGATTTTATTAATTTATAAATCTCAGATTTTGCTCCAACATCAATACCTCTGGTTGGTTCATCCATAATTAATATATCTGGCCCAGTTGCAAGCCATTTGGCTATTGCCACTTTTTGCTGATTACCTCCACTCAGGTTTAATGTTAGAACTTCACTATTTTGCGGTTTTATATCGAGCTGCTTAATATAGTTATTAGCAAATCCTTTTTCCTTTATCCCAATAACATATCCATATTTACTTAGATAATCTAAACATGAAATAGTAGTATTCTCTCTAATATTAAAATTTAAAAAGAGACTTCCTCTTTTTCTGTCCTCAGAAGTCATACCAATGCCAGCATTTATAGCCTCCTTCGGAGATTTAAACACTATTTCTTTTCCATCAATTATTATTTTACCCTTGTCGGCATGTTCAAGACCAAAAAGTGCTCTCATAAGTTCAGTCCTACCTGCTCCGACTAAACCTGCAAATCCTAATATCTCCCCAGCATGCAATGTAAAATTTATATTCTTAAAAAGACCTTTTTTTGTGAAATCCTTTACTTCTAATAAACATTCGACTTTCTTTTCTACGGTCTTGGTGGTTCTTATATATTTATCTTGAATTTCCCTACCCACCATCATCCTAACTATGTCGCCATAACTTAACTCATTTATTGGTCTTGTACACATTAGCTTTCCATCTTTCAATATAGTTATGATATCCGCTATTTTAAATACCTCTTCTAATCTATGAGATATATAAATTATGGATTTCCCTTGGCCTTTAAGTTTTTGAATTATTTTAAATAATCTATCTGTCTCATGAAGAGTGAGCGAAGCAGTAGGTTCATCCATAATAATAATTTCACTTTCATATGAAAGAGCTTTTGCTATCTCTACAACCTGTTTTTGTGCAACGCTTAAATTAGAAACAATTGTTGTAGGATTAACATCAGCCTCTAATAAATCAAGATATTTTCTACATTCCTTATTTAGCTGATTATCATTAATATAACTAAAATATGTTCTACCAGGTTCATTGCCCAAAAATATATTTTCTGCTACCATTAGATTAGGGCAAAGATTTAATTCCTGATATATAGTACTTATACCTAAACCCCTAGCTTGACTGGGGCTCTCGATCCTTATTTCTCTGCCTTTATATATTATTTGTCCTGAGTCTGGACGATGAACACCAGAAAGGATTTTTATTAAAGTAGATTTTCCTGCCCCATTCTCCCCAACTAATGCATGGACTTCTCCTTTAGCTACTTGCAAAGTAACATTATCAAGAGCTTTAACACCAGGAAAAATTTTTGAGATATTCTTCATTACAATAATTATTTCAGAATCCATATTATTGCTCCCCATTACTATCAATTAATTAATTACAATTGTAAAATTAATATTCACATGCCGCTTGGAGCATAGCAATTACATTTTCAGGTGGAATATCAGCCAGGATATTATGAACCTGGTTGAATACAAAACCACCATCTTTACCCAAAATATCAATTCTCCTTTTAACGTGCTCTTTTATTTCTTTCGGCGTTTTACTTGGTAAAACATCCCTTGTATCGCATCCCCCTCCCCAGAATGTTATATATTTGCCAAATTCTTTCTTTAACTTTTCTGGTTCCATATCAATTGCTGATGTTTGTACAGGATTTAATATATCTAACCCTGCATCTATTAAGTGAGGTAATAATTCATATATTGATCCACAAGAATGTAAAAATACTTTACATTTACTATTTTCATGTACAAAATCCCACATTTTTTTATGCCTTGGTTTAAATACTTCTTTATATATATTGGGGGACATAAAAGGTCCACCTTGACTACCTAGATCATCTCCAAACTGTAAAATATCAACATATTGACCAACACCTTTTATAATCCTATTTAACTTTTTTAAATTTCTTTCTACTAATCTATCAAGTAAACTACCAGTTCCATTTTTGTCTAAATAAATATCACATAAAAAGTTATCAATTCCCCTTAAAAAATTTCCAGTTTCAAATAAGTTCAATCCAACACCTAATACAATACAATATTCAGTATTATCATAAAGTTCTTTTATGTTCTTTTTAAAAATCTCAAAGTCCTGATCATTGAATATATCTAGATACCATGGAGGCGATGGAATTGCCCACATATGCTTATCTAAATCTTCATCTTTGAAAGTTTCTGGGAGGGAGGGAAAATCTTTATAAACCCAAAAACACTGGTCTACGTATAGCGAAGAGACCGGTTTTATGCCCAATATCGTTCCATCCTTGTTCTTTAAAAAAATATTATTTTCTGAATCAACCTCAATATTTAAATATTTAGGTATAAGACACTTTGAACCATCATTTAATATCCATTCACGCCACTTATCCTCTGTTTTTAAAAAGGCTTGCCCCGCATCTATGGCATCAACATGAAACATGTCCATAATTTCCTTTTCGGGATATGCTATTTGTTGGATAAAATCATACATTCTTGCATATCTAACATTAATCCCTAATTCTTTTCGCAATTTATTGTATGCAATAGTTGCAATTCCTGATGATCGTATACTACCTAAATCAATTGGAATTCGATCTGTATTTTCATGATTTACTGCTTTTCTGATTCTTTCTCGAGAATTCATTTCTACTCCTATTATTCAGAAAAAGTTTTTATTAAAAACCTATAAAAATTATTAAATTCAATTTCTACTTCCATTAATTATAAATTTACCTGGAATTTCCCAAAAAAATCGACTTAAATGCTTATTTTTAACTTTTGCTAAATATAATCACCTTAAGTTATCAAATTTAAATAATTTAAAATACAAACTTTTAAAAACTAACTAATACCATAATGCTCCATAGATCTCACTATTTCATAACACGCTCCAATAACATGGTAATCGGACTTTCCTGGAGGAGATTTTTTATCACTCAAAGGTTCCCCCTCTCTCGACAATACTCTATACCAACCTCCACCATACTTTTTATCCACAAAATATCTTTCCGGATACTCCCAACACTCTTTATATTTTTCCCAGTAATCCTCATTGCCAGTTCTTAATGCTAAAGATGCTGATGCAGCAAGCGTTTCCGCGTGGGTCCAGTAATACCTTTCATCGTCTAGAATATTTCCATCTAAATCAAAGGTATAATTAATACCTCCATTTTCAGAATCCCAAGCTAAGTCCATTGCTTTATTAAAAAGAAATTCTGCAACTTCAAGTTGCCAATCAGCAGGTTTGTACCTTTCAAGAATTAATAATAATTTACTCCATTCCGTAAAATGTCCTGCTAAGAAACCGTATGGTCTATATAAATTCCTAGGATCATCCTTATTATATTCCCAATCTATTACCCAATTAGTTTTATAATGTTCCCATACCATACCCTTAGACTGCTTCGCTAAGTCAACTACAATCTTATAAGCCAATTTGTAAGCTCTATCAAGATATCGAATTTCATTAGTGGCTTCATAAGCTGCGAGCATAGCTTCAGTCATATGCATATTACTATTTTGACCTCTGTATGGTTCAATTTTTTCAAAATCATTAGAGCATTCATCAACATATAAGCTATTTTCTTCATTCCATAGTTTATTTTCCATAAAATCATATATTCGACTTATTAGAGGATAGGCTTCCTTTACACCAGCCCTATATGCATTACTTGCAGCACAAAGACAAAATGCTTGCCCGTATGTCATTTTATTCCCGATAACTGGTGTGATTCCATTAGCTACTTGATGATATCCCCCATTTATATCATCCCTATGAATTATTTCTAAGAATTCAAGCCCATGTCTTATATAATCTTTATATTCCTCAGAACCACCTAGAAAAATCCCAAAGCAGAAATTCAGAATGAATCTAGTAGTACTGATAAGATCTTTTATGTTCTTGTCATATACTTCACCGTCATCAAGATAAGCACAGTAATATCCACCATTTTCTTTATCCCTAACTAAAGGTTTATAAAATTCTATAATCTTAATTGCATGATCCCTTACAAAATCTGGATTTCGATAACTTTCCATGACTGATCATCCCTTCTTATTAAAACAGAAAAAACATATCCGCTTTCTCATTTTTTAACAGGACCACAAGATTTTCTCTCAATAAATTTTGTTTCTAAAATAACTTTTTTACCCCTATTAGGACTTTTGCCGTCCAAGATTTCTATAAGTCTTTCAGTCGCGATAACACCACATCTATATTTTGGGTAATGCATAGTCGTCAATGGAACATCTAAAAGTTCTGCGATTTCAATATCATCATATCCAATTACTGAAATACCATCAGGAATTGATAATCCTAATTCATGTATGGCTTTTATTGCTCCAAGTGTTGTATAGTCATTATTTCCAATAATTGCTGTTATATCATTATGTTTTTTTAGTAAATTTAATGTAACTTCATAGGCACTTTTTTTATCTAAAACATTTTCTGTAATAAAAAAGTTTTCTATAGGTATTTTTTTTTCTCTCATAACATCTTTATAAGCTACAAATCTTTCATTTGATGAATATACATCTGGACCTTTTAAAAATGCTATATTTCTATGTCCCAAATTAATGATGTATTCTACAACAACTCTACCTGCCTTATAATCATCAGCTATCACATAATTAATGCCGGGTCTGTCTAGCCTACAAGTCATTATTACAAAAGTTATTTTCATCTTATTTAGTCTATTTACTAAAACATCATTAAGGTCAAGCGTTGCTATAAGTAATCCATCAACACCTCTCGCGGTAAGCATTCCTAAATATTTCTCTCCAATTTCAATATCAAATCTTGATTCACACAAAATGATACTGTAGTCATTTTTTTCAGCAGTTTGTATAACGCCCCTTGATAATCTTGAATAAAATGGATTTTCTAAGTTAGGAACTATTAATCCTATTGTTTTTGTTCTATTTACAACAAGGCTTCTTGCAGGAATATTTGGCTGATAGTCATATTCTTTTAAAATTTTTAGAATTTTCTCCCTGGTTTCTTTCTTAACATATTTCTCCTTATTTACAACCCTGGAAACTGTTTTGGGAGTAACTCCTGTGAGAATGGCAATATCTTTTAAAGTATATCTTTTCATTTTTTAGTCTAACTTCATTTTTATAAAATATGCCAGCGATGTCAGACAACGCTGTAATAATACAAAACTATTTATTAATGTCAATACCTCGATTTGATATCATGAAAAAGGCTGCAGAGCTCCATCGGGTTTAAAAGAGCCCTAAAAGGCTAATTGGGATATACCCAATAAGGTTCTCATCCATATAATGGATGGAACAATAACCCTTAACTAAG
>Ga0315288_10004783_pt1 | contig 17231 bp, 13 predicted proteins | sample YL17G11_20_MG_FD_203454 | JGI IMG/M metagenome (GOLD analysis project Ga0315288, IMG submission 203454) | Sediment microbial communities from Yellowstone Lake, YNP, Wyoming, USA - YL17G11_20 | ecosystem: Environmental > Aquatic > Freshwater > Lake > Sediment | place: USA: Wyoming | collected... | reverse complement strand
GCTGTCAACGGATTCGGGGAACGGATTGAACGGATTGAACGGAATGAGCCTTCTCGTGGGGTTGCTGGAACGGATTGAGCGGAATGGGCCGTCTCGCGGAGTGTCTGGAACGGATTGAACGGATTGAGCGGAATGGGCCGTCTCGCGGAGTGTCTGGAACGGATTGAACGGATTGAACGGAATGAGCCTTCTCGTGGGGTTGCTGGAACGGATTGAGTGGAATGGGCCGTCTCGCGGAGTGTCTGGAACGGATTGAACGGAATGAGGCGTCTCGCGGAGTTTCTGGAACGGATTGAACCGTAGTTCCGCACCTGCGGGTCAACCTGCGGAATGAGATAGGCTCGCGCTGGAAGCGGGCGGGGCGAGAGAGGGTGGCAGGGGTAGGCCGTAGGCGGCAGTCCAGCGCTGGAGGTCGGCGCGGGTCACGCGCCAGCGGCGGCCCCCCTTGCCGCCGGGGCGGGGCGCTCTCTGGAGGCGCAGCTGGCCGAGAAGACGGCCGACGTGCCAATGGGAGATGCTGGCGGGGTCACGGTCGTCCCGTTTGGCGATGGCGCGGGCGAAGAAGACGATCTGATCGGTGGTGAATACGAACTCAGAGGGGGTCTCTGGGCTAGTGGCACTAGTGGCACTAGTGGCACTAATGGCACAGTAGCAGAGGGCCTGGATGACGAGGACGGTGAGGTCGCCGGATTCGAGGTCGGATCGTTCGCGCTGGTAGTGGACGGATAGGGCTTCGAGGCGTTCCCACAGGCCTGTTTCGCAAGTCTCCGGCTGCCCATCCTCACGCACATGCGGAGTAGCCCGTCTCAGGACGCCAGGGGAGTCGTGATCGTCCAGCCAGAGGGCGACGGCGAGGATGGCGCGCCAGGGCTCGAGGTTGCGCCCGGCCAGGCGCGCTTTGTCGTTGACGGCCCGCTCGTACTCGTGCAGGGTGGGCAGGTGGGCCAGGGCGAGCGCCCACAGGTCGTCCAGTAGTTGGCGGCGGTCGTGGGGCCAGGCCTGGTGGTCGAGGGGGTCGGCGTCGGTGCGCTGGCGGTCGGCGGTGCGGATGAGGGGGATGACGATGGAGCGGCTGGCGAGGACGTTATCGGGGAGGTGGATGGCGGAGAAGAGGCGGGGGCAGAAGGCGTTGACGTGGCGGGTGCGCCAGAGTTTGTCGGGGCCGAGTTCTTTCATGGTGACGGTGGAGCCACGGCGGTTGCCGGCGAGGAGGAGGGCGCGCTTGTCGGGGTCGGCCTTGCGCGGGTCGGAGAAGTTTTCGGCGTCGTCGAAGGCGAGGGTGGCGCCGTACTCGGCCAGGTCGCGCAGGCTGGCGTAGGAGCCGCCGGCGAGGATGACGTGGCCCAGGTAGGCCATTTCGGCGACGGTCTGGAGGAGGACGGTCTTGCCGGAGCCGCGCTCGCCGCTGGACCAGAGGTAGCCGACGACGTTGAAGGCGTCGAGGAGCCAGGTGGCGAGGACGTAGCAGGCGACGAGTTCGGCCATGGTGCGCTGGCTGGCGAGGGAGCGGTCAAAGTCCACGAAGCGGGTGACGACGCCGGCGATGCGGTTGAGGACGTCGGGGGGAGCGGGTCTGTGGCCGGCGCGGTAGGCTTTGACGCCGTGGGTTGACCAGGCGCGGGAGGGGGGCGGCATTTCGGGCAGGATGACGTCGAGGCCGAGGGCGTCGAGGGGGTGGTCGGCGCCGGGGCCGAAGGTGAGGCCGTCGTCGCGGACGACGAAAAGGCGGAGGCCGGTTTCGACGAGGGGGGGATCGCAGGTGACGAGGGCGCCATCTTTGTCGCGGCGGTGGGTGGTAGTGGTGCGGGTGTAGAGCCAGGCGGCGGCGTAGGCGTGGCCGTCAATGAGGGTGAGGGGACGGCGCATGACGGGGGGAGGGGCGTCGAGGAGTTCGACGGTGGCGTCGGGGTGGAGGGAGGTTGTCTGTACGTTCATAGCAGGTCCTCGGATTGGTAAAGTGAGATGGTGACTCTCCTGAAAAAAGGGCATTTTCACCACCAAGACACCAAGACACAAAGGATTTTCGTAACTGCTCACCGCGGAGGCGCAGAGAACGCTGAGGCTCCACGTAAGCCGCAGAGAAATGGTCGCTCTCTGCGAAAATGGTAAATACTCTGCGTCCTCCGCGTCTCGGCGGTGAAATTGGAATACGGCTGAGGCGAATAATCTGATGTCAGTGCCTGAAACGTGATAAAGAAAACAAAATGCTGTAACCAATCAGTTACAGCATACCACAGATGGGGGCGACGGAATAGGTCTATGAATTGTTTCGTCGCCTTTTTATCGCGGCTTTGAACGCGTCCCGCACGGCTTTCTCGGGCTTTGCGATTCCGGCTTTTCCACAGAACCAAGTAAAAACGTCTCCTGGGGCTTCACCGTTCCGTATGCGCTGACATGCTTCGTCGTATAGTGGATCGCGTTGTCTACCTGGTTTTCTGAATTGCAGCGCAATCTTGCTGGCTTTGTCACCTTCGGCGGGTGGAGATGGTTCGATCTGCTGCCGGCGGGCCAGTTCGTCGAAGTGGGTCTGCACACGTTGGATCCAGCTGCGGAACGTGGCCATGCCCCTTTCAGGAATCTGGCTGTGGAAGGGAGCGTCGTGGGGGGTGAACTGGATGGCTGTGCCACCGTCCGCGGGCAGCAGGCGCATGGCGCCGATGGTGGCCTGCGTGGCGGTGTAGGCCAGGCGGACGGCATCGGCGTCCAGGATCGCCAGCCTTTCCAGGTGGCCGGCGGTTTCAGGTTTGCCGACGAGGAAGCAGGCGTCGTGGTCGCACAGGGCGCACAGGTGGCGATAGATGTCCTGAGGCTCAAACGGCAGGGGAGCGGTGGTTTGTTCCAGTTCGGCACGGGTGACCTGTATCACGTCAGGCCATCCGGTGCTTGTTGCTCCTCGTGCTTTGGGCAAGTCTCGAAAGGGGCAGTCGGTCTTGTTCAACAAGTCGTGGAAGTAGCCCACGACCGGCCTGTGAGCGCACTCGGCGGTGACGTTGATGTAGTCGGCGGCGAGGGGTACGATCTCGAACCGGATGGCCCAGAACTCGGGGTATTCGGGAGAGGCCGGCTCGCCTTCGAGCGTGTAGGAGCAGCGCACGTACAGGGTAACCGGCTGCTGGCCGATGGGGTTGGCGGGCAGGCGGATGGGCTGGAGGGAGAAGTAGCCCTGACGACCCGTGGGAGACTCGAAGGGAAACCTGCGCAGGTGCACGAGCTGGGTGAGGTCGTGCAGCGTCTGAGCGAAGGAGTTGGCGCTAGTACGTAGACCATAGAATTTTTCTTGCATGGCGAAGTTTCTCCACTGTTGAGGGTGGGACGCGAACAATTCATTCGGCGGCAGTATGTGGCGGTTTGGTTAACCTTCATAGGCAGAGCGCTCGCTGCAATTCGCGCCTGGAAGGATTGTAGCACATGGTTGAATATGACGCAAGTTGTGCGGATTCTGGCGTTTAACACGCCATGTGGTTGTTGCTCAGTTCCGTGAGCTGGTGTAGGGGGGAGCGTGGGAGCAGGGGGGTGTTTGTGCCCGAGAGACGATCAGGATATAATGCAGGCAGGCATTGAGGTGAATTCGATGGCTTGTCGCCGTCGTTGACCTACGGCAAGGAGGTGCCCACGAATGAACGTTCCGCTGCAGTTGACGATGGCTATTACCCCGACCCACCGCAACCAATACCTGTTCTCGGACCATTATCTGGACAACCTGCTGCGCCAGGACCCGCGCTGGGAGGGGGCCCTGGCGGAGGCGGGAGCGTTCCTGGGCTGGCTGCAGGGGTTGTACACGCGGGAGCGAGGCCAACTGACAAAGTATAACGAGGATCAACTGGAGGAGCACTGGTTCAAGCCGATCCTGAGGCAACTGGGCCACGTCTTCGAGGGGCAGGCGGGAGTGCCGGGGCTCGACGCAGGGGTGAAGCGGCCCGATTACGTCTTTTTCCCGGACGAGGAGACGCGGCAGGCGGCGGCGGGGGCGCAGAACACGCAGGAGTACGCTGCCGAGGCGCTGGCGGTGGGGGAGGTGAAGCGGTGGGAGGCGCCGCTGAGCCGGAAGCAGGAGGGGGGTGGGGCCAGTTTCGAGGCGCAGAACCCCAGTTGGCAGGTTGATTACTACGTGCGGATCACAGGCGTGAAGTGGGGACTGCTCAGCAATGGGCGGCAATGGCGGCTGGTGCACAGGGACACGAGCGAACGGCTGTCCATCTACTACGAGGTGGACCTGGTGGACCTGCTGAGCCGGGGGGAGGCGGGGGCGATGCGCTACTTCCTGCTATTCTTCCGGCAGGGGGCTTTCCGGCCAGACGGGCAGGGGCGGGTGTTCCTGGAGGACGCGCTGGCGGCGAGCCAGGCCTACGCGGTAGCGCTGGAGGAGGACGTGGAGGGGAACGTGTACCAGGCGCTGGAGCGGCTGATGCAAGGCTTCCTGGACCTGCCGGCCAACGGGCTGGGTAGGGGCGACTTGCGCGAGACCTACGAGAACAGCCTGTATCTCCTCTACCGGCTGTTGTTCATCCTGTACGGTGAGAGCCGTGGCCTGTTGCCCTTGCACCTGACGTCGTACCGGGACAGTTATAGCCTGGAGCGCCTGAAGCGAGAGATCGCCGAACTCAAGGCGGCGCCTGCGCCGATGACGACCATCTACTGGGGGCGGCTGAAGCAACTGTTTCAGATCATCAACGGGGACAACGTGGAGTTGAACCGGCACCTGGGGGTGCCGCGCTACAACGGCAGGCTGTTCGACCCGACGCAGCACCCCTTCCTGGAGCGATGTGCAGTGGGGGATCGGGCGCTGGTGGAGGCGATTGACCTGCTGAGCCGGCGGACGACCGATGGCAAGCGGGAGTTCGTGGACTATCGCACGCTGGGGGTGCGGCACCTGGGTTCGATCTACGAGGGGCTGCTGGAGTATCAGCCGCGCTACGCGAGCGAGCCGATGACGGCGGTGCGGGGGGGGAAGGGGGAGCGGTGGGTGAGGGCGGCGGAAGTGCCCGAGGGGGCGCGGGTCGTCGTCCGCCGGGGGGCGGGGCGGGTGTACCTGGAGACGGACCGGGGAGAGCGGAAGGCGACGGGGTCGTACTATACGCCGCAGTACATCGTGGAGTACATCGTGGAGCAGACGGTGGGGCCGCTGGTGGAGGAGGCGGTCGCGCGGGCGAAGGCGCGGAGCAAGCGGGCGAAGGGGAAGGCGGCGCGCGCGGCGGTAGGGCAGTCGCTGGTGGAGGAGATTCTGAGACTGAAAATCCTGGACCCGGCGATGGGGAGCGGCCATTTCCTGGTGGAGGCGACCGAGTACCTGGCGCGGGCACTGGCGACCGACCCGTACGTAGAGACGGGAGCGGCGGCAGAGGAGGATCTGACACACTGGAAGCGGCGAGTGGTGGAGCGGTGCATCTACGGGGTGGACAGAAATCCGCTGGCGGTCGAACTGGCCAAGTTGAGCCTGTGGCTGGCGACGGTGGCGGAGGATAAGCCGTTCAGTTTTCTCGATCACCATCTCCAGTGCGGCGATTCGTTGATCGGGGCACGGGTGGCCGATGTGGGGGCGGTTCCGCCGGTGGTGTTGAGCAAGAAGGTATTGCGGGAGCGAGAGGCCCAGTATGCGGCCGGAGTGCGCCAGGCAAACCTGTTCGAGATACGGTTGGTCGAGAAGTTGCCGGTGGTGATGGGGCGCATCCTGGAGATCACGGAGGTGGAGAGCGACTCGTACGAGACGGTGCAGGCGAAAGAGGCGGCGGACCAGGCGGTGCGGGAACTGAAGGCGCCCTTCCAGGCGGTGGCGAACCTGTGGGTGAGCGCGTATTTCGGGAACGAGCTCACGCAGGGGGAGTACGACGAGGCGCTGGGGCTGGTGGGGAGGCGGGAGGAGTTGCTGGCGCTGCCGGCGGTGGAGCGGGCACAGGAGGTGGCGCGCGAGCGGCGGTTCTTCCACTGGGAGCTGGCGTTTCCGGAGGTGTTCTACGACCGGAACGGGCAGCCTTTGCGGGAGGCGGCGGGGTTCGATGCGGTGGTGGGGAATCCGCCGTATTTCCTCCTTCAAGGTACTGACCTGCAGGGACCGTTGAGCAACATCTACCCTGAGGTATTCAGTGGTTCAAACGATGTATCCCACTTCTTCTTGGTGCGTGGGGTACAGCTCTTGCGTAGCGGACGGCGCCTTAGCTTCATAGTGACACGGTACTGGATCGAAGCATATTTGAGTAGTGCTCTCAGGAATTTTCTCACGACGTCTGTTAGACCGACTCGGATCATTGACTTCGGCAACCTACAGGTTTGGCCAGAAGTCAACGTATTGACTGTAGTCTGCATCTTCAAGAAATCGCCAACTGTTGAAGCAACAGAGGTATATGTGGCAGATGAGCGCTGTTTCTCAACCGCGGTCGAATTCTTTGGTAAAGGGATTATGAACGCATCTCACGGACCTCTCGTCGTTAATGCTAAGACATTTGGCAGCGAACCCTGGCGCCTGCGCGCAATTGAAGGTGCACCTATCTGGGGGAACGTGCGTTCTCAAGCAGTCACTCTGGGCCAGATCTCACAGAATACTCAGGGTATCAAGACTGGCAACAACTCAGTGTTCACTGTCACATTGGAAGTTGCAAGGAAACATGATCTGGAGGGAAAGGCTCTAACTCCTGTTACCCAAGCTCAAAACTTGCAGAGATACAGCATTCAGGCTGATGAATTTGTCATATACGTTGATGGTAGTTTTGACATCGACGAAACGCCTGCAATCAAATCTTACCTATCTCGATTCAGGACACAGCTTTCCAAAAGGGCTGAATGTAATAGGGGTTTATATCCATGGTGGCGTCTTCAAAGGCCAAGAGATCGAAAACTCATTCTGCACGGGCCGCGCATTCTGGTGCCCTTATACGCTACAGAGAATCGTTTCTTCTTTAGCAAGGACCCTGTCGTGGGAATGACCGATGTCTACATCGTTGTCGTAACTGACAAACACTATGAGGGAGCTTTTCTATCCGGTGTTCTGAATTCTCGACTACTCAATAGCTATCATTCCACCTTCTGCAAAGTGAAAAGAGCTGGCTATCTTGAGTATTCTGGTAACGCGATCTCCGAGCTCCCTATTCGCCGCATTGAGTTCGCTACTCCCGCTGAGGAGCGCGGACGACTGGTCGAACGGGCGAAAGTCAATGCAGAGGAATCGGCCGAAGCACTGGTTGTATCTGGCATCATCGGCTCGGACTCACCACTGGACTGGGCAGTATTGCTCCAGGCGGCATCGTCTATATTGGAGTTCGTCGGAGAGCGGATGGTGGCCCAGCCGGAGCAGTCGGACGTGGTGCACGACCTACTGGCCCACCTGGCCGAACAGATGATTGCGATGAACAAGGAGAAGCAGGCTGTGGTCGAGGCCTTCTGGCTGGACCTGGAGGGAGTGGTCGAGGGTGCGGCGTTCGAGACATTGCGCAACCAAGGGAAGCAGGAATGTACTCTGTGGCAGAGAGCCGTGGCGTGCCGTCCGTTCGTGAGGGTAGATAGCCATTCAACCCGCCGACTGGACGAGAGCCTGGGATGGAGCGAGGAGGCGTTCAAGGCGTTTGTCAAGATTCTGGTGGGCAAGTTGCAGTGGCTCAGCGATGTGGTGGACGTCTACCGGGTGCACAGCCTGGGGTATCGCGAGCTGGTGGCCCGCATCGAGGCGACGGATTGGCTGATTGACCAGATTGTGTACAAACTGTACGGGCTGACAGAGGAAGAAGTGGCTGTGGTGGAGGGGGGCTCATACCAGCGCCAGCGCAGAGGAGGGAAGCGGGGGTGAGCAAAAAGATCGAGACACCCGACCGACTGATAGAGAGGATAGACAGTTTGCGTGATATGGCCGAAGCGCTGGTCCCAGCGGTCTATCGCCGTGGCAAGCGGGGCGGAGACCACGCCATCCAGAGAGGAGGCGTCCTATGCAACTTATTCCAGACCAGGTTGCGCTCCTGCGCTCAAACCTGACCCTCACCGGCGATGGCAATGTCATTGGCAACAGCAATAAGGTCACAGTCGTTAAACAAAGTGGCGGCGATTACAGCATCCAGATCGGTGCAGTCAACCTCCTTCTCCCCCCAGACGTACTGCTCTGGATTCTCACTTCCTACACCCCGCCCTCTGCTCCTGCTCCTGACATCCTTCCCGACCCCGGCCCGCTGCCGCCCGGCTTCCGCATCCCCTTCCAGCGCAACGCGCTGTTCACCGGGCGGGTGGAGCCGCTCAAGACGCTGGCGCGGGCGCTGCTGGAGGAGGACGGGCGCTCGGCGCTGGTGACGCAGGCGGTGGCCGGCATGGGGGGCGTGGGGAAGACGCAGTTGGCGGTGGAGTTCGCGTACCGGTATGGGCGGTTCTTCCACGGGGTGCACTGGGTCAACGCGGGCGAGCCGGAAGCGATCGGGGCGGAGGTGGCGGCGTGCGGCGCGGCGATGGGCCTGCCCGGCTGGCCGGAGAAGCAGCCGGAGCAAATCGCGCGGACGTTGGGCGAGTGGCAGCGGGGCGGGCGGCGGCTGGTGGTGCTGGACAACATGGAGCGGGTGGGCGCGGCACAGGAGTGGCTGGCCCGGCTCGGTGGGGGAACGGTGCGTGTGTTGGTCACCGCCCGGCGGACCGACTGGCCGGGTTTCCTGGGCCTGCGGCCATTGCGGCTGGAGAGTTTCACGCCGGAGGAGAGCCGGGCCTTTCTGCGCCAACACCTGCCGGATGGACGGGCCACAGAGGCCGACCTGCGGGCGCTGGCGGAGCGGCTGGACCACCTGCCACTGGCACTGGAGCTGGCGGGGCGCTACCTGGGCGGCCACGCGCGGCTTTCGGTGGCCGACTACCTGGTGCGGCTGGAGAGCATGTGGGAGCACCCCTCGATGGCGGGTTGGCGGGAGGAGTTGAGGAGCCCGACGGAGCACGACCTGCGGCTGGCGGAGACGTTTGCGGTGAGCTGGGAGCGGGTGAAGGACGAGACGGCGCGGCGGCTGTTCCTGCTGGCGGGCTACTGCGCGCCCAACCAGCCGATCCCGTGCGAGGTGTTGGAGGAGGCGCTGCGCAGCAAGAGTGTCGGTGGCTTTTGGAGGAGACTGGCGGGCTTTTTGGGCAGGCGGGCACCTGAATTGGATTGCGACGGGGCGCTGGGGGTGCTGACGGGGTTGGGCCTGCTGGAGATGGGGCATCCCGAGGCGGGCCCCACGATCCACCCCCTGCTGGCCGAGTATGGGTGCGCGATCGCGCCATCCGCTCCTGAGGGGGAGGGGGTTCTTGGCGCGCTGACCGGCGCGCTGGCAAGGCTGGCGCGGGCGGCCAACCACCGGATGGACCAGACGGGCAGCCCATCTCACTTTGTGCCCCTACTGCCTCACGTTCGTCTCGTGGCCGACAGGGCGGAGGAAGAAGGACTGCAAGACGTTGCCAATCTGTGGGGCAACCTGGGGTACTACCTGCAGCGGGTGGCCGACTACGCCGGGGCGCGGGCGGCAGACGAGCGGGCGCTGGCGATCGGCGAGCGGGCCTTCGGCCCCGACCATCCCAAGGTCGCCAGGGACGTCAACAACCTGGGGAGTGTGCTGCGGGCGCTGGGGGACCTGGCGGGGGCACGGGCGGCGTTCGAGCGGGCGCTGGCGATCGACGAGCGGGCCCTCGGCCCCGACCATCCACAAGTCGCCATCTTTGTCAACAACCTGGGGGATGTGCTGCGGGACCTGGGGGACCTGGCGGGGGCGCGGGCGGCGTTCCAGCGGGCGCTGGCGATCGGCGAGCGGGCCTTCGGCCCCGAGCATCCCAAGGTCGCCACCTGTGGCAACAACCTGGGGCTGGTGCTGCGGGACCTGGGGGACCTGGCGGGGGCGCGGGCGGCATACGAGCGGGCGCTGGCGATCGACGAGCGGGCCTTCGGCCCCAACCATCCCGAAGTCGCCACCGACGTCAACAACCTGGGGGGTGTGCTGCAGGCCCTGGGGGAGCTGGGGGGAGCGCGGGCGGCGTTCGAGCGGGCGCTGGCGATCGACGAGCGGGCCTTCGGCCCCGACCATCCCAAGGTCGCCATCCGGGTCAACAACCTGGGGATGGTGCTGAAGGACCTGGGGGATCTGGCAGGGGCGCGGGCGGCGTTGGAACGGGCGCTGCGCATCTTCGAGAGGTTCCTGCCGCCGGAGCACCCCTACATCAGAGGCGTGCGCGGCAACCTGGAGGGCCTGGACCGCGCAGGGCGCGGCCGGGAGTGAAGCCTGCGGATATCGGCCTTAACGCAACGGCGCAAAGACGCAAGGGCGCAAAGAAAACCCACCCCCTATCCGTCCATCTGCCCGCCTGGGCCAGCCGTGACCGCACCCCCACCGCAGGTGGGGGCTTCGTGCCTACGTGCAAGCCCCCCACGCCTGCCCGCCTGCCCGCCTTAACGCAAGGGCGCAAAGACGCAAGGGCGCAAAGAAAACCATCCCCTATCCGTCAATCCTGCCCAACCGTGTTCTCCCCCTCTCCTTGTCTCCTTGTCTCCCTGCCCGGTTGGGGAAACCCGGCTCCCACGTCTTTTGTGACTACTTGACTTTTTCCACAATGAGTAGAAAGATGACCTTGGATGTAGCACCCATACCCTGAAATGTTGGACTGACGTACGGAACTATCGCCAACACTTCTCCTTCCAGTTGGTTCAAGAACTGCTCCAACTTCTCCTGAGCCGTATCTTGTCTGACTTCCAGACGATGAACCCGGTATTTCATTCGCTTTCTCCTCTCAGCCAGGCAATCGGGATACCTGCCAGGCCCGCTACGATAAGAGGCATCTTCCGGCGTCGAAGCCTATCCGATAGCCAGCCAGCGGCAACGGCGCCAACCGCCAGGGCGAAATAGGAAAACGCCAGGTAGTAACCCGCTGCGGCGGGATCCGCACCCAACTGCGTGGCATAGACGGGCAGCAGGGGCACCAGGCCATTTCCCACCGTCCACGGCACAAGGCTGCACACGAACAGAGCCAGAATCTGTTTCTTACTCATTGTGACCTCCGACTACGGCGAGTTACGCATCACCTGCGGCAGGTAGACCCGCAGGACATACTCGTAGGCGCCGATGTCGCAGGGACTGATGCGAAGTACGCCGCGCTGATCGGCGGTCACAGGATTGCCGGCGATATCGGCGCAGCTTCCGGAGTTGATGGCCGGGCTATCAGTTGACAGGGCGTGCGTCCATGTGGGGCCACTGTTGTCCTGTAGGGATCCGAGGTCGGCGTCGGCGCTTTGCAGATCGCCAGTACCGGTGAACCCACAGTCCGTACCGCTCTCCAGGTTGTAGCTGGTAGTGATGGTGCTACTGCTATTGCAGTTGGGTCCTGCTCCCCCTGCGTGCACCGTGTTGCCAGCAACAATGGTGTTCTTGATGCTCACCGTGCCTTCGAAGTTGCTGATGCCGCCACCCCACCTGGCAGAATTGCCAGTGATTGTGCTGTTGTTGACCGTCAATTCTGCCGGTTCAAATTCTTCCATGTTGCAGATGCCGCCCCCGCCATAGTTGTCGAACGCCCCCTCACTGGCCCTGTTTCCGGAGAAAGTGCTGTTGTTGACGACCAATGTGCCTACTTCGTTATAGACACCCCCACCGTTTAAGTTGGCCTCGTTGTCGTAGAACGTGCTGCTGTTGACCGTCGCCGTGCCAGAGTTGCTAATCCCCCCACCATTACCGGCCGTCCGGTTACTGGCGAGCGTGCAGCGATTGATCGTCAACGTACCAGCGTTGTAGATGCCGCCGCCATTGCCGCCAGTGCTGCGGCCGTTCGCAATGGTCACATCAGACACGACCACCACGACGTTGACGGCGACGTTGAAAACGCGGCTCGCGTGGTTGCCACTGATGGTTAATTGGTCCGCGCCAGGGCCGGTGATGGTCAGGTTGCTGCTGATGGCGAGCTCGGCACCTCCCAGCGTGATGGTGCCGGCGACGCCAGTGAGACCGATCACGTCGTCGCCGCTGCCAGCGATGCACCTGTCTCGCGCCACGTCGTTGTTGGCCGCGTAAATGGCCTCGCGCAGCGAACAGTCGCCATCGGAGTTGTCCTCGTCGCCGACAGTGTTGACCGCGATGATGGCCGCATGGACCGGCGGCTGGGGCACGATGCCCTGTACGGCAACAAGGAGCGCGACTACTAACCCCACCCGCGCCAGGTTGCAGAATAGATATGATCCTGTTTCGGGAAATACTCGGCTCTTCATTTTGCGCAGCCTCCTATCGCTCTCTCTGCTAATGTCTTGACACTATCCTGCGGCTCTATCATCCCTTTGACCCTCCTGTGCCCTCTTTACCGCATGGCAGCGACCAACTGAAGCCAGCCATGGCACAGCAAAAGCAAGGGTCAGAGTTAACAGGTTTCTTACCATAGCCGCTTCGACCAGTCGTCCTCCTCTGTCTTCAACCTTTCAACATAGGCGCGCAAGTCAGTCACGTGACTCGGGTAGTGGTTGATTGCTGTGAATTCTGATAGATAACTCGGCAATTTCCCGCTCCAGGTGAGCCGGATACAGTTGTAACCCTGGTGCTATATCGCCTGGAATGCCATCGAACATCCAGGCGATGCCCAAAAGCATCACAGCGGTGTAATGGTCAAACATGTCAACGCCATGGGGGCCTGCTCCAGCAGCCAAATTCAATAAACTTCCTTTCGCTAACAAGAATAGATACGTTTCTCCAATGTCAAACCGCTCCAGATGTCAAAACTCACTCCAAATTCCTCATTCACTTTTGCGTTTGCCCACTGCAGATACTCGCAGAACAGCTCCCGGAATAGTGTACTGCGATTTTGCGCGAAGGTCAATACCCGTACCCAATTCAGCAGGTGGCTTGGTGAGGTAGAGGCCAGGGCGCTGGCAAGTGTTGACTTTTGCACAAGGCTGCACTATACTGTGAGCACAATTCAATAAAAAACGCCTCGCGACTCTGTCCAGTCCGAGCTGACGACCAGGACGGAGGGTGCCCTGGTAGGTGAAATTCTAGCGCAGAGCCCGCCTACGTCAGGCGGACAACCTGTACATGCAGGGCGAGGAGCACGTTCTGGAGGGGCTGCGGCTGTTCGACGGGGCGTGGCCGCACCTGCGGGCGGCGTACGGGCGCATGCGGGCGGGGGGGGGGACGAGGTAGCCGCACAGTGGACGAGCGAGTTTCCTGACCGGGTGGTGTACGTCTTGGACCTGCGGTTGCCGCCCAGGGACAGGATCCCCATCTTGGAAGCGGCGGCGGCCGCCGCCCGCCAGATCGGGGACCGGCGCGGGGAGGGGAATCGGCTGGGCAACCTGGGGAGTGCCTACTATACCCTGGGGGAGGTGCGGCGGGCGATCGAGTACTGCGAGCAGGCGCTCAGCGTGGCCCGCGAGATCGGGGACCGGCGCGGGGAGGGGAATGACCTGGGCAGCCTGGGGAATGCCTACGCGGACCTGGGGGAGGTACGGCGGGCGATCGAGTACTACGAGCAGGCGCTGAAGATTGACCGCGAGATCGGGGACCGGGGCGGGGAGGCTAACCGCTGCTGGAATCTGGGGTTGTTGTACGAGGACAGCGATCCGGCCCGCGCGGCGGAACTGATGCAGGTCTGCGTAGAGTACGAGCGCGAGATCGGCCACCCCGATGCAGAGGCAGACGCGGAACGCGTGCAGGGCTTGTTGGACAAGTTGGGGAAGGGAAAGTAGACGACACGGCTATTGTAGTAGCGACTTGAGTCGCTGAGGGTGGGGGACGACTGAAGTCGTCACTACGACCATTGTAGTAGCGACTTGAATCGCTGAGGGTGGGGAACGACTGAAGTCGTCACTACGGCTATTGTGGTAGCGAGTTGAGTCGCTGAGGGTGGGGGACGACTGAAGTCATCACTGCGGCCATTGTAGTAGCGAGTTGAGTCGCTGAGGGTGGGGGACGACTGAAGTCATCACTGCGGCCATTGTAGTAGCGAGTTGAGTCGCTGAGGGTGGGGGACGACTGAAGTCGTTGCTACGGCCATTGTAGTAGCGACTTGAGTCGCTGAGGGTGCGGAACGACTGAAGTCGTCACTACGGCCATTGTAGTAGCGACTTGAGTCGCTGAGGGTGCGGAACGACTGAAGTCGTCACTACGGTTACTGAACGACTGAAGTCGTCACTACGACTAAGGAGAGTATGCCTCCTTACGAATATCGCTCCATGACACCTGAAGAACGCGCCGCCGTCGTCGAAGGGCGTCGCCAATGTGGTTATCCTTTGCACTCACCGCCGCATCCCTACCGTGAGGCTGGCTGGTATTGCATTACTGCCGCCAACTACGAACACGCGCACATTATGACCTCTCCAGGCCGGCTGACTGCTTTCGAGGATCAGCTGATCTCGGCATTGACCAACGTGGGGGCCGAGATTGAGGGCTGGGCTGTTCTGACCAATCACTACCACTTCCTGGTCGGCGTTCAGTCCTTGGAAGAGATTGCCGTAGCATTAAAACAGCTCCACGGGACCACATCCAGGGCCTGGAATCTGGAAGATGGTCTCACGGGGCAGCGCAGTGTATGGTACAAGTTTCGCGACCGCCGCATTCGTAATGAACGTCATTATTATCACGCACTGAATTACATTCACTACAACGCAGTGAAACACGACTATGTCGAGAGTCCCTATGGCTGGCCGTGGTCCAGTGTACACTTGTACTTTGACACATATGGGCGGCAGTGGCTTCAGGAGCGATGGGTCAAGTACCCGATCGGAAGTGCGTGGGACTATGGCGATTGAACGACTGAAGTCGTTACTACGAAGGGAGAAGTCGTTACTACGAGGGGGGGGTAGGTAGTGGCGACTTCAGTCGCTTTCAACGACTAAAGTCGTTACTACGAGGAGGGAAGTTGTTACTACGAGGAGAGGGGGTAGGTAGTGGCGACTTCAGTCGCTCTTAACGACTAAAGTCGTTACTACGAGGAGGGAAGTTGTTACTACGAGGAGGGGGGGTAGGTAGTGGCGACTTCAGTCGCTCTTAACGACTGAAGTCGTTACTACGAAGGGGGAAGACCTGGACACCCTCCCGCAGGTTCGGACGGCAACCTGCGGGAGGGTAGATCAAAGGTCGAGGTTGAGGTAGCGCTGGGTGGTGGTGAGCGAGGCGTGGCCCAGCAGGCGAGAGATTTGCGTGAGCGGCACACCCGCCTGGTAGCCGAGCTGCGCAATCGGTCTCAACGCAAAGGCGCAAGGAGGCAAGGGCGCAAAGAAAAACACCCCCTGTCCGTCAATTCTGCCCATCCGTGTTCTTCCTGCCTCCTAATCCGTCAATCCCGCCCATCCGTGTTCTCCCCGTCTCCTTGTCTCCTTGTCTCCCCCTCTCCCCCTCTCCCCCTCACCCTCCCCCACGCTCCCTCCTCCATCTCCGCCAACTCCCTGAACACCTCCCCGCATTCCCCCAGCAACGTGGCCGGCTCGGGCGCTTCCGACGTCCGGCGGAACCACTTGCCCAACTCCTCCCACCGCTCCCCGATCCGCTGGAACTCGCCGGCGCTTTCCTCCAGCCGTGGGTCTCCCGTGACCCCGGCCGCCTCGCGCAGGAAGCGGCTGAACATATAGCGGAATATCCCACCGCCCGACCCGCCCACCGGGCTGATGAAGAGGTATGTGTTCAAGAGCGCCCAGCGCAGCGCGTCCGCGTCCATCATCTCCGCCCACCTGGGCACCCTCTGGGCCGCCTTGCGTATGCCCGGCACGCCAAAGTTGCGGATCGGCGGCTCCAGCATCCCGCGCGCCTGTTCGGCGATCGCCTGCCGCACCTCGTCCGCCGTCGGCGGCCGCTTGGCAGTGAAGTCGAAGGTGTACCACGCGTGGCGGGGTGGGAAGGGCGGGTGGGTGGAGCCGCGCGCCTGCTCCAGGTCTTCCATTGAGACTGTGTGCAGCCCGTCCCGGTCCGCCACCAGTACCTCGCGCGCCTGGGCGTCGTACCCGCACACCACCACCACGTGGCCGCCAAAGTGATAGTCGGTGTCGCCGAAATCAAAATACGGCAGGTACCCCATGTCGCAGTGCACCATCACCGGCTGGCCCCTCTCCAGCATCTCGCGCATGGCCCGCTCCGCCTTGCTTGCGCTGGCCGTGGTGTGCGCCTCGATCTTGACCCCCGTGCGCCGGCCCGCCAGCGGCTCGAACTCACCCCGCGCGTTGGCCCGCCCGCCGATGAAGGGCGCCAGCCCCTGCTGGTGCCAGTACACGAATCCCACTCCTCCGCCCACTCCCAGCAGCATCTCCTCGCTCACGTCGTGGCCGTTATAGCCGTACACGTGCCGCATTGACCCGGTCACACAATGCTGCGTCTTCAACACCCGAAACCCCGCCAGAGGTTGTACTGCCATTCCACCTTGCTCCTCACTCTCGTGTTCCGTGTTCCGTGTTCCGTGTCACGCACCACGCAACACGGATTACGCATTACGAATTACGGATTACGCATTACGGATTACGCATTACGGATTACGCATTACGGATTACGCATTACGGATTACGCATTACGGATTCCGCATCTGCAACCTGTGTCCCTCCCCATACTTTTTCCCCATCACCACCTCCACCTCCCCGCTGCTCATGCCGTATACGATGGACCACTGTGTGCTGGGTTGGGCCACGCCCTGCAGGGTCTCCATGGCCTCCTGGAGGGTGGTCCGTCCCTGCGCCTCCGCCAGCCGCTCGTAGATGTGGGCGTAGCGCGGGCATTGGCTCTGTGGGTCGTCACCCGCCGCCGTGCGCAGGAAATTGGTCGCCAGGTGCCACGGCTCCTCGTTGGGGATAACCACCATCTCCCCCTCGTAGAACTCTACCAGCACCGCGCGCCCCGTCGAGTCGGCGATCAGGTAGTGGAGGGGGGGGCCACCCTCCATACCTACGTTGTGGCGCTGTAAGACGCTCACCGCCTCGTCCACGTTGGCGGCGTGGTCGAGCATCTCGCGGATGACTTGCAGCGAACTGATCGTCTCTTTGCGCGGGTCGTGCGGCATGTGGCTGGCCGGCACGGCCGCCATACCCACCGCCAGCCCCTGCTCGTTCATGCCGTCGAATGGCATGAACGGCGCGTTCAAGAGTGGTGCGCGCCTGGCCAGGGGGAGGTCCAGCAGCCCACGCGCCTGGGTTGGCGAGGCAAAGCCCAGGTAGGCAATATCCACCATGGAGACCGAGGCGTACCCGTCCGGCGGGTCGGTGAACAGCAAGATGGCCGGGCTGTACTCCCAGTCGAAGCCGCGCCCGTAGAACATATTCTCCTCGTCGCCCAGCGCCGCGAACAGCGCACAGGCCC
>Ga0315288_10004781_pt1 | contig 17233 bp, 18 predicted proteins | sample YL17G11_20_MG_FD_203454 | JGI IMG/M metagenome (GOLD analysis project Ga0315288, IMG submission 203454) | Sediment microbial communities from Yellowstone Lake, YNP, Wyoming, USA - YL17G11_20 | ecosystem: Environmental > Aquatic > Freshwater > Lake > Sediment | place: USA: Wyoming | collected... | reverse complement strand
GCCCAGATAAATGCCCTCCTGGCGTGGAAGTTACCGGTGAAGCCCGAAGATTCCCCTTCAAACTCCACCCGTACGATTGTTTCTTCCTCCCTATCTTTCCGTCGATCCACCCCCGATTCTTCATTCCAGAGGATAGTTCCGTGCACCCATACAACCTTTTCTTCAGCCGGGGGCCCCAATAATCTTTTTTCATCGACTTCTTGCTGCGCCTGTAACTTTGCAATATGGCTATCCATGCGCTGGCGTTCTCTTTCAGGAAGGCTCTGCAACCGTTTCATAATATCGTCCAGATAGCGCTCGTACATCAGCCGGAAGTTTTTTTCCTTGCCCACCTCTTCGTGCAAATGGGCCATTTCCATCGCGTTCGAAGCATGGATGGCAAAGCTGGAAAGAAATTGCAGACTTTTCTCCTCGAAGCAGTACCTTTCATTGATCAACACTACACTGAGGACCCCCATCGCTTTCCCCTTGGAAAAAAGGGGGATACTCATGAGCGAAGTGATCCTCCATTCCTGTTTTCGTTCCTTAAAAAATTCTGAGAACTCCTCCGGCCCCTGCAGCAAGAGGGGCTTGTTCTGGCGGAGGGTTTTTTTGGCTAGCTCTTTTTCCTCATTTAGGCCTACTCGCTCATACAGTGGATCCAGAGTATATAGGTATTGGGTCTTCAGAATCCCGCTCTTCTCATCCAGGAGAAAAATGGCAGAGCGGTGCGCTTTCAGGCAGCTGAGGCATTCCTGGGCAATGACCTCTAAGACCGCGTTTAGGTCCTTGTGGGCGCTGATCACGGAACCAATCCGAAAGAAAGCCGTCTCCAGACGGGCAACATGCACCAGCGCCTTCTTGCCCTGGATGTCTTTATGCCTGATGCCCCGCTTTGGGGGTGGCCCCAAGAGTTTTCTAAAAACCATTTGCGAGAAACTTCCTTTTACCCATGTGCACTCGACAGCGGACTTGCATCAGGAAACCGCAATCCGTTGTGTAGATATCGCGTACGAAAGAGAAGGAGATTATCTTGCTTTTTTCCCTGCCCCCAAAAACCTGCAGGTGGACATAGGTTATTAATCATTGAAAATTTTCGGAAAATGGTACATAAGATATTTAGAAACTATACAGAACGATATAAATAAATCCGCATAATTCGTCATTCCTGCGAAAGCGGAAATCCAGAAAACAGACTGGATTCCGGGTCAAGCCCGGAATGACAGACCATATGAGATTGTTATGAATATGCCCAAAGATTTATGTCGCCATGTATAAAACCATGAAATTAGAGTTTAAAAACTTTTTTAAGGATTCCTGACCAGGGGTCTCGCCGCCAAGCAGCCGATCGGCTTGGTACTGACCACGTAGTTGTCGATGTATAGGCGTTGATTTTTTGGCGAGGTATCACTGACGTTGCCGCCTCCAAAATAGCCCTCCATCGTAAATCGGCGGATCTTGACTTCGCTCACGTCGCGAAAACGCAAATGGTCAACGTTCCCCACCAGGCGTCCATCCAACCAAACTTTCAGCTGACCATTTTTTTGCCCGGGACTGCTATTTTTAAGCATCAGCTCGACGCAGTACCACTTGCCCGATGAAAGGCCCGCTTGTCGGAAAAACGAAGTCTCGCAGTAGGTCCAGTCGCCAAATCCCCCCCGCTGATCAGGATAATAGTAATAGAAGTGCAGCTTCATCCAGTTATCCATCGCCAGGGTGACCGAGAATTTGTCTCTGCCAGTTGGCTTCCCTCCGGCCCCACCATAAGTATCTTCCACCCGGGCGCCTCCCCGAACGGAGAAGAGTTTCAGCTGGCTGGACGTGCCCATGGAAAATCCATCTTCCAGACGCAGGTATAGCCGGACGTAAGCTACTTCATCTATCGGAGTTTTGGGCACATACTCTCCACCCCCCGCCGATTCGTGTCGCCCTTTTTGGGCTTCTAGGTACGCTGAATGCTTCCCGGCAAAGACATACTGGGAGGGCAGGGTTACAGTCCCCGCGCCGGGTGCCGAACCCCAGTGTACCGGCCATTTCTGCTGGTATCCTGGAGTCTCGAAGTCCTCGAAGAGAAGGATATTTGCACCGTTCAATCTAGGTTCTAAATTTTGGCTACCATCCCATGTTTGTTCTTGTATTTCAGGTTTTGGCTCGGCCTCCGCGTAGGATATATCCGCTTCCTGAGTATCTTTTTCCACCATTTTTCCCGCGCATCCAAAAACGAATAGGAGAAAGATCAAAAAACCGGGAAGCAAAAGAAACCTTCTGTTTTTCCCCTGCAGGGGCAAAGATGCCAATATCCCCAAATAAACACGTTTAATTCTTTTTGTTGGAATCACAGCTATTCTTCCTACCATCATTTCTAGTTGGTTCCATTGCCGGCAAGAGAAATGGCGCAAAACCCGGGAACCCCCTCCTCATCCCCTGCTCCAGAAGGTCTGAGGTCAGGTTGTTGGGTTCATTGGGGAATGGGAGGAAATCCAAGGATGAAAAAATAATCCAAAATACACAGAAAGTCAAGCGAAAATTCACCTCAAAATTGACCTCAAAACTTGAATTCAATCCCGGCTGTAGATTCATCCCGTAAATTCATTGTCATGCAAATAAGGGGTAGGTTCCTCATTATAAAGTCAATAATCTTTTTTCATCGAAAAAATAGGATGAGAGAGGGTATCGGTTTGGAGGGATAGATTTTCCAATCGTGTAAACACAAGACGGACAGGAGAATGGTAAAGGCCCCGATGATCAGGGCAATCATGCTAAATTGGAATATTTTCTCTTTCATGGATGAAGCAGCCATAACATTTCCTCCTTTAATTCCTTAATTATTTCATCAAAATCCATTTGGCAAGGGGGATAATTCGGGGCCACTTTATGATGTTTAGCAATGATTTACCCGGCCAGCTTTCCTTTATCAACCTCTTTTAAGACCTAAATTCTTGTTTTACTTCTCTATTATCGCCACAATACTTGGAATCCTTTAATTTCCTACTCATTTCCGCATTTACTTTGCCCCAAATTTGGACCTGGAGCTACTCCAGGGCTGACGCTCCCCTGTCTGCACTTGGGTTAGACACTTTTTTTAAATTAAATTAAATCGTATGGTTATTAGGAATTTTGCGGGCCTGGGAGGAAGATTGAGGAATTAGGAAAGGTTCATAGACCGAGGTAAGCCTGTTTCACTTTTTCCTCAGATAGCAACTGTTTGGCTTCGCCGGATAGGACGACCTCGCCTGTTTCCATCACATAGCCATGATCTGCGATGCTTAAGGCTATGGCGGCGTTTTGTTCCACGAGAAGTATTGTGGTGCCTCGCTGGTTAATATCCTTTATGACCTCAAAGATCCGGTCTACGAGCAGGGGAGCTATGCCCAATGATGGCTCATCCAGCATCAACAGTTTCGGCTTGGACATTAACGCCCGGCCAATCACCAGCATCTGCTGCTCGCCGCCGCTTAAGGTTCCCGCTAACTGTTGTTGCCTCTCTTTGAGTACCGGGAAAAGGTCGAAGACTCCTTCCATCGTTTCTCTTATCCCATGTTGGTCCCCTCTGTGAACATAGGCGCCCAGGGTCAGATTTTTAAAAACCGTCATTTGGGGAAAGAGCTTCCGGCCCTCGGGACAGTGCGAGATGCCCAGCTTAACAATGTCATCAGGGCTCAGGCGGTCTATCTTCTGGCCCTCAAACTCAATCCACCCTCTCCTGGGCTCATTCAACCCGGAAATGGTCCGGAGGAGGGTTGTTTTACCGGCTCCATTGGCTCCCAGAATGGTGATCAGCTCGCCCTTTTTAATTTCCAGGGATATTCCCTTCAAAGCCTGAGCGCTTCCGTAGTACGTTTCGACCTCTCGCATTTTAAGCAGCATAGCTCTTCCCCAAATAGGCTTCGATCACCCTCCGATCTTGACTCACCTGCCTTGGCGACCCCTCGGTTATCTTGCGGCCATAGCTAAGGACCATTGTGCGGTCGGGGATATCCATCGCGACCTTCATTTTATGTTCGATGAGACAGATGGTTACCTTTTTCTCTTTGATCTTCTCGATAAGGGATACAAGGCTGCTGATCTCCTTAAAATTCACACCTCCCGTTGGCTCATCCAGCAGAAGTAACTGGGGGTCCGTAGCCAAGGCCATACCGATGGATAGCCTTTTCTGGGCTTCCTGGGTTAGATTGCCGGCAATCATGTTCTTCTGCCGGGTTAATTCAATGAATTCGAGGATCTCTTCGGCCTTCTCCCGGCATCTCCTTTCTTCCTCCTGATTGCTATGGCTCCCCAATATAGTTCCGACGAGACCGGCCCTGATTCGCAGCCGATGGCCGATAATCAGGTTGTCCAGGGCAGTATCCCGGGTGAAGACAGTGGTAAGCTGGAAGGTGCGGGCAATCCCTTTTTGGGCAATCGTAAATGGCTTAAGATTCGTGATATCTTCCCCTTTAAAAATTACCTTTCCTCCGGTGGCGGGATAGAAGCCGGTGATAACATTAAACAGAGTTGTTTTTCCCGAACCATTGGGGCCGATGATGCTAAAAATTTCTCCCTGACGAATATGAAAATCGAGATTATCAATTGCCCTCAGCCCACCGAAATCCTTACAAACCCCTTTCACCTCGAGCAGCTTTTCGTTCATCTCCCACCCTTTCTGCTCAAGCTTAGCCAAAGCATTTTCACCCCACCCGTTATTCCACCACGGAGGAAGATCATGATGATGATCAATACAAACCCGTAGGCAACCAGACGGGGAATAGCAATGCCGTGCAGGAGCTCGCTGATAATGGTCAGGATGAAAGCTCCGATTAAAGGGCCAACCATTGTTCCTAAGCCGCCGATCAAACAAAAGGTCAAGAGCTCGAAGGTCACGTGGTAATCCGATATCTCCGGGCTGAGAAAGCCAATATAGGCAGCATAGAGAACGCCGGCCCATCCGGCGAAGAAAGTGCTGATCAAGAACGACAATAGCTTAGCCCTCATGGCACTCATCCCCAGGGACTCGGCTAACTCTTCGTTCCCACGAATCGCCATAAAAGTTCTGCCCATCATGGAGTGAACGATCCGGTAGATAATCAGGATCGTTAATAAGAGGGAAATAAGGACCAGGTAATAATTTGCCCCTATAGAGGTAAATGCTATTTCCCTCCCAAAAGGGAGGGGAATCGGAGCGGGTCTGGGGATCCCGAGCAGCCCTCGCGCCCCCTCCGTTAGGCCCTCCCAGCTGTCGATGATCACGGTTACGATCACGTTGAAGCACATGGTGCCGATGGCAAAGTAGGATCCCTTGGTTCGCAGGGCCGGCAGGCCGATCAGGAAGCCGAGGAATACGGTAATGGCGCAGGCCAGAATCAGAGCGGGCCAGAAATTAATCCCTAATTTCAGGATCAGCAACCCAGCGCTGTAGGCCCCAATGCCAAAGAATGCTCCGTGGGCGAGGTTAACCTGTCCTGTATATCCCATGATGAGGTTCATGGATGTAGCGGCCATGGCCCAAATGCAGCACATGATTAAGATATGGAGAATAAACCTGCTGGTTACAAAGAAAGGGATGGTGAAGGCGAAGATGATTAATAGAAGGACGATTAGTTTTCTGGTGGGAAAAAATTTGGCTGCGGTTTCCATTATTTTGCCCCAAATAGTCCGGTAGGTCGGATCGCCAGCACAGTAACCAAAACGCCAAAGGCAAAGACTTCGTTGTAGGAAGTGCTAATATATCCGCCGCTTAGGCTTTCCACCAAACCCATAATAAATCCGCCAGTGATGGCACCGGGGATGCTTCCCATACCACCGAGGATGAGGATGACGAAAGCTTTTAGGATGACCGGGCCTCCCATACCGGGGTGCACGAGGTGAATGGGAGCGATCAGGGCAGCGGCCGCAGCCGCCAGGGCCGTACCCAAAGCGAAAACGATCATCCTCACTCGCTTAACGTTTATGCCCATCAATTGGGCTCCCTCCCGGTCCTGAGCGGTTGCCTCTATGGTTGCTCCCATCGTTGTTTTTTTAATGAAGAGATGTAAGAGCACGATTAAGGATATTGTTACCACCACTATGATAATCCGCTGGAAGGTAATCGTAATGCCCAATACATGCAACACCTGAGTGTGCGTGGGTGGAAATCTCTTGAAATCCGGCCCAAAGATATTCAGGGCCCCGTCCACAAAGATAAAGATGAGCCCAATAGCGGCGATGAAAGAACTCAGGGGGGATTCCAGAATGAGGGGACGATAAACCAGCCGTTCAACCAGGACACCGATCAGACCCAGAGCAATCATGGAGATAATCATGGCCAGCCAGAAGTTAAGCCCCAGGGCAGTCGCTAGCAAAAAAGTAAAGTAGGCGCCCACCATATATAAAGCGCCATGAGCAAAGTTGGGAATGTGCAAAATTCCATATTCCAGAGTAAGCCCCAGGGCAACCAGAGAGTACACACTCCCCAGCATGATTCCGTTTATGACCTGTTGAATGAACAGCGCCATCCTTTTCCCTCTGGTTTTAATTTATTAGACTCAGTAGTTGTAAAAAGATTCTCCGAAATTTCGTTTTCCCCCCTGCATGTAAAGAGCAATAACGGTTTTTTCGATGGTTACAGGACTTCACCCCTGGTGTCCTTTGCCCCCCCCTAACCCTCTCCCTCGGAGGGGGGAGGGGAGGGTGGGGGTGAGGTTTTTAAGGTTTTTTTTGCAATGTTTAGGTAGACTTTCAGGGGGGGTGATATCTAAAACATCACCCCCCAGCTACTCGAACAATAGGCTTAAATTGGGATGTGGGCCTATTCAGGCACCCAGGTAGCGCCGTATTTTTTATACCAGGGTCTCGGGTCGATGTCCACAGGGGAGACAAACTTACCTTCGACGACTTCCATCGCAAAATAGCCGGAGAGGAATTGGCCTTCTTTCGTCAGGGTGTGAATGCCGCGTATCGCATGTTTCCCCGCGGGTATGACATCAGGGATGGCAGCCATTATTCTGGGGAGGTTGGTAATCGTTCCTGCTTTTTTCATTGCTTCGGCAAATATGTACATCACTTCATAGTTAAATGCCGACTCTGAGGTTGGCAGGGTGTTAAACTTTTCCTGATGCCTCTTGGAATAATCTTGCATCATCGGAAGAGGCATCATCCCAACCGGGCAAACTCCAGAACTGGGGGATAAAACATTTAGGGGAGCCACCTTGGCCATCTCATCTAACTTACACTGGGAGCCCAATATAAAACCGCCCTTAAAGCCGAGCTCGCGAGCAGTGGAAATGATCATGGCGGAGGGCTCAGAAGGGCCGTAGAGAAAGATGCAATCGGGTTTGGCCGCTAAAACTTTGGTAAGATAGGGATAAAAGTCGGTTACCTTGCCATAATCAGCGGGGGCGTTCGCAATGATTTCTCCACCCTTATCCTTCCACAATACCTCAAAGGCCTTCTCAGCCATCTTTCCCGCTTCGTGAGTTCCACAAATAAGGGCTCCCTTCCTCCAGCCGTGCTTCCAGCCGAGGTCAATGACACCCGAATTGTAAAATCCCATGGACATTGGGGCTTTAACCAAAAACTTGTTCCCCAATCGCAGGATGGCAGGGTTATCGGTGTATCCGTGGAGGATAAAGCCTTCCTGTTCATTGAACTTCAACATGCCCAGGATGCCTCCACTGTGCGGGCAGAAGATAAAAGGGGGCTTGTGTAATTCAACAAGCCGGCGGGCATTGGTCACGGCATCGGCCGGCCTGTATCGATCATCCAGAGAAATAACCTTAAAAGTATATTTCTTTCCCGTAACGGTGATCCCACCGGCAGCATTCATTTCATCAACTGACATCTCCAGGCCTTCCAGGTTATTCCGGCCATATTTCGCTGCGCCTCCACTCAGCGGTCCCGTATAGCCAATGTTGATAACTTCCCCCATTGCCGGTCTAACATTTTCAAGGACCAATAAGCCTAAAACACTTGCCAAGGCAACCGCTAAATACAACCATCTTCTCTCACTCATGCCCCCCTCCTTTGGACTGCTAAGAGATTGAATTGAAACAGCCAGCTATTAAATCTCCCATCCATCCAGCCGGTAAATGAGACAACAAACCCCTTTCTAGTCAGAAATGGGCCCTAATTAAACTCCCAAACCATACAACTTCCATGCGTTCCTGCAGACCTGAGGCTATAGGTTGATCGAAAAGGATCTTCGTGGAGAGCCATAATTTCGGTAGGATTGTATCAAATCGGGGTAAAAGAATCAAGAGGAAATTAAGCGGGCCTCAAATTGGGCCGGAGAGGCTTCTTCGTCCTGAACAGGAGGGCGGGGTTAAATCAGGCGCTTCCTCTCCGACCGCAGATCAGCTGGGCTGCGCCGCCAGGCGGTCACGATTCGCCCCGGATCCCCCTCCCGCAATCAGACCAGAATCTGTCACCTTGACCGCTCCGTCATCGCTCAGCAGCACATTACCCGGATGGAGGTAGCCATGTGTCAGCGCAGCTTTTTCAGCGTGATGCAGGGCCTGGAAGATCCCTTCCAGCAACCCGGCAATAACCAACAATGGGGAATCGTCTTTGATCCGCGCCCACAGCAGAAAAGGGGTTTTCTAATCTTTTATGACGATTGAGTTATATCGGGAGAAATTTTTGAGCTTTAAGTTATAGCTCCGGCGATCCAGAGATTTCCTGATGGAGTTGATGATATCCGAGAGGTTGAAGGGTTTGGCAATAAAGCCCCCTATCCCATAGGAGGTGGCTTCGCGAAAATTTTGCGGCGTTCCATATGCGGATATAACAATGACCTCGATGTCGGCATATTTCTTTTTGATCTCCCGCAAGACTTCGATCCCCGAAAGGCCGGGCATTTTCAGGTCGAGAGTTACGAGATCAATTTTGTCTTTTTGGATACAGTGGAGTGCTTCTTTTCCATCTGCGGCCGTATGGACCTCGTACCTTGATTTGAGAATCATCCGTAAAGATTCCCTGACGCTGAATTCATCGTCTACGATGAGGATGGATCTCTTTTGAGCCACTTTTAACATCCCCTACGGAGAGCTTTGGGTCTGGCCAATTCCAAATGGACGATATCAATTCTGCAATTTTTATGCCCAAACAATTTCAAGGTATTTAATTAAGTTAATGATATTTTTTATTTTTTTATGTATAAGGACGAGTGAAAGGGGAAGATTTTGGTCAGTTTTGTGCAAAGAAAAAAAGGAATCTTGAGCTGCCTGCCGCTCCTAGGCCCACCAATACGAACGCAATAATTGAAGTGCCATTTCCTAATCTTTGCTCTTCTGCTCTATCCGCGGCATCCTTTTTGATGGCTACGTAAAAAGTCCCGCGTAGGCGGGACACGAAAGCCATTGAATAAACTGGATTCCCGTTCCCCGCTTTCGCGAGGAGAAGCTTAACGGGAATGACAGAAAAAAGAATTTACGGACTTTTTACGATTTCCTCCTTTCTAGCTTCTCCACGTTATGGAACCGCTCTTTTGATGAGAGAAATGGGGCGACGGGGAACCCTTCATTGTTTTAAGGAGTTCCCGCAGAAATTGATAATGTTGCAATGATCATAAAATAACATAAAATCATTTGGCGATAACACGATTTTTCCATCCTGGAAACATGTTCGCCTTCCATTTTGAGGACGGTTTGTCTATAATTATCTCTAACGCTTTCCTTTTGGAAATGACCTTCCGGTCGAGGAAGTTTCAGAGCGGAAAAGGTTGAGGCCGGGGCGGACCCCTGGCACCCTCCCCTGCGAGGCGCGGCGTTGAGCCCATTTTCAACAAGGAGAAAATCGCATGAGCAAGAATCCAATTCATGATCAACAATGGAACCGCTCCGGGATCAGGCTATCCCGGCATTTCGCCACCTCCACTTGCAAGCTGCGGGAGATGGCTCTAAGCCGCGAAGACTATGATCCGGCACGGCTGTTTAAATGGGGACAGATGATGGCCCTGGCCGTCGTGCGCATGATGGAGGGAGCGGAAAGAAACTTCGGGGCCAAAGGCCAGGAAATCATGGCTAGGATCCTTACCGACTTGGGAAGGGAGATTGGCCGGGAGGTCCTACAGAGTTGGGAGATTGGGCCGGGGAAGCAGGAAATTGAAGCCATTTCAGCATTTGTGACTTACGTGAACGAGGAGGTCTGGGCCTCACCGGAAATCCCCCGAGTGGTAAGCGACAGGGAGTGCACCTGCGACATTCTCTGGTGCCCCCATCAGGACCACTACAAACCTTTTGACTGTCGTGTCCAAAGGTACATCGTCCAGGGGCTCCTGGAAGCTTTTCAAGAAAAGACTGGAATCGCCGCAGATGCCCGGTTCACCCAGATCATTCCCAAAGGTGCCAAAACCTGCCGCTTCGAGATCCGGCTCCTTCCTCCAGGAGAGAAGGAGCGCGAATGGGCCAAATATTCTTCCGAGCTGGAAGAAAGAGCCCTGAAACGAAGCTCACCGTCTCCAGCTAAGGCCTAAAAGCCAGAGAGGTTTGTTTGTTCGCCCCTTCACCTTTGCTGAGAAATTCTGCCTTGAGAAGCAGGCCCACCTTGATCTGTTCCGGTTTTTTGGCATCCACTCCGGTAATGCGAGCCACGATCTTCGGGCCTTCCTGCAATTCTACCACCCCCACCACATAAGGATTGTTTCTCCCAAATCCTTCTTTGGCCATGGGCGGCGGGGCGACGACGATGCTGGTAAAGGCTGCCAGTTTCCCATCGCCTTTAAACTGGACCCATTCCATCTGGCTGCCAAAACAGGATACGCATAGAGGACGGGGAGGTATGGACAAGGCGCCACATTTCTTGCATTTTGAGCCCATGATTTTCCATTCATTCAGGAACTGCTCATAGGAATGATCATTGAAAGGTTTATCGTTCATGAGTTTACCTCCTCTCCAAAATGGTAAAGGTGCAGGTTCCCCCGGTTCCTCCCAGATTATGGGCGGCTCCGACTCTCAAGTTAGGGTTGGGGACTTGCCTTTTTCCAGCTTTCCTTCTCAGCTGTACCCACACCTCGTATAGCTGGGCGATGCCGGTTGCGCCCACGGGGTGACCTTTGGTTTTGAGACCCCCGGAGGTATTGATGGGTTTGGGCCCGTCCAGTCTGGTCTGGCCTTCCGCTATGGCCTTATACCCCTGACCGGGTTTGAAAAATCCGAGGTCCTCCGAGTGGACGATCTCAGCGATGGAGAAGCAGTCGTGGACTTCAGAGAATTGAACATCCTTTGGCGTGAGGCCTGACATTTCGTAAGCCTCCTGGGCGGCGGCCCGCGTGGCCTCAAAGGAGGTTAGGTCTTTCTTGGCGTGCAAACTATACCCACTTCCCTGCCCTATGCCGGCTACGTAGATCGGATCGTCGGTGAACTTTTTGGCTATTTCCTCGGCCACTAAGAGCAGACAAGCCGCCCCATCGCTGATGGGGCAACAATCAAAGAGGTGCATCGGCCAGGCAACGGGGGGATTTACCACCGGGTCCCGGAGAAATTCCTTTTCATCCTTCCAGTTCGGCACAGGTTCCCCTTTCTGGCGGCAGCGTTCAATCCGGGCCTTCATGAAATCACGGATGGTTAACGGAAATTGGGCCTTCGGGTTTAAGGGGGCGTTGTTGTGGCTTTTGATGGTCACGTTAAAGAGCGCCTCCCGGTCAGCACCGTATTTGGCAAAATAGGCCGTGGCCATGGTGCCGAAAACTCCCGGGAAGGTGAAGCCGGCGGCTACTTCATAAGGACTGGCGGCCATGGCCAGGCCCTCGGCCACCTCCTCAGTGGTTCGCTTGGACATCTGTTCTAAGCCACCCGCCAGAACAACGTCGTAAAATCCAGAGGCGATGGCGAATACTCCTTCCCGAAAGGCCAGAGCGCTGGAAGCACAGGCACCCTCCGTCCGGGTCACGGGCTTGGGCACATGTCCCACCAGGTCAGAGATGATCGGCCCCCAGTGGGCCTGATTTACAAAGAAGTCATTGGTGAAATTCCCTATGTAAATCGCGTCAATATCTTTGGGGTCCATTCCTTTGTCCACTGAGCCAACCATTTCCATATAGGCTTCGGAAAAGAAATCCTTGGAGTTGCGGTCTTTGAATAGGCCCAGCTTGGTCAATCCCCCGCCGACTACGGCTACCCTCCTCGCCAATTTTCTCTTTCTCGGCATTCTATACCTCCTGGGTCAGAATTTTAGGACCATGGAATGATTATGGGCCGAAATGAAATTACAAGTCAAGTTTTGAAACCAAAAACCCCACTCCTCCTCTCCCTTACCTTACCTGCCGATGATATACCGGTTAGGGTCCACCTGATTCCGCAGGATCTCCAGTTCATCCTTCGTCGGAGGAGGAGTTCTAATGATCTCCTCAGCCTTAAGCAACGGAAAGCCGCAATTCTCCTGCACCTGTTCGAAGGTATATCCTTGGTGGATGGATTCAACACGCATGCGCTTTGTCTTCTCATCGTATCCCATGATGGCCATATTGGTGATCACTTTGTACGGCCCAGTATGGGCCGGGAGTCCTGCCCTTTCCCGGGCGCCGGGCCCGTCGAGATATCCGGGAGTGGTGATGAAGCTGACCTTTTCCACGAATCTTTTTCTATCCTGGGGAGTGATTACCATGATTCTCCAGCAGAAGGAAGCAAAATCATTGGCCCCTCCGGAGCCGGGAACAGGCAATAAAGCTGGTCGGTGTAGGGACATCTGACCACTTTGGCCGCGCTGTGCTTGAAAGTGTCCGTCCCCATCACACTGCGACCCGGCAGGAAAGAGACTCCCATGGCCGCGGCCTTGAACCGCAGGGCCAAGGAATAATTCGTCCACTCGCAGCATTGGACCTTGCCGCTTTCCATGTACCGCCAGGCATTCGGAGAAAGGCCCCGGGCTTCCAGGCCGATGATGTATGCAATATCGCAACGATTAAAGACTTCCCCCGCCGCCAAAATCTGGAAATCATGGGTGGAAGTGTGGCCGGCAAGAATAAGGTTCTTTTTTTTTCTGCCGGACGATTTCATGACAGACGGCCGTGGGGATGCGGTTGGTCCCCAATCCACCGATGCCCAGATAGTCCTCGTCATGGACAAATAGATCAACCGCCTCTTTCACGGACGTCACTTTGTTAACCAGAGATCTCTTTTTGTGGTGGGAAAATTCCCTTGCTTTGTCGGCATCCGGGTCTCTGCATAGAGGACCCTCGCCCTGAGCCGCGACTTCATACATATATCTTCCTCCCCCGAATGTTTAAGGTATTGTCAAAATCTAACCACAGAGAGCCCAGAGAAATTATCTATTTTCAAGGAGCCAAATGAGAAGAGATTTAACCACGGAGAGCACAGAGTTTTTATAAATAAATATTCTTTCTCTGGGTTTTCTGTGGTGAAATTCCTGTGGTTTCATATGTTCTCCCGTTTTCCATAAAGCTTCTGACAGTTCCATGTTTAACTTCCAACGACAACGCCAATGGCCCAAAAGAGAAAATGCTTCTTGGACTCCAACGGCAATCATATTTTTATGAAATCAGCAAACAAAATGCCGACGAAAAAAATTGCTTGATTGTATAGGAATTTCCTTTTTATCCCCCTCCCCCCAACCCCCTCCCGCGAGGGGAGGGGAACTGAGGGGCTCCAAAATTCCCTCCCCCTGGAGAGACTGTGTGGTAATCCTGATTTGTCATTGCGGGCGATCCCGCCGTGGCGGGAGAGCGCGGCAATCCCGCTTCAGCGGGATTGCTTCAGTCGTTTCACTCCTTCGCAATGACATTACGACACGGCCTCCTATGGGGGAGAGTGAGGGTGGGGGTTTTAATAACTTAATCCCCTTTATGAATAACAATTTGAAACTATATTTTTTTACGCTGCGGGGTGCTTTTCGGGTTAAACCAGCCTTCCTATCCCATTTTATGACAAGTTGTCCAAATTGTCATTTTTTTAGGATCTCCAATTACAAAATAATAAGAAATAGCCAACCCTTCCATTTCGTTTGCCAGTTCGCCAAAATTACAGGTGATTTGGTGACAGAGACTGTTCCGAAAAAACTTGTAACTTTTAAAAGCAATGTTAAACCTGTTACCTTTTGATGGACCAAGAACGGCTGGGAAGGAGTATAAATATTCTGTCATTCCCGCGGAAGCGGGAATCCAGTAAAATGAATAAATTCTGTACTCCTGCTCCCGGCTTTCGCTGGGACAAGCTTCGCAGGAGTGACGGGTTTTAATCTTTTTGGGAGATCATCAATTTTGTTTTTTTCGGAACAGTCTTTGATAAGAATTTACTGGGGTCCCGGCAAAAATCTTCTTCTTAAAAAAGAACTCTGGAAGATCTTTGAGCTGTCCAAACAAAAGGTAAGGCCGCGGAGAAAAAGGAGGCTTTGATGAGAAAGCATTGGAGGCAGGGTCGATTTTTTCTTCGTTCGCCGGTCTTGCGCTTGGGCCACAATAGAAGCTGGAAAATAAAGGATGTAAGTGGTGGAGATCGAAAATTCTGTTGCCCGAATCGGGGAAATGAGTATGATAGAGAGCGAATGGACGGAAAGATAGTCCCCCGAAGGACCTTTAGGAGGTGGGGCCATGCAGAAGTGGGAATACATGGTTAGAAAAACGGATTTTAAAGCATTAAGCCAGCCGTCATTTCTGGAGCTGGAGAGAACGCGTCTGACCGAGCATGGAGAAGAAGGATGGGAATTAGTCTCGGCCGTCCCTTCGCAGAATGGGGAGACGCTGATCATGTTCTTGAAGCGCCCCCTGGAATAGCCGGCGGCAAAATCGGCGGGCAAAAGCTCGCGTTGTTTATACCTCTCTCTTTCTTTCTTTCATTCGGCCTTTCCGCTAACCCGGGGAAAGATCGGCCAGGCCGTGGTGGTTTTCGATCAGGCCTTATCCATGGCCAATGCGGAAACGCAAGGATAAGCCCGAAGCCCGAAATTTGAATTGTTAACAGAAGCAAAATAAATTCATCATGCCCTTCTCAGAATCCATAAACGAGGCCATTGAAATGGGAATAAAAGGAGTGTTTTAGGGATATGCGCCTTACAAGAAGAGAAGAAGAGATGCTCGCCGGAAAAATGGGGCAAGCGGTCCGACTGGCCATGGAGACCCTGGTGCAAATGGGAGAAGGATTAAACGTGGAATGCCTCATCCCCACAGACGGAAGCCATCTTGGCAATGTAGATCTGCTCCGACACTGTACGGGCTATATAGGGATTGCGAAGAAGTTCACCGATTTGGGTGCGGAGGTCCAGATTCCCACATCCGTGAATCCGTACCCAGCCGACCCCAAGAATTCCGAATCACCCGTGATTCCTGAAGTATTTCAAGGCCCAAATTCTTTGGAGGGCTACTATAAAAAACTCGGGGTTATACCGAATTGGACCTGTACCCCTTACCTTTACGGGAATATTCCCAGGTTTGGACAGCATCTTTCGTGGGAGGAATCCTCAGCAGTCATCTACATAAATTCTGTGATCGGGGCCAGGGCGAACCGGGAACCCATCCTGATGGATCTCGTCAGTGCCATTGCGGGAAGGACTCTCCACAGTGGGCTCCACCTTGAGGAGAATCGGAAAGGCGAAATCCTGTGTAAAGTAAAGGTAAAACAATTGGAATCAGACGACTTTGCTGCCCTCGGCTACTATCTTGGAAAAGTGTGCGGGACCAAGATCCCCGTGATAGAGGGCATCCACGAGAAGGTATCGACCTCGAACCTTAAGAACATGGGGGCCGCAGCAGCCAGTACCGGGGCTGTCGCCATGTTCCATATTCCGGGAGTAACCCCCGAAGCACCCACCACCGAAAAGGCTTTCGGAGGGCGAGAACCATTCGACACCGCTGAATTCGATGATCGGGCGCTGAAGAAGACAAAGGAAGAAATGTCTGGGGCTGAAACTGCGGGCCAGATTGATATTGTCGCCGTTGGTTGTCCTCACTATACCTTCCAGGAGGTGGTTTCAATCGCCAAGTTATTGGAGGGGAAGAGAGTGCATCCGGGAGTCCAACTCTGGATCTGCACTCATAACGGAGCGATCGAACTGGCGAAACAGTCAGGAATATCGCAAATCATCAAGAAGGCCGGGGGCCAGCTTTTTTCCGGATGTATATATTGCCTCCATGCCGTAAAACCTTATGCCGATATGCGACTGATGAGTGACTCGGGCAAGGTCTGCTATTATCGACCGGCTATTTATGGGAGTCCGCGTGAATGCGTAGAAGCTGCCGTCAGCGGAAGAATTTAAAGGGGGGAAGGATGCCTAATTTTGCTCTTCGTGGACGTGGACTCAATGGGGGGATCGCGAGGGGAGAGGCTCTGGTAACAAAGCCCATAAACTTTTTTGGGTCGTATATGCAGGGGATTCTATCGGGAAAACTCTCGAAGATTGAGGATCCCCGGCACGAACTATACGGGATGAGCCTCGAAGGAAAGGTACTGGTTTTTCCATTCAGTGTAGGCTCTCTGGCTGGCGGAGTGTCTCTGCTCGAAGCCATCATACGAGGCGTAGGCCCGAAGGCCATCGTTACCATCAAAACAGATGGAGTATTACTCGCCGCGCCCGTTTTTGCCCGCATCTTTTATGGGATCGAAGTCCCAGTCGTGGACAGCTTGGAAAAGGATCCATTGAAGGTGATTCGGACGGGGGATTTCCTGACCGTAAATGGGTTTGAAGGAACCGTTGAGGTGAGTCCGACAGAATAGCCTCCATTCAATTGGTTTTCATGAGAGGAGGTACATTCTTTCCGAAATTACTTTGAGAATTCCCATAGCGATGACTCCGGCCGTGCCCTTTCATCTGGTCATCTGGTGACGGCGCGTCTGATGATTCACGACGTCGAGGTAAAGAATATTATTGACCGAAGATATAACCCCGTTTCTCGGCAGAGGCGGTGTTTTTTCAACGGGGCTGGGGGAGATTTACGATGAAAAAGATATTTTTTTTGTGGGTCACCGTGACAGCTTTCATGGCCTGCCTTTTATCGGCTGATGCGCAGGCATATCAAAGTGAGGTAACTTTGTCAGACTCAGGCATCCCTGAAACCCGCGAGCCTTCTTTGGGGGTTTTGGATCCCCCGATACCTACCCCAAGTTTCGATCGGCATGCTTTTGAATTGAATCGAGTCGCTTATTCCTCTAATGATAGAATCAGTATTGCGGCCCCACGAGCTCCATACATAGAACCTTGGGCCAAGAAAAATTTTTTTACAATTATGATCGGGGCGGATTATTGGGATAACCTCCATGATATTAAACCCGGTCCGGCGGTTTCTAGCCCCGAGAAATTCGGGCAGTTTGAAGCCTGGGGCTTCAATTTTGAATTTTCTTACCATCGATATGTC
>Ga0315288_10004780_pt1 | contig 17235 bp, 18 predicted proteins | sample YL17G11_20_MG_FD_203454 | JGI IMG/M metagenome (GOLD analysis project Ga0315288, IMG submission 203454) | Sediment microbial communities from Yellowstone Lake, YNP, Wyoming, USA - YL17G11_20 | ecosystem: Environmental > Aquatic > Freshwater > Lake > Sediment | place: USA: Wyoming | collected... | reverse complement strand
AAAAACCACAAGGTTTTCGACTATTGAAGGGTATGTGTCTTTTTTCAAAGAACATTCTTGGTCTTTTAAAGATTTTGTCGAAAACGGATATTGTCGTGATCAGATTCTGTTTTTCAATTTTGTTTTGAAGGGTAAGTTAACAGTAACTAAAGAACAGTTTGTTGAAGATTATTGCGTTAACTTTGTTCCGTTAGAGCAAATAGAAAAGAAATATGGTATCCCAAGAGGACTTGTTACCTTTGTAAGGGACTATTTTGGCATAAAAAGAATTGGCGCAAATGGATTGAAAAGAGGTAAGGAAGAAATAGATTTAAGCGAAATTCAAAAGCAAGTTATTTACGGGAGTCTTTTGGGAGATTGTTATAGATTCGGAAATGGAGTTGCATTTAAACAATCTATAGTTCACGAATCGTATCTGACTCATATTTTTGAAATTTTTAAACAACATTGTGTTTGTGAAGATGTACGAAAAATTGTAAGTTATGATGATAGGTATAATACAAAAAACGTTACTGTTTCTTTTTATACCAGGAATCATAGTCAGATAAAATCTATTTGTAACGAATTTTATGTTAACGACATTAAAACAATAAATAAAAATATTCTGGATAAGTTGACGGCATTATCCGTTGCATACTGGTTTATGGACGACGGTCTTTCAGAAATAATTAAAAATGGAGATGATGGGAGATTTTACTCTTTTGGTGGGAGCAGAATTTATACATGTTCTTTTACTTATGAAGAAAATGTTTTGTTAAAAAATTGGTTTATGGAAAAATTTGATATTAGTTGTGTTATAAAGTTTAAGAACAAAAATATGACCAGTCCATATTTGTTGTTTTATGTATCAGAAGCTAATAAATTAAGAAATATTATTAGACCATTTGTAGTAGATTCTATGCTATATAAAGTTGATTATGAAAAAGCGATAGAAAGATATAAAAGAGATAATTCCGATTTTGATTTGTCAAAACTTCCTGCTGGAGAGCGTTATGCAAATTTTGACGATAAAAATAAAAAAGATTCTGTTAATACTGTTTTTGAGCATTATAGAAAGAGTGGTTTCCCATATTTCAATCTTGACGAAGAATCTTTAAATATTTCTTTTGAAAGGATTTTAAATTGGAAAAAACTACATTTGTATAGTCAAGATGGAAAAACAATTAAGTATAATCCTAATTCAGTAAATATGATATGGAATTTTCAAAAACATATTTTTGATATTTCCGCTCGTGGTTTTCCAACTCCTATTCAAATTTTCAACGACGATCATCTTTTGAAATCTGCTATAGATAGTTGCTTGACAAATGTTGGGGTATGTAGTCATGAAAATATCAGGGCTTTTTTGAAAGAGTTGTCTGGAAATAACGGCTCTGATCATATAACTCCTTCGACGGCAAAAGCTGTTTATACGTATTTCGACAGACCATTGTCAGTTCTCGACTTTTCCGCTGGTTTCGGTGGACGTTTGCTAGGGGCAATGGCAAGTGAAAATGTAAAGAGATACGTTGGCATAGATCCTTTGAAGCAGACATGTGATGGATTGAATGTTCTTTATGAAAAGTTCAAAGATCTATCTTATCCATCTGTTTCTATTGTTAATGGTTTGCCAGAAGCCGTTCTTGATTCAATAAACGAAACCTTCGATTTGGTTTTCACTTCACCTCCATTTTTCGATAAAGAAATTTATTCGAAAGATAACGGACAGTCATGTATAAAGTATTATGATTACAAAGACTGGTTGAACAATTGGCTTATGGTAGTTGTGGACAAATCTACTTCAAAACTGAACAATGATGGCAAACTCGTAATATGGATTGGGCATAGTGATGAACATAACATCATAGAGGATTTTCTTGTCGCTTCTCACAATATATTATCTCTAGATGACGTATTGTATTTCGAAATGCCAGAAAGTACTTACAATAGAAGACAGGGTGATTCTTACAGGTTGGAAAAATTTCTTATAATGTCAAGGAAAAAAGTATGAGTTGGTACACACAATCGATGCCGCAGATTTGGGGGAAGATGGCTTCTGGAATTATGTTCCGTCACAACGGTGAGAACTATCTTTTACAGGAAAGAGTTGGTGTTGAAGAAGAAGGCACTTGGAGTGTTCCAGGTGGAGCTTTGCGTGGAACCGAGGGGATGCACGAATCAGACGGTTTGCCATCCATAGATCCAAATAACATTCCTTTGATGAAAAAGCTTTGGGATTCCGCTTTGAGAGAAACGGTAGAAGAAGTAGGGAGCCTTCCAGATTTCGATTCCGATCTTGAATTCAAGAAAATAATGAGTGAAAAGAAGTATTTCGTAAATCATACGTATGTAACGTTTATTGTTGATCTCAGCGACGAACAGGTTGAAAACTGGGAACCTGGAACTAGCAAAGAAGCCTCCGACCACCAATGGTTTTCAAGAAAAGATCTTCCTGAAAAACTTCATCGTGGAGTGCAGGACTTTTTTGATCAGAAGGTAGACACTTCCAAGGCTGAAGTTTCTTCTGTCTCTCTTAAAAACATGGTTAAAGTTGCCGAAGATCGTTGGACTCAGGGACAGGTATTTATGGAAGATGGAAAAACGTATGATATGGAAAAATTAAATGAGGTTGTAAAGAACAATAAAGTTCAAAGAGTGAAAACCAAAGAACTTCTTTCTCAGTTATATGACAAAGGTGTTTGGGCGGAGGCTGATAGGGGAATTTCTCCGATCATGGTTTTAGTGAATCCAACATATGACCACATCTACATCAAGCACATGAGCAAGATAAGAACTTCTAATCTTGAAGATCCTATCGTCATAAGAGTTACAGATGGGAAAGTTATAGATGGATATCACAGATTGACAAAGGCTTTTATTCTTGGGAGGGAGAGGATCAAGGCTTACTATGTGCAGGAAGAACAGATGAAACAGGCTCTGGTGGAAGAAAAGGTTGCGAGATCCTTTTCGGAGATAAGAGAAGCCTACGATGGAGATGGTCATCGTCACCATTTGAGGCTGGTTTGTGTGAAGTGCGGGAGAACTGAGACTTGTAGGTGTTCTGCTCCAAAGACGGAAGAGAAAGGTCTTTGTTACGAATGTGAGACGGGCGAGAAGATATGAACTGGTACAAGAAAAGTCAACTTATGGGTATTTGTTTTTATGTTGATTTGGACGAGACTTTGGTAAAAACGTCGTTGTATACCGAAGCGGATATAGCCTATCTTCGTAACGTTACTCTAGATGAGGAAGATTCAGACTCAGATGACTTGAGATTACCTGAAAAGAGAGGCTTTAAACTTGGGCTTGATGATGGAAAAACCCAATATTGGTCCAAAGTCAGACCTGGTGCGGCTCAATTTCTTTCTGAGTTGAAAAGTATGGGTAAGGTTTTTCTTTGTACTTCAGCTACGAGTGATTATGCAGACAAAGCCCTTAGCGTTCTTGGAATTGACGGGTTTTTCGATGGTAAATATTATAGAGAAGACGTTTATCACAATACGGTTCAGAATGCTTGTTCTCGATTTTTCCTTATTGATGATTTGCCGTTCGATACCGGTGGAATTTATCAAAAAATGAGGTTTCTTGGTTCTAACATGGATGAAGAAGAACCATGGTCTGGAGATATTGAAAAACTTAAAGAGTACAGAAAGAAAAGAGTTCAGTACGAGACGGAATATCCTTCAAGGCATATTCAAGTTAAACCGTTTAGAGGAGATGATGGGGACGGTGATTTGTCAAGGGCTTTGACTCAGATAAAATCTATTTTGGAGAGCCAACCGTGAACTGGTATCAGAAAATTCAGGAAGAGGAAAGGCGGCAAAGCAACGAGTATGTCTCTAGGGCGCTTTCTGAACCGGGAACTATTTCTGATTGGGGCAATGAAAAGAAAATAGAATCTGGTTCGTATGGAGAGAGTTGGAAAGGGCAATTTGGAACCAGAAGATATTTGAAAAGAGATCAGAACGGGAAGATTATTTCTGCCCTCTTGATTGGAAGTAGGGATGGAAAGAAATGGCAAGAATTGCTGATTTATACTTCGCCGTCCGAGCGAAGGAAAGGATATGCCTCTTCTCTTTATCGGAAAGCTGTAGAGGATGTTGGAAACATTAACAAAGCCGCAGAATACAGTGAGGACGGAAGAGCGTTTGGACTTGCTATGAGAGAAAATAAATAGTTATTTTCTTTTGATTATATACGGATTAGAAACGGTTTCGGTTATAGCCGTTTCTCCCTTTTTGTGCCAAAGAAGATCTCTTCCATGTGAAGTAGAAAACCATCCCTCAAGTATAATTTCACCTTCGTGAATAAGTCTATGTACGTTAGGTGAGACATATACGATATTCCAGGAAGAATCCCAGTTTCTTATCTCACGTCCATTTATGTGATGCTTGTCAAGTGGTCCACAGTAGTTTTTGTCTATGGAACATTGTCCGTGACCTGACATCATAGCTTTATGTACATTGTTTTTTGACATTTTGACCTCTCAACAGTTGTATTATTATACATTGTTGAAGGGTTATCGACCTACAATATTGAATATTTATTTCGAGTTATAGTTAATGTACCATTCAGGAGATCGTTTTTATGAAAGTCATTCCAAAAAATAACCCTGGTTTTTCTCCCTTCAACTGCATAGCCATGAAGGACGTAAAAGACAAGAACTCCAACAAAGGAGATCTTCGTCCATTATTCGATTGCGTTTCTTCTATAGGTGAATCTATCGATAAACTTCATGCCTTCCTTGATAATTCTCAGGATGAATCCGGGAAAATTCAGGGTCATGTCAAGACTTTGACAGACATTCAGATGGATTTACTTTCCATATGTCAAGGAAAGATAGCAAAGCAAAATGAATACATTCCTGGGCAGGATGTAGAAGGTGGAATAGAGGAAGAAGGTAGAGCACAAGGGGAGGAATTGCCTCAAACTATAGAGCAACGTCCATTGTCGTTGGAAAAGGTTCCTGATAATAAACCGAAAATCAAGGTATAAGCTATGCTTTTTATTTTCAGATGTGGCAGGTGTCAGGCGTTGTCAGAAGGAGATTTGGAATCTTTGAGTCGAGTTGAGTTCGATTTCGCTGAGCAGGAGATAAGATTTGTTTGTCCTATTTGCAGGAAGGATAGTGTCATGTCTCTTCTTACGGCTAACAAGTTGAAAAGTAAACCTCTTCCAAAAACAATTACAATGAGGGGCTGATAATGTCATATTGCATACTACAAGATATCAAAGATCTTCTTCCGGCGAACGTAACTATTGGAGACAATATTGTTCCTTCAGCAACCGCTGCCAGAGCAAATTCAATCAAGACAAGTGTGGCAAATAAGTACATTTACTTTGCCACACAGTTTATCGACAGCAGGTTGTCTCAGATCTATTACGTCCCTTTGTTGAAGATCAAGAAAATAACCGTTGATTTGATACACAACATGAACCCATCGTCTACTGACGTGATGGTTTCCGATATCTCCGGATTTAACGTCGATTCTGCCATTCAGATAAAGGACGATAACGACTCTGAGTTTGCTACGGTGGCGAGTATTGCCGAAACTTTTGATGTCGATGGGAAGTTGGTTAAGAATTTCACCCATTTGACTTTAAGTGCAGTTACAACGAATGCTTATGACGCCTTGAGTCATGGGGAAGTGAGTCTTCTGGTTTATCCTGACCCAATTCCTGTGTTGACAGCAAGGTATGCTGCGTCTTTGATGTTCGATAAACTTTTCGTTGCCGATCAAACTCCTGACGTATCGAATTACGGGAAGACGTTGAGGAACATGGCAACGGCTGATATGAATGGAATCTTATCTGGTCAGATACGTCTTTATGGGCAGGAAATGTGTTGCAAGAGATTTGTCAGAGGCTCTTTGTTTGATGCCGTAAGAGCTTCTCTTGAAAACTTCAACGCTGAACAGGGCAAGGAAACATGACGTGGAAGAGTTCCTTAGAGAATTGTCGAAAAGGATTCAGGAATCCAAAGAGGGATTAATTTCTGATTTGGAAAATGAAGACCCTAATAAAACAAAATTTCAGAAAGCGTCATTCAAAAAACCAGTTATGATAAGACAGTTGACCGCTAGAACGGCGGAGGAAGCAAAAGGGCTTGATTTATCGACTGAAGAGGGGAAGAAGAATACTGAAGAAGAGTTTGTTAAGTTACAGAGGATTGAAGCATGGTTAACACTATCGGGCAAACCCACTCGCTAGAACAAGTTTGCGATGGGATGATACAACTTATAGTAAAAAATGCGGGAGCAAGAACGCTTTTGACCGCTGATGCTCATGCTGGCGATACTTTGATCAACGTAGTCAACACTTTTCATTTCAATGATGCAGAACAAGTAGTTTTGATGGACACGAATGAAGGTCATTTAGAGTATAACAGTATTTCCCATCTTCTGAACACCACTCAGTTGACTTTAGTAAACCCTCTGCAAACTGATTTTATCGTATCTACTACAGCCACCTTACAGAAAGCTATAGGGAATGCTCCTTTACCTGAGAATGGGGTATTGTTTGGCGACAGAGATGTAATTGCCAATCCAGAACTGACTATTACAGTTGATCCGGTTACGATGAATTCGATGGAATGGATGTATTTGAGAGGTGGACTTTCGATGCAGTACAACCTTGACATACGAGTTTATGCGAAGTTGGATGTAAACGAGACGGCTTACAGGGTGGTGCAGAAATACGGTGATTATTTGTTTGATCTTTTGATCAACAACCTCCACCTTGACATTGTGAATGATGAAACATTTTTGACAGGAAACGCCACTGCTGGGACAAATGTAGTCAATATTGATAATTCATCGGGAAGTTGGGTTACTGACATGTATTCTCATAGGTATGAGGTACAGGACAACAATCATGCCGAGACAGATTTTTACGTTACTACTGCTGATGCGACTTCGGTTACGTTGAGTAGAAACATGGTGTGGTCATATAACATGTCTGATAAGGCTTTATTCAGGAGAAGGGTGAAGTATATTTGGAACGCCTTTATTCCAGATATTGAATATGGATTTATTCAGAAAGGTTCTCAGATGTATAAAGCCTGCAAGATTACATGGTGGGGTAAAGAGGTTAACGAAATTCAGTTCCCACAGAGAACTGCTGGTGGAATTACTTGATATAACGACCACTTTTCCCAAGATATAATCCAATTCCTAGCGTTATGATTCCGCCCCAAATTCCGCCGCCGCAAAATCCAACAACAAATGGTAGAATTGTAACCATTGCTAGTATGAAAATGCCATACAATGAGTCGAGTTCTTTAGATAGTTTTGGAGTTTCTGTTTTTGGGTATTTTATTAGGAATTGTTCATAGGTTATCATTGGTTTGTAGTGACTTCTTGAGTTTGACCAAACTCTAACCTCAGGCTCTTCTCTTCTTGAAGATCTAAGATCCACGAGCCCGTCTGGATTGTCATCTGTTATTCCGGCAAGACTATCAAGAATTCCATGTGAACCAGAATTATTAGTTGGAGGGACTCTAGAAGATTGAATGTTCTGATATAAAGAACCAGATCTTTCCCTTTCTCCAAACCTTGCAGCTATGTCTGGCTGAATGTGTCTGTTCTTCCACGGGTCAGGAACATCTCCGTGAAGTTTCGAGTAATCAAGGTTTTCATCAGAGACTTTGAGAGTAGAGCCGCTATAGCCTCTTCCATCCACAACATCTGCACCGGATGGACGAAATCTAAGTTCCCCCACATTTGAGATTGCAGTCAGAGCTAGAGCAAGTCTGTTATCTCCATTGTCATTGAGACAATGAAAGGTTGGAGTCCCACCGCATCCATCACATATTCCATTTCCACGGATTGTAAAGATCGGTCTTCCGTTCTTTGTCCCTTCTCTTACCTGATCACCGACGATGAAATAGTTTGCACACCCAGTTATGTCTGACCCATTATGAAGACCGCCGTTTGAATCGGAGCAGGCCAATATACATCCACCGTAAGCGTCCCAAAGGTAGTTCCCTTTGAGGACTCCTACTGGAGTTCCGTTTTCACCGAAGGCGTATACTTGCGTGCTCATGTTGGGCTCCTTGGCTTGTCAGTACCGTTCTTAACCTTACTCATAAGATACCACTCAAACCGCAGAAGTCAAGCGGTGTAGGAAACTTTTTTCTTGGGGGAGTTTTGGTGCGGAATGTAAGTGGTGTATAATAACTTCAATCATAGTAATCGAAAGGAAATTTTGATGAACAATATTGTTATCTGTACGAATAATCTGGTTCCACAGGCTCTATTCAGAAAAGTTTTGATGAATGCTTTCATACAGGCTGATATGGTAGGAGATACTCACGTTTCGGTTGTATCGCATTACCCTGTTTTTGAAAATTATATCTATTTATATAGAGAATTTGTAAAAGAAGAGCATAAGTCATTTTCGGACGTTATTCTAAAAGAACCGTTTTTTGATCCTGATATTTTTGAATCTACTTACGACAATATGGTTGTGGGAGAATGTGAATATAGTCATTTGACTATCTATAGACAACTTCGAGAAGGAGCATTTAGACGCCTCGAAGCGAATGTTGTTATCATGGAACACGACGTTCTGTATCCTTTGAATTACCTTAAGACGGTATCTGGAATATTGAATGCTGGAATGGATGCGTGCTATTGGGCGAAAGGAAAGTTTTTCTCAAATTCTGGGTTCTTTGAAGTTCCAAATGTCATGACTTTAAGTAGATTTTCTATGAAATGGGATCAGTTTATCAAGGTTTTCGAGAATAAGTTGGAAAAGAAGTTGACGTTTGTTGAGCCGTTGTTAGATGGAATCCCTGTTTCGGGAGATTTGTCAGAAGAGGTAGTTACAAGAAAGTTTGCAATGGTTCATGGAATAGACACGTTGGATATCAGACATGGTTTGAATGTTTCAGGGAATTATATAGTGGAAGAATATTCGGACTGTCATGAATATTGGGGAAGTGCATCGGAGATTTTTCCGTTGATCGATGGTCCTTGTAAGACTTTTGTAGAAAAACACCCTTCGTGCAACTACGGAATTTGGAGCTGAAATGGTCGGTTTTTGTATAAGTGGTGGAATAGGAGATGCCATTCTTTTGTCACCAATTATATGTAGAATTCGTGACACGTTTTCTGGTGTTGAGGTAGCAGTTTTTGATCCAAATATTGTTACGATCATAGAGCTAATAGGTGTAAAGTGTCATCTGATCGATTCTTTTATCCATCTTTCGGCAGATGACATGGTTTCTGGAACCCATAGCTTTCTAAAGTCAAGAGGCTGTTCGTTAGCTATTTGGAACTGTTTCAGAACCGATCACGATGGATTTTGCAATCATTTTTTCGCTCTTGACAGTTCTTTCAAAGAGTTGGTATCAGAAAAGAGGTTTTTGTATTACAAAAGTCTTTCTGAAGTAATGGGGAAACAGATCTCTCCAGTTAGAAGGACTGATTACAATCTTGAAGTAGCTAGATTTCTGTGTTCGGAGAAAGACTATTTTGCAGATTGGAAGAGGTACGGGTTTAAAGTTTCACATGAAGACGTTACTTTGAAAGTTCCAAACATCAACAATGAGGCTTTGGAAAAATTGTCTCCGTATTGTATCGTTCATGACAGCAAACTTGATTTCAATAACGTTAATGGTTCTATAAAGGCTTGGTTTCCAGATAGATGGGATGAAATTTCTGAATATTTATCTACAAAGATGAATGTAATTCACTTCAATAACAAAAATCAGAAAGTTTTCAAAGGATGTATTCCGGTAGTAGAAGTTCTTCCTGAGAAAAGAAATTTTTGGGATTATTTTGATTTTATCAGGAAGTCGTTTTTGTATGTAGGGACAGATTCATGGCCAGGACACACTGCAATTTTTCTTCCAGAGAACAAGTTTTTGATTTTGAAAGGGGCGGTTTCTTATAGGTGGGATCATTTTTTGAAATATTCTTCTATCATAAGAAAGGGAAAGTGCCAGTGCTGTGAGTATTTATCCTTAGAAAAATGTATTTTTGGAAACGGGAAAAAGTGCTGCATGGAACAAATAACTGTAAATGACGTGAAGGAAAATATAGATTTGTTCTTGAAGTAGGAGTTGGAACAATTTATTTCGTATACTAGTTGAGTATAGTGAAAGAGTCAATTTGGAGGATAACTAAATGGGTACAATGTCAACGGTAATTATGCCAGGTTTTACAGGCTATGCCATATGTGGATCTGACAAACTTCGTTTCAATACTTGTAGTTTGAATGCTACTCAGGAAGTAGAAGCCCCTGATCTTGTAATGGGCGACTACACGCATAATGCTTGGGCATATGGAAAAATTGAAGTTGCCGGACAGATTGCTGGTCCTTTGACAGAAAACTCAATGAAATTCATTGATGCAGTCTGGACTGCTACCGGGTCTACGATTGATGTAAAGTATTATGCTGGTTACACAAGAAGGTTTACAAATATCTGGGCGAACACTTTGACGATCAATGTGAATGCTGGTGAAGTTGCTCAGTTTACTTTAGATTTGCTTGGAAATACAGTTTCTGAGACTGCCCCGGCTATGACTTGGTATACGGATACTGAGAAGTTGCTTACATGGGATAAGTGCGCAATGTATTACGGGACAAAACAGGGAACTGGTTTCAGTGGCGGGACGGTTCTTCCTAACCTGCAATCTTTCTCAATCACGATCAGCAACAATATTACTCGTCAGTTCATAATCAAGGCTTCTGACTTGTTTGGTGACTTGGTTCGTGGTATGAGTGCTGTTACAGGAAGTTGTGTTGCGTATAACTTGAAATCCAACACAGATCTTGCTGATGCCTTCACTGGTTCTGGAGCGCTTTACTGGGATCAGTACGTGAACAACGACTATCACCCAGTTTGGTTTGCTATTGGTGTAGACAGACAAATTCAATGTACGGTAGTGTTCCATCGTGCTACGAGTGAGTTGTCAGTTGGACCTGTTCTTACAACCCTTGGGTTTACTGGAATTGGTCACTGGGGTGGTGATAACCCTGCTCCTCCTGCTCATAGTATCATGGAAGATCTTTCACCGTAAGGTCTGAGATACTCTTCACGGGACCGGTTGAGAAATCAGCCGGTCCTTTTTTGTTGTATAATTTTTGGAAAGAAGGAATTCAGAAAAGTTTTTGGTAAAGTAAAAACGTTAATGTTTGTGCCGGAGCTTTTCAGCTTTCCTTGTCGGCTACATTTTGTTTGAGTTGTTAAATAACGTGAAATATACGTTAGGAGGTAACTATGAGTGATGCCTTTGTGCGTGACGACCAGATTTCAGATGTTATGTTCTATATAAAAGCAAAGAAAGATAATGTCAGGCTTATCAAGCCAGAACAGTTCAGTTCTTTGATAGCTTCGGAGCGCAGTGATTGTGAAGAATGTCACGTTTTCTTGAAGCCATTAACTTGGGGTAAATCGAGTCAGATTCAGTCTTCTGCTCACACCATTAACCCGATGACGAATCAACCTATGTTCGACCAGGAAATGTACGTCAGAATGAAATTAAGGGCGGTAATCTCAGGATGGTCTTTTACGACCAAGAACATAAAAGGAGAAGATACTCCGGTGAAAGTGACTGAAGAGAGTATAGATGCTCTTCATCCGATTGTTGCGGAGTTTATTTTGAAGTCGTATAATGAAAGGTTTGAGTTGTCAGAGGAGGCAAGAAAAAACTGATTTGGGCCATCGACCGTTACTATAAAAGTCAAATGCCTGGAAGAGTAGCTGGTTCGGTGGCCACACCAAAGATCATCATAGATTTGATGCTTTACGAGAAGTATGGTTGGACTCCGCAGCAGGTAGATGAAATTCCAAAGACAACTTTAGAGATTATAATGTTGGCGCTTAACCAAAAGCTTGAGTCTCAGTCTGGAATAACTAAAACTGGTGAAGCTGCTGGGAACTGGAATAAAGAGACGTGCGGAAGTAGTTTTGATCCAAAGAGTTCGTTCATTGGGAGTGGAAGACCACAAAGGGTTGTTAGATAAAAGGAGAAAGAAAATGGGAACTAGCAGATTATTCGTAACCAAGGAAGACGTATTCACTTTGGCGGTTTTATTTACCAAAGAGGGTGAGTTGAAAGTTGCCAGAGAGTCAAATGTGAAGGAAGAAGACAAGGATAAATGGGAGAGATTTGAGGTTGAGTTTTCAATGCCTGATTTTGGAACTTCGAAAGCGATTATGAGGAATTCAACCGAGTTTGACAGAGGTTCTACTATGTTGAATGCTTCAGCGTTTACGAACTCTCTTTTGACGGCTCTTGCAAGGAAATGGAACCTGAAAGATGACAAGGGGCAAGAAATCCCACTTGATTTACAGAAGCTAAATGAACTGAGACCTGATATTGCCAGGATGTTCATTGAACTGCTTCAAGAGAAGTTAACTAAGGAAGGTGTTTACGAAGCGATCCTTTTGAGTTAATCTGGGTTGATTCCCCAATAGTTTTGCTTGGCTTCTATTTTGTATTGTTGGTCCCGTGCATAGTTGTCAGAAACTCCATTGACAAACCATACGAACAATGCAATTGCACTTACGAAAAGTGTTATGACTATGAATAAAAAGAAACCAACACTAAGAGCATGAGGAATGGCTCTAAAGAACCTATTGATTAAACGTTTTTCACGCCGCCTTTTTTCGACGGCTTGTGGGCTATTGTATTCTTCTTCTGTTTTTTTTGCTTTCAGACAAGATTCGTAAATGAAGTATTCCATACGTATCCGGTCATTTTCTATCTCTGCTGGAGATAATTGTATAATTTCGTCTAATTCTGGCCAGTGACGAAAAATACTACTTGAAGCACTCAGCCTTTGTTCTTCTGCTTCCTCTCTTTTCCTTTTCTCTATCCTTGCTGCAAGATCAGCTTCAAGATTGATCATGACTGCTTCTGATGCAGTTATGTTTGATCGTGATGATGGCGGAGTTCTGTCCTGCTGTATGTTGTCCCAGGAATTTGTGGATCTTGGTTCCTGTTTGTAGTTATTGTCTAAATCATATGGAACTGTGAGTTTCGAGTATGGGTCTGTTGCGTGACCATAGACCTTTGAGTAATCAAGATCTTTATCGAGATTTTCTCTTGGACCACCACCAAGGTACATACTTCTTGGTATGACACTAGCGCCCGCTGTTCTGAAACGTAAATCTCCAACATGTGATATCGCAGTAAGAGCAAGAGCTATTCTATTGTCAGACGAAGCCGATTCACAGTAGAAGGTTGGAAGAGTCCCATTTCCATCGCATATTCCATTGCCACGGATTGTGAATACGGTCATTCCATTTGAACAGGTGTCACGAACTTCGTCACCAACAAGGACAAAATCTGGAGAGCCAGTTGCGTCCGGACTATTGTAAAGACGCCCTTGTGAGTCTGTCCGTGCAAGGACTTGTGAACCGGAAGAATCGTAGAGGTAATTTCCTTTGAGAATTCCGACCGGAACTCTTTCACTTCTGGTATAGACTGCCGTACTCATGTTGGCTCCTTGGTTTGTAGCGCCTTTCTTAACTCTACCTATACATTAGCACTTAAGCCGCAGAAGTCAAGCGGTAGCAGAGAATTTTTCTGCGAATTTCAGTTTTCTGCCACAAAAGTAGAGTTGGCGTATAATTGTTTCAATCATAACCAACAAATCAGAAAGTTTTGGGAATATGAAGGGAATCCAAAATTGTTTGTAGAAATTAGATAAGTTAAGATCGTATATGGCGAGGACGTTCCTTGAACTATTTCACGAAAAACTTACAACAAAAGACTCTTGCTAAACAAGATTTTTCAGTTAACGATTTACTGGAAGATATTCAGAGGTTATCTAAAACTTCATCAAAAGAAGTCGTTAGTGTATACTCTGAATTGGTAACTTCTTTGGTTCGTTTGCAAAAGGTTTCTGTTACTGCGGTTGAATTTGAAGTTGAGTGTCGTAAAAGGTATAATGCTGAATTTTCCAGGTTACTTGGAGAAGGAATCGATGCTGGAGCAAGGGTTAATGACGTTGGAGTAGTTAAAGAAGTTGGAGAGAATTTACACACTGATTTTGCTATGAAATCTGTTACAGACTTGGTTTTGTATAATGACAAGACTGTTGGTCCAGTTTCGCAACACGCTGCAAATTTTGCATGTGCATCTTTTTACGTTAAAAATGGGATAAATAAAGACCCGAAGTTTAAGAATGAATTTGAGCTTATTGTTAAAAATCTGAAAAAGCTTAAAACTGTCCTTTTTTCTATTCCTTTTCCAACAAAATTACTTAATCAAAATATAGCAAAGTTGTTTGGCGGGATTGACGTTGACTCTGTTGAAAATGCCATGGGTTTTAGATACGACGATAGAGATTATTCTCAGATTAAAATTAAACTTAGAGAATTGTTACAAGTTAGTCTCCCTAATCTTATGCCTGAATTTTCACCTTATAAAACGTTTGTTACAGGAATAATGACAACTCTTGAAAATAGCCATCCAGCTTTTTTGAAGTTCTACGAGGCTGCTAAGAAAAAGTTAGATAAAGGAATTTCTCCTACGCCACCACCAGTGCCACCACCAGGAGCACCTCCAGGAGCGCCCCCAGGCGCACCACCCGTCCCACCAGGCACACCACCAGCGCCACCTCCAGGCGCACCACCAATGCCGCCACCAGCACCAATTCCTAGCGGCGGCGACCCTCTTGCGGCTTCTAGTTTTGGTCGTAGGTTAAAAGTTTTTGCTGGTCCACCGCCACCAGTTCCGCCCCCAGTTCCACCGCCAGTTCCGCCAGTGCCTGTGCCACCAATCGATCCTGAGAAAGAGGATTATTCTAAATTTTTTGAAGGGTGGTCTGATATGGAGATGTTAGAAAAGTTTATTCAAGAGTTTAATCCAGAAGGAGTTTCTGTAATTGGACTCGTGTTTACTGGTGGATATATCAAAGATTTAGCAATGGCTAAAGTAGATTATACTTACACAAAAGGAACTGACGCTTACCATGATAAAGCTGCCGAGATTATGAAAAATGAAATTGAAAAACATGCTGGAAATTCATATTCGAAGTTGGCTTTATCGATATCGATAATGTTCCAGATGTCATCACGTTAAAGTTAAAAGTTTGGGCTTAATTGAGGTTTTGAAATATGCCTATTACAGATACGGCAAAAAGTTATGCCGATACTATCAGAGACGCAGTCGGCGCTCTAAGCGGTTTTGATCGAGAAGTTGCTCTTACTACCGGGCATCTTACTGGTTTAGACGTTAAACTTGCTGCTGCAAATAGAGAATTGAACGATCTTGTTTTTACTTCTAAAAGGACTGTTTTTGGAGCGATGTTCAAAGGATTCCCGGAATCCGTTTATGCTTCAAGGAAGGCTGTCGCAGATTTTGGTGCAGAAGTTGAGCGTGCCGCTGCTGTAGCAAAGGTGTTTGAGGTAAGGGCCGCTTTGGCTTTTAAGACTCCGTTGAAAGATTTTGAAACTTTAGGAAAAGCTGCCGAAAAATTGAACGAAACTTTACAGGGTAAACTTTTAGCTGGGTTTAACTCGATGAAGACCGTCCTTGTTTCTGGCGGTGGCAGCATGAAACATATGAGAGATGCTTTAGTTGAGTATAATCGTTCAGTATATGACGCAAGCAGACTTTCAGAGATTCTTGGTAGAAGTGGGGTTTTTAAGCCACAACTTTGGACGACTATTACCAAAAATACAAATCTTAGTAAACAAAGTTTTGCGGATCTGTATAGAGAACTTATGATCGTCAACAAAGGCGTGACGATGACTTCAACTGAATTTGCAAATCTTACACAAGTCATGACAAAGCAATTCGGAGGTGGAGTAAAGCAGATAGCTGAACAGATGCAGATTTTCCGTCAACTTCAGGAAGATATTCCTGATTTGTGGGATGTGATAAAAAGGATGAGATCGGATTTGGCCGCTGGAGTTGATCCAAAAGGTATGAGAGAAATGCTTCTTCTTACCAATCAACTTAAAGGAAATAGAGGGTCTGACTTTTTTGCTTTAATGACAACTCGTGTTGGAGCACAAAATGCAGAACTGACTAGATTGGAAAGCAGTATGGCTAAGTATCAGAGAACTCTTGATAACTTGTCTGTTAATACCGGTCAAAGTGCGGAGCAGTCTCTTATATTCATAGCCGATGCGTTGTCAGGTGTTACCGAACAGGTTGATAAATTGGTAAATGCGTTTCATGCCGTTCCTAATCTAATAGCCATTTTTACTCCGTTGGCGTCAGTTTTGAGCCTTGCACTTGCTGCCAGGGCCGGATTGTCTGGATTGGCTAAGCTTGGTTTAATGGCCGGGCCAGCAATGGGTGCCGGAGCAATGGGCAAAATGCGTGGTGGTGGGAGAGTTGGTATGGCCGCTCTAGCCATAGGTGCAACCGTTTATGGAGCAAATAAACTTTGGCAGGCTAGTCAGAAGAAAACGAAACCAAAAGGTGTTGAAGGGGAAGAAGACGAAGAAGACACTGAAGAGGACGCTGCTCAAAGAAGGGCTGACAGAAAAACACAAAGAGACACTCAGAGAAAAATGGGTAAAGCTCAGAAAGCTGAAAGGGCAATTATCGATGCTGCTCGGGAGAAGTATGAAATAGAAGAAAAGACGGAAGGTACTCTAGCTTATAGTCTAAAAATATACAATGGTATTCAGGCTCAAGTTAAAACCGTTACAACTTTGTCGAATAAATGGGCGGAATCAAGTTCTTCTATTGCAGAAAAATTGAAGGAAATCGGTCAAATTGGACCTTCAATTATAGATGCAGCAAAACAGTCGGCAGAAGCTACTAAAATGACTTACATTCAGCAAGAGGAACTTTATCAGGCAGCTAAAAAGAACCTTGGAGTAGAGTTATCTGGATTAGATCCAAAACAAAAAGCCGTGAGAATGTCGGAAATTGCAGTCGTTAATGCTCAGAGATTGCTTTACTTGCAGAAATCAACGGAAGCAAGTGTTAAAAGTTCTACAATAGATCAAGAAGCATCGGCAAATTTGTATAAGAGACAAAGAGATCTTTTGTCATCTCAGGCAGATTATCAGGAAAAGTTAGCTCTTGGTATGGCCATTTCTTATAACGCCAGGAAGCAAGTTTGGGAAACTACTGTTGCGGAAAGAAAAGAACTTGAAAAAGCTGTTATAAATACGAGAAAGAATACGTCTGAAGAAAAGGTTCTTTTACAAGAACGTTTTAAAGGTGATGCCGTTAGGTATAAATCTCTTAGAGAGTTTGGCGTAACCCAAAGCCAAATTGACAGAATGGCAGAGGGGAAACTCAGCGCCTTTCTTGAGGCGAAAGCTGCCATTGG
>Ga0315288_10004779_pt1 | contig 17238 bp, 16 predicted proteins | sample YL17G11_20_MG_FD_203454 | JGI IMG/M metagenome (GOLD analysis project Ga0315288, IMG submission 203454) | Sediment microbial communities from Yellowstone Lake, YNP, Wyoming, USA - YL17G11_20 | ecosystem: Environmental > Aquatic > Freshwater > Lake > Sediment | place: USA: Wyoming | collected... | reverse complement strand
TGGCTCTGGGGGCAGGGCCGGACCTGCATCCTCCCATCGTTCGCCGTCCAGCGCGGCACGCCGGGAGTCGTGATCGCCGCGGTCGACCTGCTCCGCGGGGTGGCGAAGTCCGCCGGCCTCCAGGCCCCCGAGGTGCCCGGCGCGACCGGCAACCTCGATACCGACTTCGCCGCCAAGGCGCGCGCCGGCCTCGACGCGCTCGAGCGTTACGACTTCGTGCTCATCCACGTCGAGGCCCCCGACGAGGCCGCGCACCAGGGCAGCGCCGAGCGTAAGATCTGGGCCATCGAGCAGATAGACCGCGAGATCGTGGGCCCGCTGCTGGAGCGCCTGAGGGCGATCCCGCACAGCAGGCTGATGATCCTCGCCGACCACTACACCAAGCTCAGCACTCGCACCCACGCCCGCGAGCCGGTGCCGTTCGCGCTCTGGGGCGACGGCCGCGACCGCTCCGAGGCCTTCGACGAGGCGAACGCCGCCAACGGCCGCTTCCTGGAGGAGGGATGGCGTCTGCCCGACCTCCTGTTCGAGGACTGACATGGGACCACTTCGCGCCGGCTAGCCGGCGAAACCCTATCTGTCATTCCGAGCGTGCCCGCCTCTGGCGGGCACGGCGAGGAATCCATTCGGGGCAGTGCCCGAGTGAAACGAGGGACACCGCTTTGCCCAACGCCAGACGGCCACACCCGAATCATGCGGCAGGCCTCTGCAACCGCGTCGCCGCCACCGTTTCCCGCCATCGCATGATCGCGCCCGGCGACACGGTCATAGTCGCGCTCTCCGCCGGCGCCGACTCCACCGCACTGCTTCATGCTCTCGTCCAGCTCAAAGGGAAGCTCCGCTGCCGCGTCTGCGCCTGCCACATCCACCACGGCCTCCGCGGCGCCGACGCCAACGCCGACGCCGAGCACGCCGCTCGCCTCGCCGAGTCCCTGGGCGTCATGTTCTCATCCTCCCGCGCCGACGTTCGCAGCTATGCGAAGGCGAGCAAGCTGTCCCTCGAGGCCGCCGCCCGAGAGGTGCGCTACCAGCTCCTTCAGCAGGCCGCCCGGGCACACAGCGCCACCTGCATCGCCACCGGCCACACCGCGGATGATCAGGCCGAGACGGTTCTGCTCAACCTCCTTCGTGGGGCCGGGCCAACCGGCCTCGCCGGCATGCGCCCCGTGCGCGACAACATCGTCCGGCCTCTGATTGGGGTGACCCACGCCGACGTCGAGGAGTACTGCCGCGCCAACAACCTAGCCTACCGCACGGACGAGTCGAACCAGGACCTCCGCTTCACCCGCAACCGCATCCGCCACGAGGTCATGCCCGCGCTCCGCCGCATCCAGCCGCGCATCACAGACGTCCTCTGTCGCCTCGCCGCCATCATGCGGGACGAGGACGGTTTCATCTCGGCCCACGCCGACGCCGAGGCCGAGCGGCTCGAGATAGCCGTGGACGCTATGGACGGCGTGCCAATCCCAATCCCAGAGTTCTCCAAGCTTCACCCCGCAGTCCAGCGCCGCGTCGCCCGCATCGCCATCGCACGCGCGAAAGGCGATGGCCGCGACATCGAGTTGAACCGGGTCGAGGCCCTCGTTCACCTTCTCACCCACGGCCGCACTGGCGCTCGCATCGAACTCCCCGGTGACCTCTACGCGATTCGCACCTACGGAGAAATCCTCATCTCTCAGGGCGAGCGCGTCGAAGCGCCGCCTCCGCAGGAATGGGACCTGGCCGTACCTGGAGAACTCGAAGTCTCCACGCTGCGGTTCCATTTCTCCGCCTCCCTCTCCACCTCGAAGCGCAAGCCCGCCCTCCCGAACAGCGCCGCCCTCGACGCGGCACGCGTCACCATCCCCCTCCGCGTCCGCACCTGGCGCCCGGGCGACCGCTTCATCCCGCTCGGCATGACCCAATCGGTCAAGCTCCAGGACTTCTTCGTCAACGCGAAGGTGCCCCGCGCCCTGCGCCATCGGGTTCCGCTCGTTCTCAGCGGAAACCGCATCGTCTGGGTCGTCGGCCATCGCATCAGCGACGAGTTCAAGGTGACGCCGAACACGCGACGAACTGTCCGCATCCAGGCCACCGAACACTTCACCTTCCCCTCGGAGGACTGACATGACCAACTCACCCGAGCTCGCCGAAAAGCAGCGCCGCGTCACCGCCTTCCTCGATGCCAACGGCTTCGACGGCCTGCTCCTGGGCCGCTCCGACAACTTCGCCTGGTTCACCGGCGGCGGGGAGTGCCATGTCAACATGGCCGCCGAGGCCGGCGTCGGCGCGCTGCTCGTCCGCCGTGACGGCGCGACCCTGATCACCAACAACGTCGAGCGCCCGCGCCTGGCGGACGAGGAAATGGACGGCCTTGGCCTGGCAGAGGAGATCCGTCCCTGGTGGCAGGACGACCTCGGCCCCATCGTCCAGCATCTCGCCCCCGGCCAGCGGATCGCGTCCGACACCGACCTCGCGGGTGTGACCTTCGCCGCCCCGGGCATCGCCCGCCTCCGCTGCTCGCTCACGCCCGAGGAAGTGGCGCGCTACCGCGCGCTGGGCGCGGCCGTCGGAGAAGCGATCGGCGAAGCCTGCGTGACCATCGAGCCGGGCATGACCGAGCACGAAGCCGCCGCGGCCCTCGCCGATGAACACTTCCGCCGCGGCATCCAGCCCATCGTGGTATTGATCGCCGCAGATGACCGGCTTCGGAAGTACCGGCACCCGATTCCCACTGCCAACAAAATCAAGCGCGCGGTGATGCTCGTGGTCTGCGGCCGGAGCGGCGGCCTCATCGTCTCTGCCACTCGCATCGTCCACTTCGGCACTGTTCCGTCGGCCCTTACGAAGAAGCACGAGGCAGTCATGGCGGTGGACGCTGCTTTCATCACCGCCACCGCTATCGGCGCCCGCATCGGCGACATCTTCACGAAGGGGCTTGAGGCCTACGCTGCCCAGGGCTACCCTGAGGAGTGGCAGCTTCACCACCAGGGCGGCCCCACGGGGTATGCCGCCCGTGACTACCGCGCGATCGAGTCCACCGACGATCTGGTGCAGCCTTACCAGGCGTTCGCGTGGAACCCCTCCATCGCGGGCGCCAAGTCCGAGGACACGATCATCGCCACCCCGGCGGGGCCCGAGATCATCTCGCTTTCCCCCGGCATTCCGACAAAGGAGATCGCCGCAGGCGGCATTCTTGTCCGGCGTTCCGACATCGTGGTTCGCTGATCTGCCCGCGAACTGGCCTCCGCCGAATGCCATTGGTCAGAATTGGCGCCACGGTGGGGCTGACTGCTGCGCGGCCGGGGATATTTGTGGCGATTTGTGGACATATGGGTGAACGGGCCTCCTGTATACTCCCCCTGAAGCCTAGCTTCGGAAGGGGGGTGAATCCCACATGTCTCGACGACTGGTGTTGTTGATCGCGCTGGTGCTGATCCTGGCCATGGTCGGATCGGTCCTCGCCGCGGCGCCCGCAAAGGCGCCGGCGAAGACGAAGCCCGCGGCTAAGGCCAAGGCGTCCGCAGCCGCCAAGGCCCCGGCCGCCAAGCCGGCAGGCAAGGCATCTGCAGCCAAGGCCCCCGCCGCCAAGGCGAAGGGCCGGAAGGTGGGCAAGGGCCAGACGCAAGGCCGGAAGACGGGGAAGGGCAGGATGATGGGCGGTCCCATGCGGGGCCAGGGAATGGACGCAGGCCGCATGGGCCGGCGTGGCGGACCCGCGGCGGAGAAGCCGAAGGTGCCCGCAAAGAAGCCAGTGGCAGCGCCCAAGGGGAAGTAGATCGTGGTTAGCTGATCTGCCGTGAGAGCGAATGCGAGCCCTGGACACATCCAGGGCTCGCGCCGCATGTGCTCGCCATCACGCGCGCGGCCGCGACCTGCGCAGTCTGAGGACCCCCTCCGGCCCCTACTTCCCCTTCCCCCCGGCCTTCCCGGCCACGTTCGCTTTCACGATCTTGTCCCCGACGGCGATCTTCTCGACCACGCTCATCCCCGACATCACCTTGCCGAACGCGGTGAACCCGATCCGGTCCAGATGCGGCGTGTCCGCGAGCGTGACGTAGAACTGCGTGCTCGCCGAGTTCGGGATCATCTGCCCCGCGCGATAGCTGCGCGCCATCGCGATGGTGCCCTTGGTATGCTTCATCGGCGACTTCTCGTCCGGGATCGTGTATCCCACCGGCGGCCGCTGCACCAGCGCCGGGTCCCCTGCCTGGATCACGAACCCCGGCTCCACGCGGTGGAACGGCATCCCGCTGTAGAAGCCGGCCTTCACCAGGTTCAGGAAGTTCGCGACCGCGATCGGCGCCGCCTTCCCGTCGAGCTGAAGCTCGACCTTGCCCTTCGTCGTCTCCAGTGTGACGTTCACTTTCCCCTGCTTCTTCGCTGCCGCGATCTGCGCCGACGTCGGCGGCCTCACCTCAGCAGTCGGCTTGGCAGCAGCGGCTCTCTTTGCCCTCGCGCGATCAATGATGGGCCCGCGAGCAGACGATGGCGCCACAATCAACCCCAGCACTGCAAGCACCAGTATGATCCGCATCGAAAACGCCTCCCTATCATCCGTTCGTCAGGAGCTAGCTCCCGACCATCGTTGCCGTTGTGTGGCGCGGGTATGCGTGCAGTTGGCATATCCGCCGGCTGTTCCCTCTGTGCCTCTGTGGAGATTCGTCGCTTCTGTGTGACCTGCGCGATCTGCGTTCTCCCGCTACAACGTTCTCGTCACCTTCCTCAGCCCTCGCGGCGCGTCCGGGTTCAGTCCGCGCTCCAGCGCCAGGTAGCACGCGAATAGCTGCCCCAGCGTCGCGAACGAGATCGGCGTCAGCCCCTCCCGCGCCTCGACCGGGCAGTGCACCGTGATCGCCGAGTGTCGCGCGATGGCCGGCTTGTTGGTCATCGTCAGCACGGCCACCTGCTCGCGCTTCAGCCGCTGAGCCAGCCTCGACATGAACGGATACGTCGGCCCGTCGGCCGCGTACAGCAGCACCGGCGTCGCCGGCTCCACGAACGCGATCGGGCCGTGCAGGAAGTCCGCCGCCGACATCCCCGTCGAGCCCAGATAGCATGTCTCCATCAGCTTCAGCGCGGTCTCTCGCGCAGTCGCGTAGTTGAACCCCCGCGCGAGGCACACGCAGCGCGGTGCGTACCGGTACCGCGGCGCGACCTCCGCGATCGCCTGCTCGCACTCCAGCGCGGCGCGAATGCTCTCCGGGATCGCCCGTATCTCGGATTCCGGCACCCCGCCCCCGAGCGCCTGGCAAATCATCGCCATCGCCACCAGCTCCGCGGTGTAGGTCTTGGTGGCCGCCACCGCGCGCTCCCTGAGCGCGTGGAGTTGAACGGTGTGGTGCGTGAGCTGTGCCAGCGACGACTCAGGCGCGTTCGTGACCGCCAGCGTGAACGCGCCCAGCTTCTTCGCTGTCCGCAGCGCCTTCACCACATCCGGGCTTTCCCCGGATTGCGAGATCCCGATCGCCAGCGCGCCGGTCAGGTGCAACGACGTCGGGTAGAGCGTGAACAGCGACAGCGCGGCCCCGGACACCGGTATCCCCAGGAAATGCTCGAACAGGTACCGCCCATACGTCGCCGCGTTGTCCGACGTCCCTCGCCCCGCGATGAAGATCAGCGGCGGATGCTCTCTGCGCAGGCCCTCGACGGCCTTCGCCAGCGGCCGTGCCTCCTCCCGCAGCAGTGCTTCCACCCGATCCGGCGCCGCGTGGATCTCCTTCAGCATGAACGGCCGCCGCGGCCCCGCGGGCATGATCAAGTGCTGTGGCGAATCCGTCTTCCGCAACATCCCTCCCTCATCCCCTCCCGGTGGCGTCTGGTGCTTCGGGATCTCTCATCCCGAAGCCGTCCGCGCTCATCCCGTTGCTTCGCCCCCTACATCCACACATCCACATGTACTGGGCCGCCTCCACTAACAGCGCTCAGCGGCACCTTGAACTCCCCCTTCGCCGGCGCCAGCGACTCACCGTTCACCATCACCGCCCGCACCGCGCTGCGACCGCTCTCATGCCGGAAATGAAAGTGAAACTCCCGCCCGCGAAACTGCTTGCGCAGCCGATACTCCTTCCACGCCGCCGGCGCCGTCGGCACGATCCGCAGCCCATCGAAGTCCGGGAGCACGCCCACCATCCGGTCCATCGTCTTCAGGTACCAGTTCGCCGAGCCCGTGAAGTTGCTGTACAGGTTCATGCCGAAGTTCGGGTGCGAGGGCCCCACCGCGAAGTTCGACTGCTGGTGCGGCGCACCCGTGGCGATGTCCGGGAAGGTGTTGTCCGGCAGCGACAGCTTCAGCTCCGAGTACAGCTCATCGCCGCGGCCCAACGCGGCGAGCGCGTAGAGCATGAACGAGTGCCCGTGCGTGTAGACTGCCCCGTTTTCGAACTGCCCAGCCACCATGTCCGCGATCCGGCCGGCCAGCTCCCGGCTCTTCATGGTGTAGGGAATGTCAACCGTGGCCAGCCCGATGGGCGTCCACACTCGCTTCAGCGCCTTCAGCACCTGCTCCTCGCGCCCCGCCGCGGCCGCCACTCCCGTGAACAGCGTCCACGTGTTCGTGACCGTATGTATGCGGCCCTCCTCGCTCGTCTGTGAGCCGATCGCGATCCCATCGTCATTGAACCCGAACACGTAATGATCGCCGTCCCACGCGTTCTCGTTCACCGCCGCGGTCATCGTCGTGATGATCTCGTTCAGCAGCGCCACCGCCCGCTGGTCCTTCAGATGCTGCGCCAGCTTCAGCATCCTTTGCGACGCGAACACCAGCGCCACCGAAACCCATGTGCTCACGCCCCTGCCGCGCTTGGACAGCCCGTCCATCGCGTCATTCCAGTCGCCGTGGCCGATCAGGCACAGGCCTCGCTGCCCCCGGTTCCTGAACAGCCCCTCCAGCGCCAGCATCGCGTGCTCGTACACCGACTTCTTCACACTGTTGTCCTGCCGGTGGGTGGCGAGGTCGTAGAATCCCACCTGCTCGTTCAGCAGGTCGAGGTCGCCTGTCTCTTCCAGATAGGTTACCAGCGTGTCGGCGATCCACACCGGGCTATCCGCGTACATCCGCTCGTCGTTGGGCGCGTTCATGTCCGCGTGGCGGAAGAACTGCCGGATGGCGCGCCCATCCGCGAGCTGGTAGTTGAGCACCGTCGGCAGGTGGGTGCGGACATACTCCGGGTTGAAGCTGCAGATCCCCATCATGTCCTGGACCACGTCGCGATAGCCGATCTGGTCCAGCGCGCGGGTGAACCGCGCCGTGTTGTGCTGCTGGTACTTCAGCCACACGTTATACCCGCGGTCCACCTCCGCATCCGGGCTCTGCAGGCAGACGCGATCCAGCATCCTTCTCCACGACTGCTGCAGCCGCGCGAACTCCCGCTCCACGCCCCGGCCGCTGAGAAACTTCGCGCGCACCTCGGCGAGATGGCGCCGGTAGTCCTCCGCCTCCTGCTCTGTCCGCCCCACGATGATATGCAGCGTCCGTGATCCCCGCGCCGGCAGTGCGAGGTCGAACTGCAGCGCGCCGACCAGCCCGAGGTATGGCTGCATGCCCATCGAACCGCGGCACTTCCCCTCCACCACCGTCCGCGGGAAGGGCCGGAAATGCCCGCCGCCCGTGAACTCCTCGCCAGACAGGTCGAAGCCCTGGAACGCCGCGCTCGACATCATGAACCCGGTCCGCGGCAGCGCGTTCCCCCTGTGCCGGTTCAGCGCCACGATCGCTCGCAGGTCCTTCAGGTGGTCGCCCAGCGACGTGCAGCGCGGGTCGAAGTAGTAGGCCGGGTGGCTCTCCAGCCCCCAGTTCACCCGTATGAAGAGCTGGATCTTCCGGGCCTGCGCCGACAGGTTGGTGAGCGTGATCGTCCACACCTCGCACGGGTCGTCGACCGGCACGAACGCGCGAAGCTGCGAGCGAATCTGGTTGCGCGCGCTCTCGATCGTCACCCAGCCGGCCCCGTACCGGCACGAGTAGCCCGCGTACTTCTCTGTCTCCCGCCCCGCCTGCGGCAACATATCCCAGATGCGCGCCGGCTTCCCGTCCACCTCTTCGCGCAGGAAGAACTGCCGGACGTCCGAGCTGCGCGGCGCGGTCGGCACGTAGCTGCTGTCCTTGTGCGACGTCACTGGCCCCGCGAGCACGCTGTCATAGCACAGGAAGCCCAGCCCTGTCCCATCCCAGAACGAACCCGCGATCCCCGTCTCCCGGTCGTGACTGCTGCACATCAGGTGCAGCCATGGCCGCGGCGTGTCCGCGCGATGCAACACCATCGCGCTGTCGACCAGGAAGCCGTCCTTGTCGCGCACGTCGTCGAACCGCGAATACCGCGCGGCCAGCGCCTCCGCCTCGTCCGCGCTCAACCCATACCGCGGCGACCGTCCCTGCGCCAGACTCCGCCGCGCCTTCTGAATCAGCCGTTCGAACCGTGCCTCGTCGTTAGCCGCTGTGCGAGTGGCTCTGGGCATATCGTGTCTCCAGTGGCGGTGGTTGGGCAGGGGCTTGCCCCTGCCCTGGTTGTCATCCCGAGCGCAGCGAGGGATCACGGCGTTTCCACTCGCCCGCTGCAAGCGAGTGAATCCGCGCGCTCTGCGATCGCCTTACCCCACGGCCAACCGCCTCCCTAGCTCCCTCGCCTGCTCCATCAGCTCTGGCCTCTTCGCCGCGTCGCCGGGGTTGCCGATGCCGCCCTCAGCGATCTGCCCGATCACCTCGCACCTCAGGTCGCGCATCACGCTGGCGATATAACCGGCCATCCGCTTCGGCGTCTCCTGCTCGCCGTCCGCCTGGACCACGATCACCGCGCCCCTGCGCGTCCCCTCCAGCCCTAGATGCCAGCTCCCCTCCTCCGTGTAGAACGCGTAGAGCCGGTCGATCACCCGCTTCAGCGGCGCGGTCACGTTCCAGAAGTAGACAGGCCCTGCGAACACCCAGGCATCGGCCCGCCGCAGCGCCGCGTAGATCTGCTGCATGTCGTCCTTCTGGACACACTCCGCGTCCGCGCTGTCCAGGCACATCCGATCGGCGTCGCAGTCATTGATCCTCATCGCCGCCGGGTCAAACCGCGTGGTGGTCACCCCGGCCTCCCGCGCTCCCTCCATCAGCGCCTCGACCAGGGTCGCGGTATTCCCCCCATGCCTCGGGCTCCCACAGATGGCCACGATCTCCATTTCGCATTCCCTCCTACCAGCCGAACCGAATAGAGAACTCCCGGAACTCCCCCCTCGGCCCTTCCCAGTTCACGATCACCTCCCGCACCCGCGCGCCGACCGGCCCCTTCCTCACGTCCGCGAGGAACTCCTCGAGCAGCGCCTTATCCCCCTCCGCCACCACCTCGATGTCCCCGTTGCCCAGGTTCTGCACGTACCCGGTCAGGCCATACGCAGCCGCGCGCTCCTCCGCAAACGCGCGGAACGCCACCCCCTGCACCCTCCCCCTGATGATCGCGTGGAACCTCGCCGGCCCCGTCATCCGCGTACCCCAGTGGCGTCGGTCTGCCGTGAGCGCAGCGAACGACAACCTGCGGAGGCGCGCCGAAGGCGTGCCTCATCTGCGTCCATCTGCGTCATCTGCGGATCTGCCGTCTCCCTCTACAGCCTCCTTCGCAGCCCCGACTCCGCTGTCACATTCACGATCTCCCCAAAGAACAGCCGGTGGAAATCGCCCTTCGGGTACGCTGATCGCACCAACTCCTTCGCCAGCGCCTTCGCCAGCACGTCGTTAGCGTGCACCACCTTGCACTCATAGTGCAGAATACACTCCTCGATGATGGGCGACTTCACCCGCTGGCTCGTGGCCGCGGTCAACCGCGCCTCGGCGAACTTATCATGGTCTCGCCCCGAGACCGTGCCGCAGAACGTCGCCACATCCGCTAGCTTGCGCGGCAGCAGGTTGACCGTGAAGTCGCCGGTCTTCTCTATGCACTGGTAGGTGTACCGCGACGGTCGCACCGGCGCCACGAAGATTGGCTTCCCCCAGTAGATCCCGATCGACCCCCACCCGATCGTCATCGCGTTCGGCCGCCGCCGACCATCCAGCGACACCAGCAGCAGCCCTGGGTGCGCCAGCCCCTGCATCGTCTCCGTCAGATACTCGCTCGGCCCAACCTGTGTCTTTGTCATTCTCTGCCTCCCTTAACGCTATCCTGAGCGACTAATGTTATCCTGAGCGGCTAATGTCATGCTGAGCGACTGATGTCATGCTGAGCGTCTGATGTCATCCTGAGCGTAGCGAAGGATCACGCGCCCTGCCACGAAGCTGTCATTCCGAGCGCAGCGAGGAATCCGTTCACTGTGGGACAGGCGGCCCAGCCTGCCGATGCCGCGCCGGGAGCATACCACGCCGCCGCCCGCCGTCAGGCGGGCGCATCTGTGTCCATCGGCGTTCATCTGTGGTTACGCCGTTCCATCGCCCTGCCCCGCGAACTCCTCCACCATCACCGCCAGGTTCTCCAGCGGGATATCGCTCCCCAGGCTGTGCGTCGGCGCCGCGATGAAGCCGCCGCCTGCGCCCACCTCGCGGATCAGTCTCCGCAGCTCTCGCCGCAGCTCCTCCGGCGTGCTGTCCGGGAGGAGGTGCTGCACGCTCACCCCGCCGTGAAACGCGATGTCCCTTCCGTACTCCCTCTTCACCCAGTAGATATCCATCACGTCCGGCTGCACCGGGTTCAGGCACGTGAGCCCGATCTCGATCAGATCCGGGATGATCTCCACCACATCGCCATCAGAATGCAGCAAGGTCGTTCTCCCATAGGCCGCCGCCCGATGCACCATCCGGGCGAACCGCGGCTTGATGAACCGCCGCCACAGCTTCGGCCCCATGATCAGTCCGCGCTGCGATCCCCAGTCGTCGCCGAACCGCACATTATCGAATGAGTGGGCGCAGGCATGGTCTATCAGCGCCAGGTTGAATTCGCAGATACGGTCGAGCAGCTCGTCCGCGAACTGCGGGTGCTCCACCATGTCGAGCAGGAAGTTGTCGATGCCGCGCAGCGTCCACGCCCGTTCATAGAGGCTGAACCCGATGCCCCAACTCACGTACAGCTCGGGGTAGCGCGCGATCTGCTCATCCATCGTGTCGAACAGGCCGGGCACGTCGGTGGGTGGGAACTCGTACCCGCGCAGGCTCGGCTCCTTCAGGATCGGCTTGCGCACCATCCCGATCTCGCCCGGGAACGAGTCCTCCCAGATGACCCCGAACGCGTCCGTGTAGTGTCGGTCATCCACGCGCTCCTGGGTCTCCGGGTATCCGATGCCGACCCCTGCCAGATGCGGCGTGAGCTGCATCCCGAAGTCCGCATCTCCAGTCAGCGCCACCAGTCGCTGGCGGAGATCGTCGCCCGGGTAGAAATCGTATGGGCAGTAGTCCGTCTCCTCATGCGCCAGCGCGCGTCGTATCCGCTCCTTCGGTGTCATTCCAGCCCTCCCGCAGAGCAGTTCTCTCTCACGCCTGGGCCAACCTTCGTTCCGCCGACAGCCGATCGCAGGCCCGCCCGCGGGAGGGCCTCTTCCCCCGCGCTGTCATTCCGAGGGCAGTGCTCGTCGCCGCGCGAGGAGCACAACCGTGGGAATCCCGCCGTTGCCGTTGTGCGCCGCGGGTATCCGCCCGCAGGTGGCGGATGCCCGCTATCCCTTACTCTTCCGTTGTCTCGCCCTCCCTCGAGACCGGGAAGGTGCCTCTCCCCCACTCACAGAATCCCTCTCCACAAACCGGCGCCGGGTATGGCGCCGACTCGGCATAGAACCCCAGGGACGTGACGCGTGAGATTCAGGTTCATCCCCAGAGAAGAGCGATTCTTCGAGCTGTTCTCCGCGGCCGCGGAGAACGTCGTCAAGGGCGCAGGGCTGCTGCTGGACCTGGTCACGCACCCGGACCGGGCAGAGACCCTCCGGCGGCAGATCGAGGAAGTCGAGCATGAGGGCGACATCACCACCCACGAGATCGCCGACCGCCTCAACCGCACTTTCGTCACCCCCTTCGACCACGAGGACATCCACGCGCTGGCCGGCGCGCTCGACGATGTGCTCGACGACATCGAGGCCACCGCCGATCGCATGTACCTCTACGAGGCCGGGCCCCCCAGCGAGGAAATGGTGCACCTGGTCACCGTGCTGGCCGAGGCCACCAGCGCCGTCCAGAAGGCCGTCAACGGGCTCAGCGACATGAAGAACGCTCGCCGTATACTCGACTACTGCATCGAGATCCATCGCCTCGAGAACATCGGCGACGAGAACAGCCGTCTCGCGCTCGCGAAGCTCTTCAGGGGCTCCGATGCCATCCACGCGCTGAAGTGGAAGGAGATCTACGACCACGTCGAGGACGCGCTGGACAAGTGCGAGGACGTCGCCTCAATCGTCGAGAGCATCATCGTGAAGCACAGCTGAGCAACGCCCGTCCATGTCCGTTTCCCCCTATGTCGTTATCATCTGCCTGGTGGCGTTCGCGTTCGACTTTCTGAACGGGTTCCACGACGCCGCCAACTCGATCGCCACGGTTGTATCGACGCGCGTGCTGCGGCCGATCTACGCCGTGGGCTGGGCGGCGTTCTTCAACTTCGTGGCCGCCTTTGGTTTCGGCGTGCACGTCGCCAACACGGTCGGCAAGGGCATCGTCCACACCAACGTGATCAACAACGAGGTCATCCTCGCCGGGCTGATCGGCGCCATCGTGTGGGATATCCTCACCTGGTACCTGGGCCTGCCCACGAGTTCCTCGCACGCACTAATCGGTGGCCTTGCCGGCGCGGCGGTGGTGCAGTCCGGCGTCGATTCCCTGGTGGTCTCGGGGCTGGTCAAGATAACGGCCTTCGTTGTGCTCTCGCCCGTCATCGGTATGGTGCTCGGCTATGGCGCGCGATCAGTCGTGAGCCGGCTGTTCTGGCACACCTCGCCGAAGGCCACCGCGCCCTACTTCCGCCGCCTGCAGTTGCTGTCGGCCGCCCTCTACAGCCTCGGCCACGGCACCAATGACGCGCAGAAGACGATGGGCGTCGTCGCCATACTGCTGTTCAACAATGGCTACCTCACTGAGTTCCACGTGCCCTCCTGGGTGATCGGTGCGGCAGGCGCCGCTATCGCCCTGGGCACCATGACCGGCGGCTGGCGGATCGTGAAGACCATGGGCATGGGGATCACCAAGCTCCAGCCCGTAGACGGCTTCTGCGCCGAGACCGCGGCGGCGCTTTCCCTGTTCGGGGCCTCCTGGGCCGGCATCCCCGTCAGCACCACCCACACCATTACCGGCGCCATCGTCGGCGTCGGTTCCGCCCGTCGGCTCTCCGCCGTCCGTTGGGGGGTCACCATCAGCGTCGTCTGGGCCTGGGTGCTGACCATTCCCGGCTCCGCCCTCATCGCCATCGCAGTCAGAGCCGCCCTCGCGCTCGCCAGATAGCCGGCCGCCGCGCGCCGCGCATGCCGCCTGGCGGCTTCCCCGGCTCGCAGCCCCCTCCTCGACCCCGCGCGCCCATTCCGCCAGGCGGAATGCGGTTTCTCCGCCAAAAGCATGGAAAGAAGGGACTGCAAGCAGTTACCCAAGAGTCAGTCCAGGACCGACAATGGGCGAGAATGACAAGTGTGCTCTGCTGGGTCAGATCTTGCTGGCGAGCGGAGCGATAACGCGAGAGGACCTCCAGGAAGCCCTCTACCGGCAGAAGGTGAGCGGGGAACAGCTCGGCCAGGTGCTCGTGGAAATGGGGGCGCTGGCGCGGCGGCAACTCGAGCGCGCTCTTCAGACCCAGAGCCGCTTGCGCGGCAAGCCCGCGCAGGAGCGCGCGTTCGTGCTCGTGATTGACGACGACCCCGAGATCGGCGCCCTCCTCGGCGACATCCTGGAAGGGGCCGGGTACCGCGTCGGCATCGCCTCCGACGAGAGCGAGGCCATCGCCGCCATTATGGCCCCTGACGGCTGCAATCCCGCGCTCATCGTGCTCGACTTGGGCCTGCCGCGGTACGGGGGCATCGAGTTCCTCACCATCCTTCGCAAGAGCGGAGCTACCAGCCGCCTCCCGGTCATCGTGCTCACCGGCCGGCCGGACCTGGAGGCGGATATCGCCGCCCGCGGCCTCCAGATCAGCGAATTCCTGGCGAAGCCCGTCTCCGCGCGAAAGCTGCTGGAGGTGGTCGAGTTCGTGCTCAGCAAGGACCGGAAGACCGCGTCTGCTCCTGCCCGGTAACGATTCCGGGCGCCCTCGTGTCGGGGTGAGAGGTGCCCGCCACAGGGTGGGGGAATCAGACGGTAGTTCTCTTGGCGCTTCGCCGGGCGTTGCGAGGCTCGCTCGCTGAGTTCCCGTTCTGAGCGCCGCTGCTGCGGCCCAGGTGACCATGTCGCCAGAGGGACGCCTGCATGCCATCCGGGAATGAAACGAAGAAAACGGCTGCTAGCTCCACGCGCGTGCTCGTGGTTGAGGACGAGGCCGAGGTCCTCAGCGTACTGACCGACCTGCTCGTCAGGCACGGCTACGAGGTGGTGCCGGCTCGGAACGGTGTCGCCGCCATGGTCGCGCTCACCGCTCCCGAGCCCGATGGCCCCAACGTCGTGCTTCTCGATCTCGGGCTGCCACTAGAGGACGGGGTCTCAGTGCTGGCCTTCCTGCGCAATGTCATGCGCAGCGGCCTGCCGGTCGTCGTCCTCACCGGCCGCACCGACCCCGACGAGGAGGCGGCGGTACGGGCCCTCGGCGTCAGCGACTACCTTCACAAGCCCGCCTCCCCCCAGCACATACTCGCCGCGCTTTCCAGCGCCGTGGGCTGCTGACGGGCTGGAGCGCCATTCTCGCGGCGCCGAGATCTGCACCTCTTGGGCTGGTCTCCTTCCGCGTTCGCGTAGGTCTGAAGGTATCCATCGGGCCGCTGCGAATAACCACTGCCAGACCCCCAGGAGGAGATGCACAAATGAAACTCAGCTGCGCCGGCTACACCTTCAACTCGTATTTCCGCGAGAAGAAGCTCACGCTCGACCAATACATAGACATCTGCGCCGATATGGGCCTGGATGGCGTCGAGCTGACCCAGTACTACTTCCCGGAGACCGGAAAGGCGTACCTCAACAGCCTGAAGCGCCGCCTCCTGAAGGGTGGCCTGGCGCTCGCCGGCACGGCCATCGGCGGATCCTTCTGCAATGCTACCGATGACGAGCGCAAGAAGCAGATCGAGTTCACGAAGGAATGGCTGGATATCTCGACGCGGCTGGGCTCGCCCTGCCTGCGCGTCTTCGCCGGCCCCGCGCCCGAGGGCCACACCGAGCAGGAGGCGTTTGGCTGGGCCGTCGCGGGCCTCAAGGAGTGCGCATCCGTGGCCGAGCAGGTTGGCGTGATGATCGGGCTGGAGAACCACGGCGGCCTCACGGGGACCGCTGACGGGCTGGTGAAGGTCCTCAAGGCGGTCGGGTCCGACTGGGTCGGCGCGCTGCTCGACTTCGGGAACTACTCCAAGGACCCGTACACCGAGTTCGAGCAGACCGCGCCCTACACCATCATGACCCATGCCAAGCCCACCAGCCGCTTCGGCAAAGAGCACGGCTGGGTGGACTACCGGCGGGTCAAGCAGATCATGAGCAAGGCCGGCTACCGCGGCTTCCTCTCCATCGAGTACGAGGAGCCCGGCCAGGACGCCATGGTCGAGACCCCTCGCTTCGCGGGCTATCTCAAGGGCATCACCAGCATGTAACGCGGGGGCCGCGGCGCTCTCACCCGGGAGCGATGCGCGGACGAGTGGTGTCGCGTGGTAGTGGCCCACAATCGTGCGTCCCTGCCACGCCTGTGTCTAAAGATGTTCGCGTTCGAGGTTGAACGCGAACATCACGTTCGGCAGCAGAAACCCCGTCTGGGGGCCTGTTACGCCGTGTGTAGTTTCGACTGTGGCTGCAATGATGTCTATCCGCATTCATCGGGTGTTCTTCGTGCTTGGGTCCCTCAGCGCCGAAGCCGCGGTCACCAGGCCGGGCAGGACTTCCCCCTCTGCTCCTGCCTCACCCGTTTCACGAAAGGAGTAGTGCTGTGGCAGACACACCACTGGGTCTCGGATTGGTCGGTTGCGGTGATATCGCTCCCAGGCACGCAGAGGCGCTCCAGACGACCACCAACGCCAGGCTGGTCGCCTGCATGGACGTGGTCGAGTCATCCGCGAAGAGCCTCGGCGAGCAGTTCGGCGTCCCCTACTTCGCCAGGCTGGACGACATGCTCGCCCTCCCGGAAGTGGAGGCCGTGCTCATCGCCACTCCCGCCTCCACCCACGCCGCTCTCGCCGAGCAGGCCGCGAAGGCGGGCAAGGCGGTGATCTGCGAGAAGCCCCTGGCGGCGAGCCTCGCAGACGCCGACAAGATGATCGCCGACTGCAAGCGGCTGGGCGTTCCCCTCGCCACCTGTCACCCGCTGCGTTGGCTCAAGGAGGCGCAGTATGCGCGCGAGCTGATCGCAGCCGGCGCCATCGGCACGGTGATAGAGATCCGGCTCACCGGCCTCGGCGAGAAGAAGGAGTCCTACTGGGTGGGCGGCTACTCCGGCCGCACCCGCACCGACTGGCGCAAGTCCAAGGCCGCCAGCGGAGGGGGAGTGGTCATCACCAACCTGGTGCACAACATTGACCTCGCCCGCTTCGTCACCGGGCTGGAGGTCGCCCGCGTCTCCGCCGAGGCCGGCACCTTCTGCACCGACGTCGAGGTCGAGGACCTCGCCCTCGCCTGTCTGCGCTACGAGAACGGCGCCATCGGGCTCATCGACGCCAGCTCCTGCTTCTTCGGTGGCGCCGACACCTGGGATGTGGTGTTCCTGGGCACCAAAGGGCAGATCAGGTTCGGCTTCTGGCGCAAGGTCACGGAAGTCTACCTCACCGAGCCCTTCGGCGACCTCCCCGCCCGTGAGTGGATCAAGCGAGAGGGCGAGAGCGCGGGCTGGGTTGATTTCCACAACGCCTTCGCCGCCGCCGTCCGCGCCGGCCAGACCCCACCCGTCACGGGAGAGGACGGCCGCAAAGCCCTCGAGATCGTCCTCGCCGTCTACCGTGCCGCCGAAACCGGCGCCCCGGTGAGACTGCCGCTGTAGGGGGACGCTGGCAGGCGCTTCCGCTGTCATTGCGAGGGGCGGCGACGTTCGCCGCCCCGTGGCCATCTCGCCGTTCAGCGGCCGCCGCGTCGGTCGCGTTCGCACCTCTTTTCCCAAGCCTCTTCCGACACCTCTTGCTCTGGGTAGTAGGCAAGCGCTTATAATGTCAACAGGGTAGCTGAAATCTACAGCGCTGAGGGGGGGTGAACGCGCGGTGAACACTCGCGCGCGTTCA
>Ga0315288_10004778_pt1 | contig 17240 bp, 18 predicted proteins | sample YL17G11_20_MG_FD_203454 | JGI IMG/M metagenome (GOLD analysis project Ga0315288, IMG submission 203454) | Sediment microbial communities from Yellowstone Lake, YNP, Wyoming, USA - YL17G11_20 | ecosystem: Environmental > Aquatic > Freshwater > Lake > Sediment | place: USA: Wyoming | collected... | reverse complement strand
CACTGGTGAGCGCTGGAGTACCGTTCCGGATGACGGTTACCAGAGGACTACTGGAATCTACGTACAAGGACATGGACGCCGGAGTACCGCGGCATTTGAACGACCGTGTGGAGTTCGACGCAATCCCGGCACGTAACTCCAAAATCGCCGCGGTGTGCGTGGGAATGATAAACCTACTGTCTCTGGGTACGGGCAACAAGACCCTCACGCGTACACACTCAGCGCAAGCAGCACAGCGTGTGTTTGATGAGTACCGGGTGAGTATCGACACGATCATGGGTATCTTTTTTGCACTGCCGTTCGAGCAGGTACAACCGTTTTCCAGGGACCGAAACGTCCTGGCTACGCTGGTGATTTATCACAGCAAGTGCCCAGGGGAGGCAGTGAATTTCGCGGAGCGGCTGCTCAGCGGGGTAGGTGATTTGACGGATCCCATTAAAATGACATACTCGTGTCTGTCTGCAAAAAAGATGCAGGCTGGGGAGCGTTTGAACCGGATATATTGGGCTATCAACAAGGCCCACTCGGGTGGTACCGCTAAGCACGTAGGACGTGCGACAGCGCCCTACTACATGAAAATAGCGCACCGTCCCGAGGACGTCAACCTCGACAAAATGGTTGCTGACCTGAAATAGCCCTCGGTGGGGTGGGTAGAAATACCCACTCCTTTTTTACTCATACAAATAGAAATACTAAAAATGAAAAAAATAACAGAGCAGTATAAACTCGCAGTATGGACAGCCGTGTCTCCTCGTAGGCGCTCTAACCCCATAGACCGGGTAGGTATTTATGACCTGACCAAAATCGAGCGTAAAATGGTATGCCGAGTAGTGTCCGCTCTGCGCGAGGACGGATACCCTATAGCCAGCGATCTACACGGATATTACGTGGCTGAGTGTGCTGAGGACATGGATCGTGTGATAATGGAGAGTCGCACTCGAATGAAAAACTACGTGCGAGCGTACGAGTCCATAGTGAGACTCAGGGAAAAACTTTTATCAAAGGAGGCTACGTGAGCGGGTCAAAAGACGACTGCATGACATGCGAGTACCAAATGAGTGTGAATGTAGGTACGGTACATGAGGAGTCAGAGTGCCATCGATATCCCCCACAATTAATTAGTGCACACGAGCGTTATTGGCCGGTAGTGATTGAAGGTTGTTGGTGTGGAGAGTATCGACTCAAAGAAAAATCAGTATTAGCACAGCAAATAGATTTTAGTATGTTTACTACGCGTTGTGAAAATATGTGTAAAAGTAATAATATTGTTACCTACGGGGATCTGTGCAAAAAGACTGTGCACTCTTTGATGAGAACGAAAAATTGTGGTATTAAAACAATAGCGGAATTAAGCGATCACCTGAGCAGCTTAGGTTTAAAATTTAGTGAATAATAAACAAAAGGAGGCTACGTGAGCGATCCCCGTGCAGAAGCAAGAGCAGAACTCAACCGCCAGAAGATAGCCGCTGTACTCTCAGTGATAAAAGAGTACAACTCTACGCACCCGATAAAAGGATCCTTGGTGGCCTACAAAGCGGGGTTATCCTCTGATGTGGGTGTGCGTGGAGCAGTCAACCAACTACGCTCTGAAGCAGAGCCTGTGTGTAGTAATGGGGTTGGTTACTGGTACGCATGCACCACACTCGAGATACAAAACACGATCGAAGAGCTGGAGGCCCGATCGCGTTCTATGAACAACGCTATAGCCGGGTTGAGAATATGTAGAGATCGGATGATCCGCGACATACAGTCCGGTAAGACAAAACCAAAGCACACTCCCACTCCGCTCCCAGTGACCTACTCCGAAGATTTATCCCTCGACGACATCCTCGCCCAGGCTGATTAGCAATTATCATGCCGTCTATTTTCGTGTTACATAAGTTTTATTGCTATATGTCACACGGAATGTGTTATATTAGTAGAGCAGGCAGATAGACACTTAACCACCAGGAGGCAGAGTATGAGTGACGCACTGGAAAACAAGATTGCAGCGTTGGAGAGTGAGTACGTGGCTATGCAGGAGAGGCTGGAGGGTTTGGACGAGACTCGCAACATGAGTGAGCTCACGGACGAGGAGACTCGACAAAACATGTGCGACCGAGATGAGGCCATAAACTCTTTGCAGGAGCTCAATGCAGTTATCTCAGACTACAAACAAAAACTCGAATTCGAGGTATAAAATGGAGCGCAAAAAACTCGGTCGCCCGCCTGGGCGCGACGGCACCTGCGACAAAACGATCTCGGTGCGGATCCCAAAATTCTGGACGCTCGCACTCCCCGAGGACATCTCGAAAGTTTTGAGGGAGTACCTGCGTAAGAAGTACGTGGATCGTATTATCCTGAAGGAGCGTATATGATCGTCATCAAATCACGACAGTTACCGGAATCAATGAGACAGGCAGAGCTCATGGAGTTTTTGGACGACTTGATACGGTACGACGACCGTACCCTGAAGTCCTGCATGAAGATACTGTTTTTGATAATGCAGTGTGACCGTATGACCCGCGAGGAGCGTAAAAACGTGATAGGGCACATCGGGTGGATGCTGGACCAGAGAAAGAGGACAGCGTCTAAAAAGGGTCTCGATATCGAAATAGACATCGACACCGGCATGAATGACGGAGCACTATAAGATGCATTTACAGATCTATAGGTACATCGGACTGCTACGTTTACGACTGCCCCAGTTTTTTGAGGATTGCAAAGTCTGCGATTTTGGCTCACTCGACGTCAATGGTACCAATAAAGGCCACTTCAAGGACTGTACATATATCGGAATAGATATAGGTCCTGGTCCTAACGTGGATCATATATCGTTGGCGCACGAATTCCGTGAGTACAAGGACGCGTACTTCGACACAGTATTGAGCACGGACATGTTGGAGCACGATAAACACTGGGCGAAATCTATAGTGCGCATGTACGAGCTCCTGCGCCCTGGAGGTCTCATGCTACTCACGTGCGCTGGACGTCACCGTGGCGAGCACGGCACCGTCGGACACAGCGCGGAGAGTTCGCCTCTCACTATCCAAATACCTGGCTGGAACTCGTACTACCGTAACCTGGAGGTCTCGGATATACGTGGAGTGTTAAATTTAGAAACTCTTTTCAGCGACTACGAAATTTCTGAGGTATACGTTCACTACTGGGGAGCGGACCTACAATTTTGGGGGATAAAAAAATGAGCACTTTTCTTCGTCAATGTTGCGTTTGTAAAGCTGTCTGGGATGCCGGTAGTAACTCCTGGATACCGCATGATAAAATCATACCCGTCGCGTCACATACGTATTGCAACGTATGCCATCAAACAGTAATGGAGGAGATTAAAAATGAAAAACAGTTATCAGGGAATTGACACTCAGGAGATCAACAAGGATGGTCGTGCCACTCACCTGCCCGTGCTCTGTGAGATACTCGATTTAATCGGTGGAGAACCGAGCGTGCTGGAGTTCGGCATGGGAGAGTGGAGTACACAGTTGTTTTGCGACCGGTGCAAATCCGTACTCTCCATAGAGACCGGGTCTCCGTCATGGTACGATAAAATCTCCACCAAACATCAGCACGTACCTGGATTCAAGGCAGCCAAAGTAATCCACCCCACCGCTGAGCTCACTCTCGCCAAAACGATTACCAATAAATTCGATCTTGTCTTCCTGGACGGTGGACACACGTGTAGAGGTATACTCGCTCAGACAGCAATGATAATGGGCTGGGCACCTATTATAGTGTGCCACGACAGCGAAGAGAAGATTTACGGATACTCCGGTGTCGTGTGCCCTGTGGGGTGGGAGGTCCTGGAAATACGAGACCTGAGTACCTGGACTCTCGTGTTTACTCAGCTCAGTGGGCTCCTGGACGATCTCAAAAAAGCCTTCCTCAACACTCAGATTTTCAGCGTAGACGGACTGAAATCCAAAACCTACCTCAGATAAGGACACACTGCAATGGTCTTAATTCCTTCGGACTACTACGACGGACGTAATACTTTAGAATTAGAGATCCCTTGGGTGACTCCAGAGGCGATTACATGGCTCGATAAACGCCTCACCAAAAAAATGTCCGCGGTGGACTACGGTACGGGAGGCTCTACGCTCTTTCTCGCTCGACGGTGCGACCATGTGATATCCATGGACAACAACCCCCGCTGGATTATCAATACGAAGGAGGCTCTAAGAGCTAAGAGCCTCATGAATGCAAGCGTGTACGACGTGTCGTGCATCGAAGAGTGTAAAAATCTTGTTAATAGACACTTTGACGTCGCTCTCATCGACTGCTGCGACATCTCTCGCTACGACCTCGCCGTGTATATGCGCGACAGAGCCGACATCGTAGTAATCGACAACTACGCTGCGGACTACGTAGGCAACACAGACGCTGTATACACAGACTGGAACGTGGAGCGATACGACGACATCCACTGGCAGGGGTCGGGTACAAAGATTTATTGGAGGGCTCCATGATGGATAAAATCCGGTACCTCTGTTTTGAGCTGCGCCCAGGCTGTAACATGACGGACGTGCACCCGTGGTGTCCTTCATCGTGCAGGGAGCTTCTACCAGGACTTTTAATCGAAGACTCTACGATAGAGTCTTTCGCGAGTGCGTGCACGCGTAGGGGCTTTAAAGGGATGATAGGTTTCCATTACTACAGTGAGCCTATGCTGGACATCGACCGTATACTCGCGTTCATGCAGCGCTGTCCGCAATATAGATATGTATTGTGGACGAACGGCCTACTGCTCACGGAGCAATCACGTGACTGGCTGGAGTGCTTCGAGCAAGTATCTATATCGCTGTACTCTCAGCAAGAGGCTATCAGGATACTCCCCATCATAAACGGACTGTCTAACTGTGTCGCCAATGACGCTCCCCACGACAGACGTATAGACCTGTACGACGCTGAGATCCAGTCCCCTGGAGGATGCATCCGACCGCGTACGATCGAGATACCTGTAGACGCCTGGGGCAGGCTACATTTATGCTGCTCCGACTACGACGCCCATGTAGACATAGCGTCGATAGTCACAGACGACCACGATTACTGTATCAATCGCTATCTACAGGAGGCTCAGCGTGCCGCGGTAGGACAACAGACACTGTGTTGGAAATGTCGTACCATACACTCACCCTGCATAGGAGCATGACCATGATAGGTTTGACTCTGCTCTGTAAAAACGAAATAGACGTCATCCGTCCGTGGTTGCATTTCCATTTGAGGCACTATGACTTTGTATACATATCAGACAACGTGTCTACCGATGGCACGTGGGAAGCGATACTCGAACACTCCAGTAGGTCAGGACTCATACTGCGTCAGATACAGTCACAGGATTACTGCCAGTCTGATTGGGTGTACGAAATGGATGACCGTCTACGATCTTTAGGATGCGACTGGATCGTGAATCTCGACGCCGATGAATTTTTGAATGGGGACGTGAGAGAGGCGTGTCGGATAGCTGACATAGACGGGTACCACCAGATCTACCCCAGAGGTACTTTTATGCGGGCTACACATGACGACTCGGAGTCCCCAGAAGTACTACAGAGGATACAGTGGCACGACCCATGGGATAAAGTGTACTCTAATGATAAAGCGATCATCAAAACCGATCGCTTGATAGGTGTCTGCCAAGGAAATCACTGGGCTCACTGGAGCGGAGACCCCATACGTACCGCACCCGCTAAAGATCTTTATCTATACCACTACGAGCAGAGATCGCCCGAGCAACTGATTAAGAAGTACAGTGGGTTTCACTCTACAGAGAAACTCGCGCACATGGGAGAGGGTTGGAGGAAAATGAACCGACTGTGGCTGGAGGGAGGGGACGACGCTCTCATAAAGTACTGGAACGAGCACTGCGTATATGACTCTTCGAAACTGGAGAAGGGAAGCACAGAATACTGGTACCGAGGACAACATACCCAGGAGTGACATGCATTTTACTCGCGACGTCCGAGCGTTCGCGAGACTCAACCAGGGCGAAATGATACGGATGCTGAGAGCCCACTTACAAACGGATAATATGGATGTGATCATGGACCGATTGCAGGACTGGTACCTCGCCATCCTGCAAAACAAATCTCTGGAGAAATTCGACCCATCCAAAGGCGCTTCGTTCGAGACTTTCTTGTTTAATGTGGCGTGCTGGGGGTCGAAAAATCGACAGAGGCAAAAGCGAGACACTGTACAAATTGGAGATGACATGGTTGACTCTCGTGAGAGGGCAGAGTCGGATCTCGATAGTCGGATATCAGACTATCGGGAGTATTTACATGCGCACGGGGGAGACCGCGTAGGAGATTTGCTGGGGGTACTGGAGCAGCGAATAAAAGGGGACGTATGCGAGGATGGGAAAGGTGCCGCCATTTATAGACGGCACCTCCGAGATTATCTGGCAATTTAATAGTATAATACGGTTATCTGTAGCACATCATTTTCTGTAACACTCTGCCATCCTACAATCACGACAGAATGCGGAGCTGGATAAGTCCCTTTTTGCACGTACCAGACAATGCCTTTTGTAGTCGGAGTGCCCGACACCAATCCTCCTAAATCATGCGATGGATAAATTATATGTGCATTAGTATGGATGCGTATCATACTCACGGATAAAATATTCTCGAACACTATTATATCTTGATTGTCAAGCAAAATCGTCGGTGGTGGAGATCCCATCCCAAACGCGTCTACAGTATATTTCATCCATTTCAGCGCCACGGCTCCTGACGAGGCAGGACCACTATTCACTCCTACAAACGTGGGGGCAGCAGTAGCAGCGACGTCCTGACCGAGATAGGTGCCGTTTTGTAAACTGGTCAGGGGGAGCGTGCCTGATACGCCAGTCGACAGCGATATGAGCGGTATATTAGCTACAGGTAGAGTGCCGGAGACTTTACTCTCCAGGGGTATGGTCGGCACGTTTGTCAGATCGAGTGTACCCGTCACGTCCCCAGGGAGTGATATTTTCCCGGCGTGCCCTTGAGCGTCGATTCCAGAATGTCTGTGGCCTCCTGTACCTCCCGTTCCGTAAATTGACATCATGTATTCTGGGGTTAAAATATCGCCTGTACTAAATGATGGCTTGGCCATTTGTCAACTCCTTATGCTTGCTTTACAGGTGTGATTTTAGCAGGCTTTTTGGCTCTGTGGCTCCACCAGTTCTCCAGTCCCGCGAGAGTAGCTGAAAGTATAGTTACCACAGCCATTTTGATTTCCATAGAATCTACATTGACGTTGAGTTGAGCGAGTCCAGTGACGATGAGCTGAGTGAGCACCGCCGACAGCCCGACGATTACTGCGTTGACTGCGCCTTTCTCAAGATTCTTTTTTACGATATTCGCCATGATACCCTCTTGTTAAATGTATGTGAACGAAACTACTGTGTGCGCAGGGGCGAGTCGAGTAAACAACTCTTCGAGGTACGCGTCCTGAGTAGCACTCAACGACGTAGTAGATATATTCCAGGTCCACTGCACTGACGGCTCGTAAAGAGCGTGAGGGAGCTGAGTGACCCCGATGAGGAACAGTAGCGACGTGCCCTCTGTAATGGTAATCGTGTACCCGAGCGCGAGAGCGACCGCTGTGTAATACGCTTTGCTCACCCCGCCTTTTGCATTCTGAGCAGCAGCGATTGCGAGACGTTTATCTGCTACACTCCCTGTGACCGTGAGTCCATACACTCTGAGCCAGTCGTTTACCAGGCTCATGGTAGTGTCTGAGAAGAACTCCGCGTGTAGTCCCTTGGGGTAATTGTCGGTGTCCGCCGGTGATCTGCCCCCGCCCGCATAATACGCATTGTCCAGGTAAAAGCCTTCGATGTCGAGATCGTCATTTAGGACGCCTTCCATCTGTGGCATCGGGAAGAGTTTCTTTAGGGCGTAGTAATGCAGCTTTGTGGCCTCCGCACCGTAGCACACTTTGTACTTGTTGATGGCGTACCTGGACGTCCCGTACCCGAGACCGCATGCTGTCGCGCCCACGATCATTACCATCAGGGGGACTTCATCGGACTCCACCTGGGAGATCGCATCTGAGATCACACATTTGTAGATAGTATCGTTCTCGGTAGACGTCGCGGTATGGGAGTACGTACTCGATGTCGCTCCGGGTATGAGTATGTTGTCCGCAAACCACTGGTACGATAGCCCGGTACCAGTGGCTGTCACCGAGAATGTCGATGTGGCACCGTCGAACACTATCTGCAGGCGGGGCTGAGTGACAATCACGATCTCGGGTATGACGGTGAGTAGAGCATGGTAAGACTCTGTCATCCCGTCGTCGTTCACGATTTGGCACCAGACCCGTTTATTTGTATCTCCGAGGACGGTAGTACGCGTGTAGGTGTTTGAGTTGGTCCCCACAGGTGCCCCATCAAAAAACCATTGGTAGGTCGCGTATGTGGGCGACGTGATGGTCACCTGATAGATTGCTAAATCTCCGTCATGCACGATTTCATCTTCGGGCTCGGTGACTATGACAGGGAGTACTATGACATTGAGCACGCCGTTGTTGGACGTGACGGGTCCCACGATGTTATAGACTACGCACTGATAGATGTTTCCGTCCATCGGTGCCGTGGCGGCGGGTATCGTATATGAGGACGCGTTCGCTCCTCCGATGATACCGGAATTCACGTACCACTGATATGATAGAGGTTCCGTACCCGTAGCCGTGATGTGGAACGTGACTGTCTCCCCGATATTTACTGGGAGCAGGAGCTCTGGCTGGGACGTGATAGAGACGGGCGTATTTAGCGTGTGTATGTAGTTAGTTTTTGCTTCGGTATCAGACGCCGTCCCTCTTGTAGCTATGAGAGTCACTGTATAATAATTGGATGCTACAGAATACGTATGACTCGGGTTTTGAGTAGTAGCGTGAGTAGAGCCGTCACCGAAATTCCAATCCCAGGACGTAGGGGTACCCAGGGACGTGTCCGTGAACGCCACTGTTAAAGGAGTGGTGCCGGATGTTTTATCACTCGTGTACCCGGCGTTCATGAGTACGTTTATATAGTTTGTTTTTGTTACTGTGTCGGTAGTGCCGTGAGCATCGGACACTGTAAGGGATACGGTAAAAGTACCTGCTTTTGTATATGTATGCGAAGGGTTCTGAGACGATGATGTACTACCATCTCCAAAATCCCACGCATATGTTACTGGAGGGAAAGCGGTAGTGCTCTCGTTAGTGAATGTGCATGCTAAATCAGCGTTTCCATATATCACATTAGAGGAAAAATCAGCCGTGATGTGCTGTACATTGTACGCTATCATGCTCGCGCTACCGAACAGGCTTCCAACAGACGATCCTGGAGCTATAGCCATAGAGGGGGTAGACGACCCTCTCAACGTAAATATAGCACCGTTAAAAGAATATGATTTTGTATTCTCTAAAGGTACACAACTCCAATCCGTGACCGATGTATATACATACTGCGAGTCGCAGCTAACCCACGGGTTTGCTTTTACGTTAGAGGCTATAGTTTCTTGACCTAAATACTGTACAGTACTCCCTGATATAGCCCAGGCTTTTAAGTATGCGTTCCCAGCTACATTAGGTTTATACTCAGCAGTGTAGATGTACGTTCCGTCGTAGCATATGTCGTTTAATGTTTGGTCAATACTGGCTGGATAATATGATCGAGATACCCTGGTCAAGGATGTTCCGTTGAACGTGTACACATCGAGCAGATACGTGTTATCAGTGGATCTGTCTCCTGCAGCAAACACATACTGTCCATATACAGAAATAGTTCTATACAGACCGTTAGTATTGGTGTATGAGGCTTTTAGAGAGTACGATGATCCATTAAACAAAAGCACATCTACGTATCCATTATATGTTCCGCTTCTTCCGCATATGTAAACATAATTACTTGTGTCTGTTGCCACATCTGATACAATCCAACCAGGTACATAAGATGCTTTTAACGTGAATGTGGGTGTTCCACCGGACAGTTGGAAAGCCTTCAAACCGCCAGTGTCGCCCGTGGCATTATGTATGTACCCCGATACCGCTCCTGAAATTTCTTTCCAATTGAAAGGGTCTCCGGTATGACTTGTCTTATATACCCACGACGTACCGTTCCAGGTGAATACACGGACACCGCCATTAAGAGTAACAGCGACTACCCACCCTGCTGGGTTATAGGCGATAGATCTGGTAAGTATGCCGGACTGCGTTATCGATCCGACATTTTCGAGAGAATACGTAGACATCTATGTTGCTCCCTCAGTAATTCGATCCCATGCCCAACGCCGACTAAAGATTAGACCCATGGTATAGACCGTGATTATTTTTGTCGTAATCATACAGATGAGAGAAGTTTGTCTGTGATAATACCATAGACGCACCACCTGCGAAATCTCTGATAGCTCCGAGTTTACCTGAGAAATATCCACCTTGTCCTGTCTGATCTGCACCTATGGCAGCAGCATTAGCAGCGAGCTGCGGATATCCAGAACTCAGTGTGTATGTTGACGATACAAAGTGGTCAATAAAAAACTTTACGTTGCCATCACCGTCTATACTCATACCGCACAGATGCCACAGACCGTCGTCAGGGTATGCCAGGTCTGATATTATGTCATCTGATAATGATATATGTTCCTCTGGGCTATCGTATGTTATTTGAAAACGTAGACATTTTTGAGTATTAGATGGTTCTAATGTTGTGTTCCCTATAAAAAACATTGACGTGGCAATGTTAGACAAAAACTCATCCCCCCAATTAAACGATACCAGAGGTTGATAGTACGCTGTGCACGTAGTGTTTACCCAAATGGCCTTTGTGACATTCCAGTCAAATCCATACGCTTCGCTATGCAAATATGTAGTGCCTGCAAATCCAGACGAGTCGTCCTCGAATCCTGTGAGTGCTGTCGTAGCATACCCAAATGGACCGCGTGTCCACGATAGCGATCCAATCATAGTGAGCGACACAGGACTCGGAGCGCTGTCCAGTAGGTTGTTTTTTAGCTTCCAGTGTCTCGTAGGTGCTTGTACTATGCTCATTCGAATTCAGCCCCCTGTGCATAGTATTTGACTCCATCAAAATATAACGACAGGATATCATATGCACCTGTCCATCCAGCCAATACATAGGGCAGCGCATTAGGCCAGTGCAGACCTGTGATGCCTGGAGCCTGGTTAAATGTGTATGATATCCTGAGTCCCATGTTGGCACCAGTGATACCGTTGGTAAATCCTATATTGTAGGATCCCGCGGAAGCATTATTTACATTTACTATTTGTTTTGCACCATTGGACCAGTCAATAATTTTATGAGCAGCCACTAAACTACCCGCATCATACTGCGTGTATGACACTCCGCCTCCGCCTCCCGCGCCAGTAGCTCCCTGAGAGCCTGCTACTCCAGTAGCACCCTGTACACCAGTGGCTCCTCCACCTGCACCTCCAGATCCTGTAGCACCCTGTACACCAGTGGCTCCATTAGTTCCAGCTAATCCTGTGATTCCTACTCCAGTGTATCCCTGGGATCCTGTATACCCCTGAACTCCTGTATTACCCTGAGCCCCGGTAACTCCAGTGATACCCGTAGCCCCATTTATACCAGCTATTCCTGTTATACCTATCAGACCAGTGGCTCCTTGTATTCCTGTGGTACCAGTTATTCCTGTTATACCCTGAGACCCAGTTTGTCCTTGTATACCAGTGATTCCTATGATGCCTGTTACTCCCTGGATACCAGTGATCCCCTGCAAACCAGTAATACCGTTTATCCCAGTGATCCCAGAGACTCCCGTGAATCCTATAAGTCCCGTGACTCCTATCAGTCCTGTCACACCCTGTGCCCCAGTCGCTCCCGCGACACCTACGCCAATGGGAGATGTGATATAAGAAGTATGAGTAGTACCTTCATAATAGTACGTGATGTCGCAATTCTGATTATTACCGTTCTGTATACCCCATACCCGTGCTATCAAACGGTCTGTAGTCACCAGCGTAATGTCTGATGACTGTGTGTATGTTACCGCATAGAGTACAGTGCTCGTAGTCAACTGGCTACTATTGGCTGTAATAAATAACGAGGTCTCTACACCTGCGGCAGAGTATTTCAGCATCTCTATTTTTAGGCGGGGGTCACGTCCTCCCACTGCAGTAGTAGATGCATATATAAAAAATGTCCATGTACCAGCAGATATTAAAGTAGTAGCGGGATATGAATTGGATGTGATGTATCCATGACCGCCCAAAAGAGATCCTGTAAAGCCCTGGACGTTGGATACCGTGACAGTGTCCGTGTGCTCAGTATCTGTAGATGGTATACGTAGTAAAGATTCCAGGGGCCCAAAAGAACCGGACACTCCTGCTGAAGTGCTTTTGAAATATAGAGGACTACCATATCCTCCGACCCCCTGACTACCGGTCACTCCTATAGTACCTGTGTATCCCTGTGCTCCAGTATAACCCTGAGCGCCTGTCTGTCCTTGAGAGCCTGTGAGTCCTTGTATCCCCGTGGCTCCTTGTAGTCCTGTGTATCCCTGAGATCCAGTATTACCCTGAGATCCAGTATTACCTTGTACTCCAGTACTTCCCTGAGACCCAGTATTACCCTGAGACCCAGTATTTCCTTGCATCCCAGTGGCACCTGAGGTAGCTCCAGTAATTCCTGATAAACCAGTAATTCCAGACAAACCTGTAGTACCTATAGAGCCTGTAATTCCCATAGACCCAGTTATACCCTGTATCCCTATAGGACCTGTTATACCACCCAAACCAGTTATACCTATATTACCTGTTATACCCTGTGTTCCATTTTGTCCAGTTATTCCTATGGTACCAGTTATTCCTATTTGACCAGTTATCCCCTCATACCCAGTGATCCCTTGCACTCCATTCTGACCAGTTATGCCTACTAATCCTGTTATACCCTGTCCACCTACTGAGCCAGTAATGCCACTCTGTCCGGTTATTCCATTGATACCTGTTATTCCCTGTATACCCTGATCTCCAGTGACTCCTATATACCCAGTAATGCCTATAGACCCAGTTTCTCCTTTAGAACCCTGTAATCCAGTTACACCTTGTATTCCGTCTGATCCAGTGATACCCTGTATCCCATTAGATCCAGTAGCGCCCTGTACTCCGTCCATGCCCGTAGCGCCCATACCAGTCATACCCTGAGACCCAGTATCCCCCTGTGATCCAGTGTTTCCTTTAGATCCAGTATCTCCCTGTATACCTGTGAGTCCCTGTATACCTGTGATACCCTGAGACCCAGTATCTCCTTGTGATCCAGTGAGGCCCCTAATACCTGTAGCGCCTTGATATCCAGTGTCTCCCTGTACTCCCGTAGCTCCAGACATACCTGTGACACCTACGTCCTGAGACACGATGCGCCATGCGTCCGCTATAGACGAATATTTATAGCGCGTACCCAGAGAATTCGTGTAAAGCTGCTGGTCGGATGGATTTAATGGAAATGACATGTGTGAGTCCTTATAGATCGTACACTACAGTAGGCGGTGTAAATGCCGCCGAGAACTTTACTCCAGAAGCAAGCCTCAACTCATCTATGGCTAATTCGTTAGGATATGTAGCTGTACCAAGATCTATGTAATTTCCTACATATATAGTACCCGAATCGAACTCATATGTCGCAGCTACAGTGAATGTATTTATCAAAATTCCTGCTCTATAGTATTTTACTGTAGTATCAGAATCTCGTACTATAGCTATATGCACAGGAGTCAGGCTGATATCATTCGTAGTACTGGTAAATGAATAGCTGGTGCCGTTAGAATTTATCAATGTGATTATGGTATGACACAACAAGCTAGAATCTAATGTCAACTCCATGGTCAGGCTATACTTGTTTCCTGATATATTCTTTATTCTTAGTACATCTATTGAAGTTCCTACGTCTCCTAAATTGACAGCCCCGAAATCGGTAGCTATCCAAAAATCTACAGAGAATCTTTTCTCTCTATCTATGTCGCCAATAGTTTTATACGCATACCCTCTATGTACAGCGTCCATGTAGCATGCGAGACAGGACACTCCAAATTTCTGATATCCAGTACCTAAAAATGCTCCTGAATTGGTCATAGATGCTCCACCTACAGCATCTACCCACGGTATGGCATCAAAGTGCCACAGGTTATTCACGCCCTTTTGAGTCATGTATAACGGCATCTTTATCTCGTTATCTTTAAGCTAAACTCAAGATTCAAAGCATTAGCATTACTACGCACCACCAAAGCCACAGTACCGTTCGCAGCCACAGCACTATTACCTGTGGCAGATGCGGTATTGCGTCCAGTAGTCACAGCCAGCCCGTATAATCCTGATACCCCTACTCCCGCATTGAGCACATCAACAGTACACGTACCTGATGAGGTCAGTATGGAAAGAGAGCTGATAGCATATGCATTAGGTACATAGCTGTCTAACGTGTACGTTTTGTTCGATGCAGACTCTATGAATCCATTTATGGAGTCTATTGTGATACCTGTACTACCAGTATATCCTTGAGCTCCCGTGACTCCTCTTATGCCAGTGACACCTTGTACTCCAGTCTGTCCAGCCACTCCCGTATACCCCTGACTCCCCGTCTGCCCCTGAGACCCCGTGATCCCCTGTATCCCAGTCTGGCCTCTCACGCCAGTAGCACCCTGCAGTCCTGTAATCCCCTGCGCTCCAGTTTGGCCTATCAGTCCCGTGAAACCTATACCAGTCGTGCCCTGAGATCCCGTATATCCCTGAGCCCCTGTCACCGCCTGTGCACCTGTGATACCGATTAGACCCGTGACTCCAGATACTCCCGTGCTTCCCTGAGAGCCAGTGTATCCCTGAGCACCCGTCTGTCCGCGCATTCCAGTGGCACCCTGCAGCCCGGTGATACCCTGTGAGCCTGTAGAGCCCTGAGAGCCTGTGTTACCTTGTACTCCCGTATTCCCCTGGCTACCTGTGTACCCCTGTGCTCCAGTCACCGCCTGAGCTCCTGTGAGACCCTGTAGGCCAGTGAAACCTGTACCAGTGTATCCCTGTGCTCCAGTCCAGCCCTGTGCTCCTGTGACCGCCTGTGCTCCTGTATAGCCCTGTAAACCGAGTAGGCCCTGCACGCCTGTGGCTCCGATGAGTCCAGTCTGTCCCTGAGCTCCTGTGGCACCCTGAGAGCCCGTAGGACCTATAGAGCCTGTAGAGCCCTGTAAAGATCCTGCACTAATCTGCACCCAGGAATCCATACCAGTCGCATATACATATAAAGCATCATCTATGTATGACCATGCGAGCAGCGGTATGTTTACCATGCCCGTCGGCAGTGAGCCCGTCATGATGAAATTAGCGAGGCCTGTGATACCTCCAAAACCTGTATATCCCTGTGCTCCAGTGACACCTGCGGAGCCCTGTGCTCCCGTGAGTCCGTCGACACCAGTGTGTCCACGTACTCCTGATAGACCTGTCTCTCCTGTGTCTCCAATACCTGTGAGTCCCTGAGCTCCTGTCTGACCGATCAGTCCTGTGACTCCGACTAATCCAGTGACTCCCTGGTCACCGAGTCCCGTGACTCCATGTATACCTGTGACGCCGACTACTCCTGTGTATCCTCTAGGACCTACTGGACCTGTTTCTCCTACGATACCTGTGACTCCTACCAGACCAGTAGCTCCCTGTAAACCAGTAGATCCTCCAGGTAATCCCTGATCTCCAGTGATGCCCTGGTATCCAGTGTCTCCGAGGACACCCTGGCCGCCAGTGATACCTATATATCCTGTGTCTCCAATAGATCCTGTGACACCTACAGTACCTGTTATACCAGCTATCCCCTGCGAGCCTGTGATACCGACGATCCCGGTGACGCCCTGTACGCCAGCGCTGCCAGTGACACCTTGCACTCCGTTTTGACCGGTGACGCCCTGCACTCCCGCGCTGCCAGTGACGCCCTGTATGCCCTGATCACCTGTGATGCCCTGCAAACCTACAGGACCTGTGATGCCCTGTACGCCAGTGGTCGCCTGTACACCAGTGATACCTTGCAGACCTGTAGTGCCCTGTGAGCCCTGAAAACCCGTGGTCCCCTGCAGTCCCTGTACTCCAGTGATCGCTTGGACTCCCGTGATGCCCTGGTGTCCTGTACTACCGAGCACTCCCTGGTCACCTGTGAGACCCTGCAGTCCGTCGAGCCCCGTGTCTCCGAGGATCCCCTGGAACCCGGTGCCACCGAGCACTCCCGCGGATCCCGTGACGCCCATGACTCCATCGAGACCCGTGATCCCGTCTATACCAGTGATCCCGTCTATACCTGTTATCCCCTGTAAACCAGTTATGCCCTGTATACCTGTAGGTCCGTAGATACCTTGAGAGCCAGTCACAGCCTGATATCCAGTCACGCCCTGCAGCCCGGTGGTACCCTGCTTACCTGTGAGGCCCTGTATCCCGGTGACACCAGCTACTCCCTGCGCTCCCGTGATGGCCTGGTATCCTGTGATACCTGCGGACCCTGTGGACCCTCCGTATCCCTGAGCTCCAGTAGTTCCGTTGATACCCTGTAGCCCCGTCCAGCCCTGAGCGCCCGTAGGTCCCTGATATACACTATCATGTCCTGTGACTCCACCGATGCCTGTGACGCCCGTGGTATCTATAGAGTTAGAAATCTTTATGATGAGCTTGGGGGCACCCTGAGTAATGACTGCGGTATTCGCTGTATTGATGTAAAATTCTATAGAGAAGCAGTCTCCGTCGAAAATACCCGTGGGAGACAATACGGTAGGATCGAATCTCCATGTGATCTTATAATAGCCCGTACTCAGCACCGCGCTCGTGAAACTCAAACATAGAGGATACGTTTGATAAAGCTCGGGTGCTATGCGTGACCACCGACTCTCAGCCGTAGTCGGAGGAGCGAGTCTCCACACCGCTGCGGTTAAAGAGCTGATAGCAGATAAAGGTATCTTGCACTCTATAGTGCCGTACGCCATACCATCAGAGGTCACCTCGATGATGGGCATCTTGGTGGACGTAGGGATAACCATATCGTATGCTGTCATATGTACAGGCGAAACTATAGACATTTTGGATCCTTTTCAAATTTCTCACAGAATGATCTACATTCATGCGCACAATCTTTACAGCAATCTTTACACTTACTGGAAGGCCACCGTTTAGAAAACTCTGCTGCGAATTTATCAGCCCATTGATGCACGTATACGTCGCCTGGATCAGAGTTGATTTCTGTGCCCTTGATCCACTTCGAAATCTCTATCACCCGTCTCTGAGCC
>Ga0315288_10004777_pt1 | contig 17240 bp, 11 predicted proteins | sample YL17G11_20_MG_FD_203454 | JGI IMG/M metagenome (GOLD analysis project Ga0315288, IMG submission 203454) | Sediment microbial communities from Yellowstone Lake, YNP, Wyoming, USA - YL17G11_20 | ecosystem: Environmental > Aquatic > Freshwater > Lake > Sediment | place: USA: Wyoming | collected... | reverse complement strand
TGGAGCGCGCCCGCCCTCGGGCGCGGGGAATCCAGAGTTAAATGAATCACAGCCGGGGGCGGCTGTGCTCCACAAGACAACGGCGGAGTCAACCGCCTTACATTATCTACTCATTTATCAATAGTATGATATGACGCCGGAAACAAACATATCGCCTGAGATCCAGAAACTCCTTGACCAGGCGCCCTCGTCGCCGGGCGTTTACCTGATGAAGGCGCGCTCGCGCCCGGACGCGCCGAGGCAGGTCGTGTACGTCGGCATGTCGAACAACCTGCGCGGCCGCGTGCGGACTTATTTCGTCGGCCCCGGCGACGGAAGGGCCGCGTGCGAGTTCATCCGGCGAAGCGTTGACGACATCGAGTTCATCGTCACGGATTCCGAGAAGGAGGCGCTGCTCCTCGAAAACGTCCTCATCAAGAAGTACAAGCCGAAATACAACGTCCTCCTGAAGGACGACAAGACGTACCTCAGCATCCACGTCAACCCGAACGAGGAATGGCCGCGGTTGCGGCTGGTGCGGATACGCAAGACGCCGCCGAAGGGATCGGGCAAATATTTCGGCCCGTACGCATCGGCGGACGATTGCAGAAAAACGGTCGCGCTTATCAACCGCCTGTTCCCGCTGCGCAAATGCTCGGACAGCAACTTCCGCAACAGGACGCGCCCGTGCCTGTACCACCAGATTAAGCAGTGCCTCGGCCCGTGCTGCGGCCTGACGGACCGCAAGACGTACATGAACCTCGTCGAGCAGGTCATCGACCTTCTCCGCGGCAACGCGCAGGCGGTGATAAAGCAGCAGGAGGAGGAGATGAAGCGGCTTTCCGGCGCGGAGCAGTTTGAGCAGGCGGCCGTCGCGCGCGACAGGATCCGCGCGATTCAGGCGACGCTTGAAAAACAGAAGGTGGTGAAGCACGAGCCGATTGACCGCGACATCTTCGGCTATCACCGCCTCGGCAATGACATCCTGTTCGAGCAACTGACCGTGAGGAGCGGCATGCTTTCCGCAGGCAAGAGTTTCCCCGGCGAGGCGTACGATTTCCCGTCGGAGGAGGTCTTCGGCTCGTTCATGGCGCTTTTTTATGAGAGAGAAGGCGCGGCGGTGCCGCCGGAGATCCTTGTGCCGCACGACTTCGAGGGGAGGGAGAGCCTTGAGGCGGTGCTCGGCGAGCGGAAGGGAAAGAAGGTCTCGATAATAATCCCGCAGCGCGGCGAGAAACTGCAACTCGTGAACATCGCCGCGCGCAACGCGGAGGCCGTCTTCCGGGAAAAACACAGCGAGGAGGAACGCGCGCGGAGCCTGCTGGATTCGCTCCAGAAGAAACTGCGCCTGCGCAATTTCCCGCGCAGGATCGAGTGCTACGACATCTCAAACATCGGCGGGACGGACGCGGTCGGCTCGATGGTCGTCTTCATCGACGGCAAGCCCGACAGGTCCGAATACCGGCGTTTCCGCATAAAGACGGTGAGCGGCTCGGACGATTACGCGATGATGAAGGAGGTAATCGGCAGGCGCCTGCGCCACTCCCGCGCGGATGAGGCCGCGCGCGAGGAAGTCCTCGCGGAGCACTGGCCCATGCCCGATTTGATTCTCGTGGACGGCGGGAAGGGGCAACTGAACATCGCCTGCGCCGTGATTGAGGAACTCGGCATCAAGGCGGTGGACGCGGCGTCCATCGCGAAGGTACGCGACGAAGAGACCGGAAGAAAAAGCAGGGAGCAGGATATTGCTTACATCCCCGGACGCGCAAATCCAATCACGTTTCACAAGGACGCCCCGGAACTGTTCCTGCTCCAGCGCGTGCGCGACGAGGCGCATCGCTTCGCCATCGAATACCACAAGAAACTGCGCGAGAAAAAAGCCTTCACGACGGTCCTCGACGACATCCCCGGCGTCGGCCCGGCGCGCAGAATCGCGCTGCTGAAGCATTTCGGCAGCGTTGACCGCATCGCCAGGGCCACGCCCGACGAACTAACAGCGCTGACGGGAATCAGCCCCGAACTCGCGCATGCAATTCTTGAACACCTCAAAAAACTGGACGAAGCCGACGGAAAATGACGAGCGCCGGTTGTTCTGTCCGACCTGTCAGACCTGTCCGACTTGTCCGACCTACCACGCGCGCAATTCGCCGACAATCTCCTCAACGATGTCTTTCAGCGTGACGATGCCCGTTGCCGGGGCATCGGCCGCGTCGCGCGCAGCGACGATTGCCATGTGCGTGCGCGCGGCCTGGAGGCGCGTGAGCGCGGCGTCGATGGGCGCGTCTTCCTGCATTCTGACCACGGGATGAACATAAGGCGCGATGGTCTTGTCATCCGCGCCGCGGAACGGAAGTTCAAGGACGTGTATCCTGCCGACGATGTTTGCCGGACTACCGCGATAGACAGGCAGGCGCGACAGCCGCTTCTCCGCGACGATGGCCTTGACCCGGGCGACGGTGGCTGTTTCCGGAACGGAAGCGACCCGCTCCAGCGGCACCATTATCTGCTTGAGTGTTTTCGTGGTGAGTTTAAAAACATTCCTTGCGGCGAGGCCCTGGAACGGCGAAATCTGGCCGGCTTCAAGGCCCTCGGAGATGTAGAACAGGATTTCCGATTCATCGAGCAATTGCTTTTCCGGCGGGACGCGCCCTCCCAGCGCGGCGGAGAACGCCCTGCCTGCCCCGGTAATCAGCAGAGTCGGCGCGTAGAGCAGCCAGTTGAAAAACTGTATCGCCCTGTACCAGCCGTAGGCGAAAGTGTCGGCGTTCTTCCTGCTGTAGTCCTTCGGAAGGATCTGCGCGAAAAGGAAGAAGAGCGGCGCGAGCAACAGCGTCGCCCACAGTTCCGCATGGTGCGCGGAGACGTTGGCCCTGAGCAGAACCGCGGTGAGCGCTGCGGATGTTATGTAAAGCGCGATATTGGAGCCAGTCAGAGTCGTGCTCACGAGGTGCGGCATGTCGCCCAGCAGCGCGTCAACTCCCCTTGCGAAACGGCTGCCCTGCTCAAGGCGCAGCCGCAGGCGCGTGCGGTTGAGGCAGTACATCGCCGTCTCGTAGCCCTCGAAGAACCCCGAGAGAGCGATGCCCGCGATTATGACGATAATCAGTACAATCAGTTCCATGCTTGCTACCAGGGAGCCCTCTGCACGACTATCACGGTTGCGCGATGCCTCTTCACTTCCTTGACGAGCAGGGTTACAGCGCCGCAGGCGACCTTGTCGCCGACCTTCGGGAAGTCGCCCAGCCGCGCGGTTACGTAGCCGCCGATTGTGCCGACCTGCTCCGCCTCGAGCGCGGTGGAGAATTTCTCGTTGAAGTCCCGCAGCGACAGGCCTCCGGGCACTTCGGTCTCAAGCCTTCCGACGGGGCGGATGTGGCGCTTGCGCAGGTCGAACTCGTCCTCGATTTCGCCGACTATCTCCTCCAGTATGTCCTCGAGGGTGACTATGCCCTCCATGCCGCCGTATTCGCTGACCACGACGGCGAATTTCTGATGCTCTCTCTGAAACTCGATGAGCATGCTTTCCACGCTCTTGTTCTCCGGCACGACAAGGACCGGGCGGATGAGTTCCGCGGGGTCCTTTGCGGAAGAGGAAAAAACGTCCTTCGCGCTTATGATGCCCACGATGTCGTCCTTGTAATGCCCGAAGACGGGAATGTTCTTCACTTTTTTATCGCCTATGAGCGCGATGAGGTTGTCCATGCTGTCGGCCTTCCTGAAGGCAAGGACGTCAACGCGCGGGACCATCACCTCGCGCACCTTGATGTCGCGGAAGTCCATGATTTCGCTGACGAGGCGGCTGACGCGTTTGCCGAACTCGCCGCCGCGCGCGCCGGAGGAAAGGATCTGCTTGAGTTCCGTGGCGGACAGGACGGCCCGGTCAGCGCCGGCGATGAACTCGCGCCTGCCGGTGACGCGGGCAAAAAGCCACGCGACGCGGACCACCAGCGTTTGCATGAAGAAAAACGGAACGGCCGCCATTTTCGCCACGGCCGCGGGTATTCTCACGGCGACGGTCTTTGGAGCGACCTCGCCGAATATTATGAGCACGAAGAGCGCGAGGATATTCACAAGGATGAGGTACGGACCCGCGCCGTGGCGGTGCTGCAATCGCTGGGCGAAAAGAAACGCCATGCTGGCGAACATGACGCTCGAGATCATGTTTCCCAGAAGCACGGTGGCCAGAAGGCTGCGCGGCCTGCTTGCTATGCGGTAGATGAGGTTGGCGATGAGCGATTTGCTTTCGCGGTAACCGCGCACCTGCCTGCGCGTGAGGGAAAAGAAAGCGGTCTCCGCGCCGCCGAAGAACGCGGAGAACGCGAGCAGTATTGCCATCTCGATGACTTGTATCAGGCTGTTTTGCTCCATGTCATCCTACGCCTATCAATTCCACCATGTCCGCAAAGCGCTTCCTCACCGCATCCAGCATCAGGCTGTAACTCGCCGCATCCACCGGCAGAATCCTGCCGCCGATGTTCAGCGCGCGCCTTTGCGCGATTGCGAACGCGTCCTGCCGGGCAAGCCGGAGCAGCGCGTAGTCGCCCACGAGGTTCGCGACCTTGAGTTCCGGCAGGCCGTGCTGGCGCGTGCCGAAGAACTCGCCCGGCCCGCGCAGCCGCAAGTCCTCCTCGGCGATTTTGAACCCATCGGAGGTCCGCGCGATTATCTTGAGCCGCTCCTCGCCCTCCGGCGTGCGCGGATTGCCGAAAAGCAGGCAGTGCGATTCCTCCGCGCCGCGGCCGATCCTGCCGCGCAACTGGTGCAGTTGCGACAGGCCGAACCGTTCCGCGTGCTCTATCACCATCACCGTCGCGTTGGGCACGTCGATGCCCACTTCGATGACGACCGTGGAGACGAGTATCCGCATCCGTCCATCGCGGAAGGCGCGCATCACCGCGTCCTTTTCCTCGCCGGACATCCGCCCGTGCAGAAGCCCGACCTTGAATTCCGGGAACGCCTTCTCCCCCAGCATTTTCGCCATCTCCGTGGCGGCCTTGAGGCGCGTGGCCGTTTCGTCCTTCGACTCCTCGACGAGAGGATAGACGAAATACGCCTGCCTGCCCTTGCGGATTTCGGCGCGGATGAAGTCGTACGCGGCCTGCATTTTTTCGCGCGGCACCCACCATGTTTTCACCTTTTTGCGCCCGGGCGGCATCGCGTCGATGATGGAGACGTCCAGGTCGCCGAAGACCGTAATCGCCAGCGTCCGCGGGATGGGCGTCGCCGTCATGATGAGGACGTCCGGGTTGAGGCTTTTCTTGATGAGCGAGCCGCGCTGCATGACGCCGAACTTGTGCTGCTCGTCCACGACGATTATGCCGAGGCGGGCGAATTTCACGTCCTTCTCGATGATGGCGTGCGTGCCGATGACGATGTCCGCCTGGCCCGCGGCGATTGCGGCGAGGTTCACGGCGCGTTCCTTCCGGGTCGCGCCGCCGATGAGCGGCAGAATGCGGACGCGGCTGTTCCTGAGATAGCGCGATATGGTCTGGTAGTGCTGCTGGGCGAGGATTTCCGTCGGGGCCATGAGCGCGGCCTGGCACTTGTTGGCGACATAGGCGAGCATCGCGTAAATCGCGACCACGGTCTTGCCGGAGCCGACGTCGCCCTGCAACAGGCGGTTCATGGGCTTGGCGTCCTCGATGTCGCGCCTGATTTCCGCGATGACCTTGTTTTGCGCGGCTGTAAGTTCAAAGGGGAAGAGGCGGTGGATATGCTCGTCAATCGTGGGCGTAACGACGACGCGCTGAGTCTTATCCTCCTTCTTGAGCGCGTTGTGGCGCAGGGCCATGGCGAGTTCCATGAGGAACAACTCGTCGTACGCGAGGCGCTTTCGCGCAACTTTCGCCTCGTCCATGCTGCCGGGGAAATGCACTTTCCGCAATGCCTCGCCGAGCGGCGCTAGTTGGCGCGCGCGGGGGAGTTCCGGGGGGAGAAAGTCGCTCACCTGGCCTTCCACAAGGTCAACAACGCCACGCATTATTTTCCGGAGGTTCTTCTGCCACAGCCCTTCGGTGGCGGGATAGACGGGCATTATCGGGATGCTCGCGCCCATCTTCGCCAGCGATTCGGCTTCGCTCGTGTCGAGCACCTCGAACTCCGGGGCGACCATCTGGCGCATGTCGAAGGTCCTCACCGTGCCCGACATGACGACCATGTCGCCCTCCTCCATCGCCTTCGCCATGTAAGGCGCGTTGAACCAGACCGCGGCGATAGCGCCGGTGCCGTCTGTGAGGACGAATTTCGTTATCGTTTTCCACCCACGCGTCCGGCGGGTCTCCGCCTCGATGACGTTCCCGCGGACGGTGCAGAATTCGTTTTCGCGGACCTGGTTCATGGGGACGACCTGCGAGCAGTCGAGGTAGCGTCGCGGGAGATGGTAAAGCAGGTCCCCCACCGTGTTGATTCCGAGACGCTGGAGGAGCAGCGCCTTGCGCGGGCCGACGCCCTTCACGTACTGGGCGGGGCGCTGCATGATGTCCTCGGGCGCGCGCGGGCCTGCATCGCGGCGGCTCGCGGGACTGTTCCGGGAAGGTGGCGGCGTCTGCACTTGCCGACGGGGAGTCATGTCTGTGGCATCGCTCACTTTTTGTCGCCGCGCGGTTGCGCGGGCTTTGGGGTTTCGAGTTCTTCGAGCAGAGCGTTGAGTTTCGCGAGGACTTTATCCGGGTCGATGCCCTTGGAGCGCGCGCCTTCCTCGATGGTTTCCACCTCGGCGACGACGCACTCCGTGCACGGCAGGCCGAACGACTTCAGCGCCTCGGCGGCGCGTTCGTGCAGGCCAAGAGCATCGAATATGAGCATGTCCGGTGTGAACTTTTTCATCGCGGCTTTTCTAACACACCCCGCGCGTGCTGTCAAGGCTTGAGGCTTGAGGTTTACCCGCTTCCGGCGGGAAATGAGGTTCCGATAAACAACATCGGGACGCCGCAAAACATCGCTTGAGGCTTGAGGCCGCATATTCTCTTGACATCGTGCGCGGACAAATCTATAGTAATATCGAGGAGTTGATATATCGTCCCCCCTATTTAGCCCTGCAGCATTCCCGTTTTGATTTCATGCGCACGCGGTGCGCTCTAAATATGATTTCAACACAACACCACTAACCATTTTTGGAGGGGAAGCCATGTCCTGCATCTTTCCTATTATATGCCTTGCCGTTTATGTTTACTTTGGGTTCGCGGTGATGACGATTGCGAACAAGAAGAGTATGCCAAACTCGTGGCTGGCTTTCGTACCCATAGCGAACATCTGGCTGATGCTTCAGATCATTAAGAAGCCGACATGGTGGATAATTCTCTGCTTTATCCCCCTTGTAAACATCATCATCCTTATCATTATATGGATGGCGATTGCGGAACTGATGGGATTTCCCAATTGGTGGGGCATCCTCGTGATAATCCCAATTGCGAATCTCGTAATGCTATATTACTTCGCGTGGGGTGCGCCTCCAAAGGCCGCCGCGGGAGGAACGCCGCCGCCGGCAAGATAAACTCCACGGCAACCATCAAGGGACGGACAGATGCCCGTCCCTTCTTTTTTTGGCAGACCGTATCCCGCGCATTGCGGGGGTCAGACCCCTTGGAGGCAAGCCATTTCGGAAATTCTCTCAAACCCGCTCTGAACCGCACCGTATCAAGAAGCGAAAACCGGGCGGATTTCTTTGACCGGGGCCGCCTTTTCTGGTATAAATTCGCGTTTCCGGTATAAACGTTCCGGCGAATATCGGGGCAGTGTAAGTGTAGGGGAGGGCCATTTCCCGCCGGCGCGAAAAACGGCGGAGCAGTTGAGCAGTGGAACAGGTGAACAGGTGAAAGGAGGCAATTCCGCCCCCGTAGGCATAATTTCAGGAGCGATTCAATGTCCAATGCCGGTATTACCGACAGCGCGCCCATGAGCGACATGGACGCCGTAAAGCACACTCAGGAAAGTTACAACAAACTGAAGGCGGAACTCCTCAAGAAGATCGTCGGACAGGAGGCGGTCATCGAGCAGTTGCTTATCTGCATCTTTTCCGGCGGCCACTGCCTGCTGGAAGGCGTGCCGGGCCTGGCGAAGACGCTTATGATAAGCAGCCTGGCGGAGGTGCTCTCCCTGAAGTTCAACCGCATCCAGTTCACGCCGGACCTCATGCCTTCGGACATCATCGGCACGGAGGTAATCTCCGAGGACAAGGCCACGCACGAGCGCAAGTTCAAGTTCCTCCAGGGACCAATATTCGCGAACGTCATCCTCGCCGACGAAATCAACCGCACTCCTCCCAAGACGCAGGCCGCGCTGATGGAGGCGATGGAGGAAAGGCAGATTTCGGCGGGCGGGAAGCGCTTTCCGGTGCCGAAGCCGTTCTTCGTGCTGGCGACGCAGAACCCCATCGAGCAGGAAGGCACGTACCCCCTTCCCGCCGGGCAGTTGGACCGGTTCATGTTCAAGGTTTTCGTGGACTATCCCAGCCGGAAGGAGGAGGAGGAGATTGTGTGGGTGACGACCTCGCCCTACAATTCGCAGTTGGTGAAACTTTTCGCGCATGATGAAATCCTTCTTCTGCAGAACATCGTGCGCAGGGTGAGGATTTCCGACGACGTGATGAAATACGCGATGGATGTGGTGCGGCACACGCGCATCCGCACCGACCAAGCGCATTCGTACGCGCAGGAAAACCTGTCGTGGGGCGCGGGGCCGCGGGCGGTGCAGGCGCTCATCCTCGGCGGCAAGGCCCGCGCAATCCTTTACGGCAGGTACGACGTGCTGGCGGAGGACGTCCGCGCACTCGTCTATCCGGTCATGCGCCACCGCCTGATATGCAACTTCTCCGCGGAATCGGAAGGCATCTCGACGGACCTCGTCATCGGCGAGGTTCTCAAGGACGTGACTTCGCCGGACGGCTGGCACATGCAGTTCCTTGCCAAGAAGAAAGAGCGCAAAGGTTTCCTCGCCCGGATTCTGGGCAAGTAAGCGCGCACAGTTGACAGACCACGGGGCGGCGGAATTATCCGCCGCCCTGTTTTTCCCCCAAAATTCTGGAACAAAAACACCCTTTCCGCGTCTAATTCATTTGAATGCTTTGAACCTGGAACCTCGAACTTGGAACCTCGAACTTGGAACCTCGGACAAGGAGAATCGCTTGAAGCCCGTAATCATTGTCCTCATCTGCGTCCTAACCCCGCTCGCGTTGCTTTCCAGCGGCTCCCTCTCCGGTGCCGATAACGCGCCCGCCCCCAAACTCAAAATCACCCAGACCCCCATCGTAAAACTCGATTGCCCCTACGGCCTCATCTTCAGCCCCGACTCCCGCCGCGTCGCCGGCTTTCTCAGCGGAAAGGGAGGCAAATACGTCGCCTCCGTTGACGGCGTCGTGGGCAAGGAATACGAAGACACCGGCGCCCCCGGTTACTACTCCATGCTTTTCAGCCCCGACTCTAAACGCTACCTATATCTCGGAAGGCGCGCCAACAAATGGCTCGTCGTCGTTGACAACGTCGAAGGAAAAGAATGCGACGCGATAAGCGGCTCGCCCATCTTCAGCCCAGACTCCCGCCACGTCGCCTACATCGCCTCGCGCAAAGACAAATGGTTCGTCGTTCTCGACGGCGTCGAAGGAAAGGAATACAACGGCGCTTTCTCCCTCACCTTCAGCCCGGACTCCTCCCGTCTCGCCTTTGTCGCCTACGGCGATCACGGCGTCATTGTCGTCGACAACGGCGGCGAATCAAAGGAATACGGCTCCGTTGAGACCCTTGCCTTTAGCCCAGACTCAAAACGCCTCGCCTTCATCGCGGAGCCGCTAAGACCCCAAAGGCCGGGAGATAACGGCGTGGATGAACTCCTCCCCTTCTTCCTCGTCGTCGTCGACGGCGTCGACAGTAAGGAATACATGGGCATCAACAAATCGGCCCCCGTCTTCAGCCCCGACTCCAAACACGTCGCCTACGCCGCCCCCGTCGATAAATGGACCAGGTGGACCATCGTCCTCGACGGCGTCGAAGGCAATAAATACGACAAAATCGACACGGACTCCCTCGTCTTCAGCCCCAACTCCAACCGCCTCGCCTACACCGCAACCCGCGACCAGAAAAAACTCATCGTCCTCGACGGCGGCGATGGGGAGGCATTCGACAGCGTCACCACCCCCCTCTTCAGCCCCGACTCCAACCGCCTCGCCTACGTCGCCTCCAACAAAGGCAAATCCCTCGTCGTCACCGACGGAACCGGCCGCGGACCCCTCAAGGAAAAAGAATACGACGGCATAGACGACATCACCTTCAGCCCCGACTCCTCCCGCCTCGCCTACACCGCAAAACACGGCGAAAACGTCCTCGCCGTCATCGACGGCGTCGAGTCAAAAGAATACCCCCAAATCGTCAAGACCGATAACGGCCACGCCCCATGCTTCATCTTCAGCACCGACGGAAAACACCTCGCCTACGCCGTCTCAAACAAAGATTTCGAAGTAGCCACCTGGTTCCTCGTCTTCGACGGCGTCGAAACCAAGCACTATCAATGCCACCCCAGCTACGTCAGCGGCACCTACATCGCCTTCAACCCGGACTCCTCCCACTGTGTCTACACCATAAGGCTCAACAACGTCGCCCGAATCGTCGTTGACGGCGCGGAAACCGCCGTAAATGCCAACCTCATCGACAGAATCATCTTCGACTCCCCCGCCAAATTCCACGGCATCGCCGTCGCCATGCATGACTACAACGTCATGGACTTCGCCCTCCTCGAAATCGAAATCACCAGATGATGCGTAACGCACCCGCGAAACAAGCCGGGGCGGCGGAGATTTCCGCCGCCCTGATTTCTTAACGGGAGGCGGAACGGCAGGAGGGCGAATTTCGCTTGACTTCCGCAGGCAAATCGGCAATATCTATCCCTCTTACGTTTTGGCCGCCCCAATGAAGGGGCGGGACGTATGAGTTTGGGAAACCTTTTTGTAGGAGAAAGTGTCATGTCCGCCGAAGCCGTGAATCGCGCAAAGGAGCATTTCGGAAAATTAATCGAAGAGCAACTCGCTCGCGTCGAGAAGATGAAAACCGCTCCAGACTGGACGGACTATTCAAAAGTCAAGACAATTAAAATCGGCATCGCCGGGGGCGACGGCATCGGGCCGATTATCTGCGATCAGACGCGCAGAGTCGTTGAGTACCTGCTGAAGGACGAGGTGAAGCAGGGAAAAGTGGAGTTTGTGAACATCGAAGGGCTGACCATCGAGAACCGCTACAAGCAGATGAAGGCGGTCCCGGAAGACGTGCTGGAGCAGATAAAGAAGTGCCACGTCTTTCTGAAAGGCCCCACCGAGACCCCGAAGAGCGGCGACCCGCGCGGAGAGTTGGAGAGCGCGAACGTATCGCTCAGGCGCTCGCTGGACCTCTTCGCCAACGTCAGGCCGGTCAAGGTGCCGGAGATGAACATCGACTGGACGTTCTTCCGCGAGAACACGGAAGGCGAATACGTGCTCGGCAGCAAGGGAATCAATGTTACCGAGGACCTCGCCGTTGACTTCAAGGTCACCACCACGCAAGGCTCGGAGCGCATCATCCGCGCGGCGTTCGAATACGCCAAGAAGAAAGGCGTGAACACCGTAACGGTCGTCACGAAGGCCAACGTCGTGAAGACCACCGACGGCAAGTTCAGCGCCATTGCGCAGAAGATGCAAAAGGAGTATCCGGGCATCAAGGCCGACGAGTGGTACATTGATATCATGGCCGCGAAACTGATTGACCCGGCGCGACGCAGCGATTTCAAAGTGTTCGTGCTTCCGAACCTGTACGGCGACATCATCACGGACGAGGCCGCGCAGATTCAGGGCGGCGTCGGCACGGCGGGTTCGGCGAACCTGGGACGCCAGTACGCGATGTTTGAGGCCATCCACGGCAGCGGCACGCGCATGGTGGAGGAAGGCAGGGCGCAGTACGCCGATCCTTGCAGCATGATTAAGGCCGCGGTCCTCATGATGGAGTACATCGGCTTCCCGAAGCGCGCAAAGACGCTCGACATGGCGCTGGACATCTGCACGGCGGAAAAGAAACTTGTTTGCACCGGCCACGAGAGCGGCGCAACCGCTGAACAGTTCACGGATTTCCTCGTCGAGACAATGAAAGATCCCGAACTCGATGCGCGCTGGAAGGCGCTCAGCAAGGCCTGATAATTCCGGCCAGAAACACAAGCCGGCCCGCAAAACGGGCCGGCTGTTTTTTTGCCCGTGATGCGGCCAGGAAATGCAAAATTCCGCAAGCATTCAGCCGTCTGGCACGTTTATTTATATAGACTTGCGGCCCAAAAATGTGTATAATATTCTGAAGAAGCGGAGAAGTTCACGCCATTTTGCCGGAGAACATCAATGTCCGACATTTCGGAAGTGTCACTGACTGAACAGCCTCCTGCCTTCGAACGCATGGCAGAGCCGCGCCGTGACAAGATAATATCAATCATCGCGGCGGCAGTAGCCTCTCTGGCCATTCATGCCGTCCTAATCTTCGGCGGATATCTGGTGTACAACACCTATGTTACGCCGCTGACAAACCAAAGCCACGAAGTGTTGTTCTCCGCGCAGACTGAGGAGCCACTGCCCCCGATTGCCGAGCCTGAAAGACGGGACCTGCTGCAGCAGGGCGAAACAACTGAATCCAGCACCGCCACCGTTGATATCGCGGCATTGGATACTTCCTCCTCCGGCGCCGGCGCGATGGCGCTGCCCGAGATAGGAGGGGAAAACCTGCCTGACATTCCCGTTTACACGCCGGGGTTCGGATTGCAGACCACGGACAATCTTTTCGGCAGACCGGAGGACCTTGGCGGCGTGGTAACAACGGAGGGCTTCGGCAGCAGCCGCGGCACCGGCGGCGAAGTCCTGGGCGGAACGGGCACCGTGGAGGGCATCGGCCAGTTGTTCAGTTCCCGCCTGCAGGAAGGTTTCCAGGGGAAAGACCTCTTGCTTGTCTGGCTGGTGGACGCCTCTGCAAGCCTTTATGACAAGATCGGAATGCTCAAGGGCCGCGTGCAGCCCCTCTTCGACACCCTGAACAAGGAAAACCCCAAGAAACTGGACATGACCGTGGTGAGTTTTGATTCTTCGACCAAACTTGAACTGGCCGCGCCCACCGCGGACCCCGCGGCGATTACGCTCGCCATGGACACCATAAAGGAGAGGAGTTTCAACAGGTTCAAGAAGAAAGCGCTGGAAAAAATCGCAAAACCCGACCTGCCCACTACGCGGACGCCGCTGAACACAATGCAGGCGCTGCGGTTCGCCGCCGACCCCGCGAACTTGAACTTGAAGGAGGGAGAGGAGCGCCAGATCGTGATCGTGCTTCTGACCGATGAGAAAGGGAGCGACACCGTCAGGTGGTCCGAGGCCTTCGACGCGCTCAAGAAAAGAAAGATACCGCTCTACGTCTTCGGGCCGACAACCCGCATGGTCTCTGAGACCAAGTCCGAACTTCTCCTCGTGCGCGATCCGAGCATTCCGCCGGTCGGCGTGGCGCTGGTGAACGGCGTGGGAGACCTCGGCAGCGCGGAGCCGGTCCGCGAGCCTGTCTGCAGAAACTGGGGCGTGGGGATGTTCGGCGTGAATTTTGAAGAGCCGACAACCGCCGGGCCTTTTGAACTGTCCATGCTCGTTAAACTGACGGGCGGGAAATATTACTTCGTCGACGACATGGGCATTGTGGACCCTGCAACCGCCGGTCAACTCCCCGCCAACGCGCAGGCGGCGGCCCAAAACATTCTGGGCGAGCGGCAGTACAACAGCGCCGGGAGATTCAGCCTGGCCGCGATGGGCCAGTACATGCCCAAGTACGACTCCGAAGAGATTAACGCATTCATGAGATCCTTCGGAACGCGCTTCCTCGACCTTGTAGTGGAATTCGAGAAAATCCCCAAACCGCCCGCATCCTTTGCATCCACGGAGGACCTGCGGAAAGCGCTGCGCACCGCCTCGGACGACATCAGGGCGATAAACGTGAAGATCAAACAGGTCGAATCTCTCAAGGTCGGCCCGGAGGTGCCTCCGCGCTGGGCCGCGCACAGGGACCTGTTCCTCGCGCAACTCTGCTACGCGCGTTACACGCTTAACGAATACGTCAAGGCGCTTGAAGAATTCGCCAACACCGAGTTCTCCCCCAAGCCCGACGCGGAAGGTTTCATACACTACTACGCGCTCAGCCCGGTGCCGGTGGCCGCGCCCACCATCACGCTTGACCCCGTCAACAGCGTGGAATTCTTCACGTGGAACCCCGTTGAAGCGGTCATCAAGAGCGATCAGGAACTGAAGGATTTCGTCAAGGCAAACGCGGCGCTGGGCGAAAATCAGGAACTTCCCAAGGTGGACTTCAACACGCAGATGCTCGTGCTCGTGAGCCTCGGAAAGGCCTTCTCGCCGGAGGCGCGAATTGAGATACTCGCCGTCACACAGACCAAGGACGCTCTGGAAGTGGCGGTGGACAAGAACACCCCCCTGGCGAACACGGACGAAAACACGCCGTATTTCCCCAACCGGATGGTGATCGTGCCGGCCTCGCCGCTCGCGCCAAAGTTCCTGCCCTATGAGAAATGGAGCGAGGAGCGCGCGGCGGAGGAAACGGGCCTGTTGAAGGGCGGCAAACTCTCCGCCGGATACCGCCAGGACGCGAAGGCGGCCATCAGCCGCGTCATTCGGTTTTACAGGGGCACGCCGTGGGAGGCCGTGGCCTCGCAGATGCTGCCCCTCAATTCAGTGAAACTTGAAGAAGTCAAATTCACGCCCCAGGCGCCGCCGCCCGGCAACACCGACGCCCCGGGACTGCCCGGTGACTTTTAATCAGCGCCGCCGGACCAATGCCGGCATGCAAGTCAAAACTTTTTATCGCGCATAAACCGCGCGACGCCGCACGTCGCGCCGGCAATAATTGAATATGCAACTTTGCAGAGGGGAGCAATCCAAGTGCCAGGGATTGTGAAGATAATTGCAGGGGATATCTTCCACACGCACCTTATCCGGGCGACGGATATCACGCACCCCATCCAAGGAGCATGGCACTGCGCCGCCAAACCTGCCCTACTGATGATTATCTCGCCGCAATTCATGGGAGCGCTGCTGCTGGTGGGCGCGGCGGGCATAATCGCAATGTACGTCATGGTATTGCTGTCACGCGTCAACGCGCCCAATTCCGGCTCGCGAATCGCAAAAATGACCCACTGGCTGAAGCGCGCCCTGTCCGGGAAAAGGCCCGACGGCGCAGGCATCTCCTCCAGCCTCGAACGCGAAATGGCCCGGGCCGCCCTGCACTCCTCACCGTGCGCTTTTCTGATGCTCGACCCGAACGGCACACTGGTCAAGCACTTCAATATCCATGCCATTTTCCCGAACCCCCTGCTCCCCGAAGGCACCGACGCCCTCGGCCTTCTGACGGAGATTTCGGGAGACGGCATCAACTTCGCCTCCGCCCACCGGCGCGCGGTCGGGGGCGGGCAGTCGTCCTACACGATCCTCGCTTCCGAGAAATTCCTCACCCGCGAAAACGAGGACAGATACCTCCGGTTCACCTTCTCCCCCATACCCGTCCACGGCGCCGCCGGATGCGTCGTGAGGATTGAAGACATAAGCGAGATGAAAGATCTCGAAGTGCGCTCGGAGGAATCACGCGAGTTCCTGCGTAACATCATCGTGCAGGCGCCGACCAGCATGTGCGTTTTCAACTCGGAGGGCACGGCGATCCTCGCAAACCAGGCCCATCTGCGCCTTTTCCGCGTAACGGACGAGCAATACATCGGCAAATACAATATTTTCCGGGACAAGTCGTATCGCGCCGAGGGGCTGTTCCCGGAGATCCAGCGCGCGTTCCACGGGCAGGTCGTGAACGTCCCATCGATGCGTTTCAGGCTCCCCCGCGACGACGGGGAAGAAAAAATCGAGGTGAAGGGAATCCTCTTCCCGCTGCTCAATACGCGGGACGAGGTCACAAACGTGGTGATGATGCTGCAGGACATGACGGAGCAGCGCAAGGCGGAAAGCGCGGCGCGGTACCTTGAGGAATACAACCGCAGGATCCTGGGAAGCATGGGCGCGGGCGTGCGCGTGATAGACGCCGAACTCACGATCGAGTACGCCAACGATTACATGCAGAAAAACCTCGATCGCGCGCCCGGCAAGCCGTGTTACGACTTCCTGGAGCGCGCCGCGCCATGCGAGCCATGCCTTGTCAGGCAGGCGATATCCGGCGGCGGAATCGTCTCAAGCGAGGTGTGCACGCCGAGCGAGCGGTGGTTCTCCTACGTCGCCGCGCCTGTCAAAAAGCCGGACGGCAAGGTCTCCGCCGTGGGCGTCATCCGCGACATCACCGAAACCAAGCGCCTGCAGCAGCAGATGATCCAACAGGAAAAGATGAGCGCCATCGGACTTCTCGCCAGCGGCATAGCGCACGAGATAAACAACCCGCTCGGCGTAATATCGACCTTCGCGCAAATGCTCGCGGCCAAGGCCAACGACCCGCAGGAACTGAGGCAATGCGCCGAGGTGATAAACAGGAACGTGGAGAACTGCAAGCGGATTGTGCAGAGCCTGCTCAGTTTCTCGCGCGTGGAACCGGCAAAGACGGCCCCGGCGGACCTCAACGACTGCGTGCGCGACGCGTTCCTGCTGACCGGCGCCGCCATCCGCAGGGCGGGCATCGAACTGGTGCAGAAACTCGATGAGCGGCCGCTGGCCTTCGAAGGCGACAGGGCGCAGATGCAGCAGGTCATCGTCAACCTGATAATCAACGCCGTCCAGGCCATGCCCGACGGCGGGACGCTGGGAGTCGGCACGGGACGTGAACTCGCGCCGTCAGGCGCGGCGGCACTCTTCGTCCGCGTGGCGGACATCGGCTGCGGCATGTCGCCGGAGGTGGCCGCGCGGGCGATGGAGCCGTTTTTCTCAACGAAAAAGGCCGAGCGCGGCACGGGCCTGGGCCTGTCCATTTGCAAGAGCATCATCGAAAAACACGGCGGCAAGATCACATTCAAGACGGAGGAGGGCACGGGCACGATTTTCACCGTTACGCTGCCTGAACCCGTCCGACAGCCCGCGGAAACGGTGAAGACCGCGAATTGAGGCTTGAGGCCCGCCTAAAGAGCGAGGTCTCGCCCGTCTCGCCCTTCGGCGGACGAGGCGGACTTGAGGAAGTGAGCGGCTGTGTTTGAAATCAAGAGTTTTTTTGTCGCCATGGCGTTTCGCTCCTTAGCATTGAGTTGAGGATGACCAGCAGTTTGCGGATGCAGGCGGTGATGACGATTTTTGCGGCTTT
>Ga0315288_10004775_pt1 | contig 17243 bp, 13 predicted proteins | sample YL17G11_20_MG_FD_203454 | JGI IMG/M metagenome (GOLD analysis project Ga0315288, IMG submission 203454) | Sediment microbial communities from Yellowstone Lake, YNP, Wyoming, USA - YL17G11_20 | ecosystem: Environmental > Aquatic > Freshwater > Lake > Sediment | place: USA: Wyoming | collected... | reverse complement strand
ATTACCTCGCACACCCCTCTCTCGCCCGCCACCTTCTGCGCCGTCACCCGCAGCGATATAACGCCCGGCCCAATAACCGCCTTCTCACGCGATAGCTCCTTGTCAATGTATGAAAGCTCTTCCGGCCTGTTCAGTCCCGTCACTGTAATATCCTGCGGCTGACCATCCGGCAGCAATAGTGCTATCTTCGCCATCCTCTTGCCGCCCGCCGCCCGCAGTAAATCCTCCGTCCCGCTCCACCCAAACCTCTTGCCGAACCCGACCCTGAACAAATTCCCAGCAAACGCCTGATAACTGTAAAACCGCACGCCTCGTGTATATAGCGACTCCCACACATCCTCCAGCTTCCCGACGTTCTCCGCCGGCACTTCGTAGATATGGACGTCGATATTCGCTGTCTTGATCTGTTGCTCCCCCGGCCCCGGCTTTGCAGGCGCAAGGTCGCCTATCTTGACGTTGTCCCACATCGCTTTGCTCGCAGGCTCGTTGCACCCCGCCAGAATCAGGCTCGCCCACCCCAACGCCGCAATTTCAAGCACGCGAATCATAACAACAGTCTAACATCTCCTGACCTTCTCTGTCAATCACCGCCCCCGCAGCGTAATTCCGAGCAAGTCACGTCGTCATTCCGAGCGCAGCCGCAGTGTCATTCCGAGCGAAGTCGAGGAATCTATTCAAATGGCTCAGCGAAGCCGCCGCAGGAATCTCCTTGAGAATCCCGCCGATTTCGCGTATCTAAATCCGCGTATGAAGACCCAGGTGTGCATAATTGGAGCAGGCCCGGCCGGGCTGATGGCCGCCATCTCCGCCGCAAAGGAAGGCGCCGAAACCGCCCTCATAGAGGCCAACAGCAGCGCCGGAAGAAAGCTACTCCGCACCGGCCGCACACGCTGCAACCTCACTCACACCGGCTCCGTTGACGACTTCATAAAAGCCTACGGCCCATTCGGAAGGTTCCTGCGTCACAGCCTGCACGACCTTTCGCCTGACGACCTCCTCCGGTATTTCGCCCGCCACAAGCTCGAAATGAAGGTGGAAAAGGATGGCTGTGTCTTTCCCGTTACCGACCGCGCAAGCGATGTGCTTCGGATTCTGGTCGAAGACGCCAGGGACTTGTCGGTGCGCTTCTTATACGGCTGGCCGATTCAGAGCGTTACGAAAGACCAGACTGGTTTTTTGCTCTTGAGCAACGCCCGCAAGATTACGGCCAATGCAGTCATCATCGCAACCGGCGGCGTCACTTGGCCCCACACCGGCTCGACCGGCGACGGCTACCGATTCGCTCGAGCCTTCGGCCACACCATTATTGAGCCTAAGCCATGCCTTGTCCCTCTCGTAACCGTCGAGACTTGGCCGGCCCAGCTTGCCGGCGTTGGCGTTCCAGATGTGGTCATCACCGCTCAAGTCTCCGGCCGCAAGCTGCGCTCCGCCGGGGCAATGATGTTCACGCACGATGGCGTTGGCGGACCGGCCGTCTTCGACCTCAGCAGGCTCATCGCCGATTTCCTGCCCGCTTCTGCAGACCCCATCAAGGTCTCCGTTGACCTGATGCCCGAATACCAGACTCAGCAGCTTGATGCCACCATCATTTCTCTCTGCTCGAATAGCCCCCGCAAGGAGTTGGCCGGGGCGTTGGCCGAACTCCTGCCTCGCGCCTTGCTCCTAAAGCTCTGTGCCCAGATAAATGCCCCTGCCGCCATCGTCGCCTCGCAACTCCAAAAAGCACAGCGCAGGCACTTGGTTGCCGTCCTCAAGAGGCTGCCGTTATCCATAAAGGCCCCCCATCCCATCGCCGAGGCCACTGTCACCCGCGGCGGCGTCTCGACCGACGAAATCGACCCCACGACAATGGAATCAAGACTCTGCCCCAGCTTATTCTTCGCCGGCGAAGTAATCAATGTCGATGGCCCATCCGGCGGATACAACCTCCAGATCGCCTTCTCCACAGGTTCGCTGGCCGGAAAAGCCGCAGCCCACCAAGCCACCCTACCACCGCCTGCCCGAGTCGATCCTGTCTCCACAGACCACACCAAATAGGCCCCGCAAAGGAGGCACGGTTCAGTCAAAATGTGCGTAAAGGTGCTATCATCGAAAGCTGCCCAGAGACCGAAAAACACTCATAACACTGTGTCGCAGAAGGAGTTACAGAGAATGGGAATTCTTGCTGACTTGGCATAAGCACTCCCCATCCAGAGCCGTGTCGAAAAAAAATCATAAGATCCGAGAGAAGTCTTGACAGAATACGAACACAAGAATATACTATACTATACCTATAGGAATAGTAGTGTTCCCTTTTTTGTGGGCCAACATAAGGACTGTTTTAGTCCTATATGTCCCTTGTACCGGCGAGGGCCGAATGTGGACGCAGCAAGGTAGCTCCGAAACGTGAAAATGCAATGCCAATACCTGGCGGACGACTCGCAGGGCTGGGTCAGGTGGAACTGACAGGTATGGAGCGAATAGGGCGGGCTCGCCCGATAGCGAGACGGATGGCGAGGCCAACCGGAATCAGGCCCTGTGGAACGGTCGTTAGGCATTAAAGGATTCACGGGAATAGGAAGAGGACATTTTGTGAAAGGCATGGGTATGAGAACCATCGGTAATGATTGGCAGTTGCGACAATGCGCCGAATGAGCGGGCAATGGACCCACGTTCTGCTCGGCTGTTTGGCAGGTTGTCTGAGTGCAAGAACGTATTGCTTTGATAGGAGACGAAACGAATGGACAGAACGTTGATTTCAAGTGCATTGATTCTAACCAATTCATAAACACAATTTAGGAGACCCAAACAATGAAGAACAAATTATTTTCATTGCTGACAGTGTTTTTTGCGGTAGCTTCTGTGAGCGCTACAAGCATCGCGGGGCAATGCTGTATTGCCCCGGATAACGGCTCAGGCACAGTCCAGCTTCCATCTTCCGGCTGTCCGTACGACCATCCGCAAGAAAAGATGCTGATAATCAATGGTCTTCCGCCCGGGACCACCATCGAAATAGCCGGACCCGTCCAGGAATTCAGCAACGTCGTCAGCAGGCCAGGAGGCAGCCTCGGTGGTGAGCAAATAAATTTTAACGCAGTGCTGGTCATGGATATGATGGGCACCGGAGGGTTGACAGGCTTCACGCGTCACATCCAGATGCCGCTCGTGTGCGAAATGCACACAGGCCCGCGCACGCCGGGCCAGCCTGTCCAGAGTTTCGACACCGATATGTTCCGTGTGCAGGGACAGCTTCCTATCGGCGACCCGGATTTTGACCTGCTCCGAATAACAGCAGGTACGGGCTTCGGCATGCCCAGTCCGGGACACACAACACTGACCCGCCAGCCCAGCGGCGGATGGGCCGTTGACAGCTTCTTCGACATCACCTACCGCATTGACTTTGTCGGCAAACCGGGCCGGCCACTTGGGGGGATGTCGGGCAGCACCACAGCCACGATTCGTATGTCAACTTGCACTACGCAGCAGCCTGCTGGTGATATCTGCTGGGAGGTCGCGTGTGGAGACGCCATTGCCGATTTCACTCAAGACCCGATACCAGCCGGCTTTTTCGACCCCGGCTCCGAACCCTTTGATGGCGCAGTCTGGCTCGGAGGAGGCAATCAGAGCGGCCCTGATACGGTCGTGCGAAGGTTGGACGAGCTGGTGTTCCCTTTGCCTTTGCCCTCAACAGACACTGCGCCGATTGAACTTGTACAGCTTCACCTGGTGAGTTGTGAGCCGATCTCAGTGAAATACCCCGACGGCTCGACGACACAATGGATGCTGTACGTCGGACTGTCCCAGGTTCCTGCGCCGCTTGGGTCTCTGACCGTGACCAAGCAACATCCTAACGGGGGGACATTCACGGCGCAGCTTCCTGTACAGCCGGTGTTCATATTCACAAAGGTTGGCGAACCCTGGGAGACCCGTATCCTCGATACAGGGATGCTCGGCCAGCCCCCAATCATTCTGCAGACCACCGAGCCTTACCCGTGGCAGGATACATCCCCAAAACCCAATCCCCCCTGTGACGGCAACGGCTTCTATCCCGTCGGTGAGGAGCCGATGGTAATGCGCTCGCCGGGCGACCAGCGGCTTCTCCTGTCGCTCGAGCCGCCCATGCCGCCGAGCCCTTATTTTGCCCTCGATACTGCCGAACAGTGGCAAGGAGCTTTGGACCAGCAAAGAGTGAGGCCTGTGCCGGCGTCCGACTGGACCGGCTATATGCAGCAGTGGCAGACGCATCTCCAGGAAGGGAAGCCATATCCACCAAACACGTTCTGGCCCGCCGAGCTCTATGTCTGGCCCGGCACTGAATGTATCTGCCCCAACGACCCCTCGCCGAATGACCCCGGACTCGTGATGGCGTGGGGCGACCCCGCGGTCAGCGAAGGCTCGCATAGCAGCGCATGGACATACGCCTACCCTGATGACCCTGATCTATCCAGCGCGACCATTACAATCACGGTCAAACCGCCTTGCGGAATGAACGTCGTATCGTTCGGGATGCAGGATATCAGCGGCAATATCAGGGCTTGGTATTGGAATGTAGCGGCAGCGGCCGGTCCGGGCACGCTCCAATGCGGCGTCCCCACGCCCGTCAGCGTAAATGGCGCTTTGACCGGCGTCGGAGCCGCCACGCCCGCTGCGGCCAGCTATATGAACAACCCTGGCTTCGACATCACGAAGGTCCAGAATTTCATCGTCGATGAAAACTTCAACTGGGTAGGCGGTGCGACACCTGTGCCGCCCCCCGGCCAGACTATCCCCAGAATGTGGAACTACTGGTACGATGTGATTGTCACGCCTAACCCGCAGGTCAAACCTAAGGACCCGGTCAAGTGGAGTCAGCCGCCCGTCCAGTGTGGTCCGCGGATATTCCTCGGCTGGGACGAACGCTCCCTGCGGAACAAGCCGCCTCTGATGGCCGACGACTGGCTCTGCATCGACAAGCGTCCCGTTACCGACATCCACTGGTGGGGTTCATTCCTCAAGTGGGCCAAGCCGGATAAGCCGCCGCAAAAGCCGGTCGCGTTCCACATAGCCATCTGGACCGATGTGCCCAAGGACCCCAACGACTACAAGTCCTTCAGCCATCCGGGCAGACTGGTCTGGGAGCACATCTGCAAGGAATACAACATGCAGTTTGTGGGCTACGACAAAGACCCTCGCAAGCACCTGGGCACTACCGATCCCACAGGCACTGTCGTGCAGCCGGCCATCCACGATTCGTGCTTCCAGTTCTACTGCAAGCTTCCGCAGAGCGAGTGGTTCTATCAGGAGCCCGGGCCGTGCGGCAGGAATATCTACTGGCTGAGCATAGCAGCGATATACGCTCAGACCGCTGCCGAGCCCCTGTACCCGTGGGGCTGGAAGACGCGCCCGCATTTCTTCAACGATGACGCAGTTCGGATTTGGAGCATTCTGCCGGATCCAACTGGGCTTAATTGGCCGCCGCAGATAGGCTCGACCTGGGGCTACGGCGAGCCGGTCGAGTATCCCCATTGTATCTCCTGGGACTTGGCCTTCGAGTTGACGACCAACCGTGACTGCCCGCCGGCCCCGCTTGAAGCGGACTTCGATCTGAATGGCATTGTCAACTTCCTCGACTTTGCCTTCTTTGCCGGTCAGTGGCTTTCCATCTGGCCGTGAGAATCACCAACCGGATGCAGGGCAACCCACACTCGTGGGTTGCCCTGCTCTTTTCCGGTGCACACCTCTTCCTACAACTTCAGTGGTCGCCACGCGCACAAACGCGGGTTGCCCTGTTTTTTTGACGATCTGACTTTCCATTCCGAAAACCGCCAATTACGAATCAACCACTAACCAGTCCCCTTTGTGTTTCCGTGTCTCTGGCCAATACCTCTGCGCCCTCGGCGGTGAAACCAGCAACTCCATCAATTTTCTTGACCTCATTGCTCCTTTCGTCTTTAATAATCCCGTTTCTTGTACGGATTCGTATCTAAGAAAGGAAAGGTCCAACGAAAATGAAAGTCAGCAAACGTGCCCAGCAGGTCCCGCCCTCGGCCACAATCGCCGTTACGGCCAGGGCTCAGGAGCTCAAATCTCAGGGTGTGGATGTAGTCGGCTTTGGCGCAGGAGAGCCGGATTTTGACACCCCGGACTATATCAAAAACGCAGCCATTGACGCCCTGAAGGCCGGCCAGACAAAGTACACCCCGGCCGCCGGAATTCCCAAGCTCCGCGCAGTCATCGCAGAAAAGCTCAAAAGGGAAAACGGCCTCGACTACAAGCCCGAACAGATCGTCGTCAACATAGGCGGAAAGCACTCCGTCTATGAGGCGATGCAGGCCGTCCTCGACCCCGGCGACGAGGTTATCCTGCCCGCGCCATACTGGGTGACATATCCGGAGACAATAAAGCTCGCCGGCGCAACCGCTAAAATCATCCAGACCGACAAAGGCGCCGGCTACAAGATCACGCCCGCCCAGCTAAAGAAAACCATCACAAAGAAGACTGCTATGCTCGTGATCAACTCGCCCAACAACCCCGGCGGCTTCACCTACACCCCCGATGAGCTAAAGGCCCTCGCAAAAGTCATTGAAGGCACAGACGTTATCGTTATGTCTGATGAAATCTACGAAAAGCTAATCTACGGCGACACCAAATTTATCTCCTTCGCCGCACTCAGCCCTGATGCCTACAATCGCACCCTCACCCTCAACGGATTCAGCAAGACCTTCTCTATGACGGGCTGGCGACTCGGCTACACCGCAGGCCCGCTCGATGTCATAAAAGCTATGGCTCGCCTACAGGACCACATGACATCCAATCCCGTCACTTTCGCCCAATATGCCGCCATTGCTGCTTACGGCCCACAGGCGGACGAGGCCGTCGAGAAAATGAGGATTGAATTCGAGAAACGCGGAAAGTATATGACCGACCGCCTCAACGCGATGGAAGGCGTCGAATGTCCGCAAGCCACCGGCGCTTTTTACTGTTTCCCTGATGTTTCTGCACATTATGGCCGAAATATAAATGGGGCCGATATTAACGGCAGTATGGACTTTGCCAAAGCACTGCTCGAACAGGCAAATGTCGCCCTCGTCCCCGGCCTCCCGTTTGGCTGCGATAATAACATTCGACTGAGCTTTGCAACCTCAATCGAGCAAATCAAGAAAGGACTGGATAGACTGGAGAAATGGCTAAGCGAATAACAAAAAGGAACAATCGACCTGCTCAGCAGGCCGCCCATTTCGCCTTGCCGCCGGATACTCCGCACCCCCCGCAGGATGCCGAGCTAATCCGCACGCGCCACGCTCTATCCGGCTGGCCTATGATTCTCGGCTGGCTCGCAATGCTAATCTTCACCATATACGCCTGCACGCACATGGTCGCCGCCGGCGATACCTGGGTCGCTATGGCCTGCGGCCGCCACTTCGTCAACCACGGCGTCGATACTAACGAGCCCTTCAGTGCAAACTCGCACCGACAGGGACCAACCCAGGAGGAAATCGACAAGACCTGGCCCGCCTGGGCGCAGTGGATAACCAAAAAAGTCGGACTCGAAACCGTCAAAAAGTGGCACCCCACAGGCTGGGTCAACCAGAACTGGCTCACCCACGTCATCTTCTACTTACTCGTCCCGAAAGACTCCTACGCCGACGGCGTCAGCTTCCCCTCCAACGCCCTGGTCTATTGGAAATTTGCCATCTACATAATCACCGTCGTATGCGTTTTTTACGCCGGCGTTCTCCTCGGCGTCAACCCGGCTCTCTCCGCAGTATTCTCCTGCTTCGCAATGTTTGTCGGGCGCTCCTTCCTCGACATTCGCCCCGCAGGCTTCTCAAACATGCTCGTCGCCGTCTTCGCCCTCGTACTCGTCCTCGCAACCTATCGCAACATACTCTATATCTGGCTAATCGTCCCCCTCACCGTATTCTGGTGCAACGTCCACGGCGGATACATCTACGTCTTCATTATGCTAATCCCCTTCATCGGCCTGCACTTTCTGACCTGCTTCAACATAAAATGGACTGCCATCTTGTATAACCTTGTCGCTTGGCCGTTCGTCCTCATTGTCATTACCAAAAGCCAGCCGAGCCTCGCAACGCTTCTTTTCATAGCTCTGGTGATCGTCCTCGACGTGGTGCTCATCGCTCGAAAGGAAAAACTCGTAACCATCGGACCTAAGGGCGTATATCACACGGTTGGCGCCTATGTCGCCGCGTTCGTTGCATCTGTTGTTTTTAACCCCTTCCACTTCACTAACCTCACCCACACATTCGAAATCAGCGTCAGCAAGCACGCCGAACGCTGGCGGGACATCCACGAGTGGCACCCAGCCTTCGAATGGAGCAACCCCGTCGGAACAGCCGTGCCTTTCGCGGTTATGCTCGCAATTGCATGGGTCGTCCTGGCCGTCTGGATCCTCGCAATGATATTGACCTCCGGCTCCGTAGGCCATTACGCAAAGCGCAAAGCAGCCGATACTCTTGATTATCGCTGGCCTAAGGTTGATTTGCCGTTAATGCTTATCGCTGCCCTGACAATCTATATGGCCATTCGCTCCCGAAGATTCATCCCCATAGCTGCTGTCGCGGCCTGTCCCGTCATCGCCATGCTAATCGACCAGATGATACGCGCAATCGCCGCCGCCTACAACTTCCGCCGCCACGGCCGCCTGACCGTCCCCCCTATGCCTAAGGAGCTCCAACTGGCGTTTATCCTCGCCGGCGCAATGGCCGTCGCCTTCTTTGGCTCCTGGTGGGGGCCGAGGTTCAAAACTGTCTATCTCGACCCCTGGCCCAACGACCCCGACCTCGCATCCGTCTTTATGCGAATGACCGCCTCCGACGCAAAGCCCTTTTTCGCCACCACCTTCATGAAAATGAACCGCCTGAAAGGAAAAATGTTCAACTACTGGACCGAGGGCGGCTTTATCGCCTGGGGACAGGAGCCCGACCCGAACACGGGCCACACCCCTCTGCAGTTGTTCATGGATGGAAGGGCGCAGGCCGCTTACAACCGACGCACCTTCGACCTCTGGACGATGATCATGAGCGGAGGCCCCACCGTCAGCAATGCCGCACAAAAAGCCAGGCTCCTCCAGAAAGACATCGAGGATGTCCTCACCGTTGGCGACTACAAAAAAATCGGTGAATGGGTCTCCGAGCAGTTCAGGGCCCAGGATGTCTGGCTCGTCCTGATGCCCGCCGGACAATTCAGCACGCCCTTTACAAAGGGACTCGACTACATCAGTCACGAATGGCCGCTCGTCTTGCTTAATAACAAAGAAAAAATCTTCGTCGATGTCAACTCCCCGCAGGGCAAACAGCTCTTCTACGGCGTAAATACCGGGCAAACCCTCTATCCCGATGACTTCCACAAAAACCTCATCCTCGGCCATACCTATCTCCTCCAGGCCGACCTGACCACGAGAACAAAAGGCTTCGACTTCGTCAAAAAGGCCTTCGAGGAAAATCGCTCGCCCGCTCCAATGCTCGAAATAATACTCGTCGCAGCAAGGACCCAGGAGCTCATACCGCAGATCACCGAATTCTGCAAGAACTGGGTTGACGACTTTGAGAAGAATAAAGACAAGTACCGGGCCCAGAACGGATACCGTCTAAAGCTCGAGGCTGCTCGCTTGGCCTGCATACACCTGGAAAAAGCTGGCCAGGCGCAGAAAGACCCCAAGCTCGCCGATACTTACGTCGCTCGAATGCGCGATTATACGATAGACCGAGACGGAATCTCTGAAACTAAGAGGTGGTAGCCTGTGACAGAAGATAACGCGCCGGCGAACCGGACCGCCACTGACTCGCACCGGCAGGCCGCGCCTTCCATCAGCGTCTTCTTTCCCTGTTACAACGAGCAGGACAACGTCGCCCGCACCGTCGAAAACGCCCTTGCCGTCCTCCGCAAGCTCAACGCCGACTTTGAGGTCATCATCGTTGACGACGGCAGCTCCGACGAAACAGCCCGTATCGCCGACCGGTTGGCCGCCCGGCACGGCACCGTCAAGGTCGTCCACCACCCGACCAACCTCGGCTACGGCGCCGCCCTCCAATCAGGCTTCAATGCCGCCACAAAGCAGCTCATCTTCTATACCGACGGCGACGGCCAGTTTGACATTGCCGAGATGCCCCCGCTCCTTCCCTTGATGGACCAGTACGACATAGTCAGTTGCTACCGCCTCAACCGCCGCGACTCTATCATCCGCAAAATCAACGCCTGGTGCTGGACTAAGCTCGTCTGTCTGCTCTTCGGCCTGAAAATCCGAGACATAGATTGTGCCTTCAAGCTCTACAAAAGCGAAATCTTCAAAGATATGAAATTGCAAAGCACCGGCGCGCTCATTGACGCTGAAATACTCGCACGAGCCGCTCGAAAAGGCTATACAATAACGCAAAAGCCCGTACACCATTATCCCCGGACCGCCGGCAAACAAACCGGGGCTAATCTGCGAGTCATCCTCCGCGCATTCAGGGAGCTGTTCCGGTTGTACGGCAGGATCCGCAGCGAAAAATGAACCTTGATGGACAATACTCAATACTCGAAACCGGGTATCGGATATGAAAGAGACAAACGTCAACCTGTTTATTTACGGCTCGCTCCGGGACCCCAAAATCTTCCAGTCCGTCTGCGGTCTGAGTTTCTCGAAAAGGGCCTCAAAAATCGACGAAGGCACGCTTTTCGCCGAGCCGGCCCTCCTACCCGGTCATCGAAGCGTCAGCCCCGACAACGTCTATTTCTACGCCGTCCGGACGCTTTCTTCCAGAATCGACGGGTTCGTTATCCACGATGTCCCTCCCTCCGCAATGGCCGAAATCGACAGGTACGAAGGACAACGCTACCGCAGAGAGACCGTTACCGTGAACACCGCCGCCGGACCCGTCCGCGCGCAGGCGTACCTCGTAAGCCACGAATCAATGAAAGAGCACTTCGGCGACAGGTTCCACGTCAACCTCATACACGAGCTTTGGCTGCGAAAGCGAATTGAAAAATTCATCAAGAAGCACACCCGCCCCGGCGAGCGCTCCGCCGACGCCGAATTGGAGCGCCGAGCGGATCGAGAGCTAATCGCAACCACCGAGCGGGACCTCGTTATGAGCCATTATCACTCCGACGCCGTCAGCGACTACTACCTTGAGCACGAGCTTGACCGCCCCAGGCCGTCCATAAAGCAGCTCTTTGCCGACCCCCAGGCCAAACCCTTTATAAATAACTACCTCGCCCTGATCGTAAAGCAGGTCCTGCTCAATCAGCTCGACGAAACAATCCAGGAGCGATATCGCTTCGAGCTGGAGCATTTACGCACCTCCGAAAGGTACTTCAAGCGTTGCCCAAGCCTTGTCGCCGCGATGCGTATGATAAACGCAAATACCGACACCGTCGATTTGATCATCCGGCAGTGCCTCCGGACTATGCCATACGAGAAATACGACCTTATCGATTACGTCAAGTACGCCGTCAGGGCCGCCAGGAGCCTGTTTCACGCCCCTGTCGTCAGGGCCGAGCTTGACCGGATTCGCTCCGGCCTCCAGCCCGGGCTTATCCCCCTCGGAATTGAGATGGAGCTGAGCAACCTTGGCCTCGCCGCTGTCGAGCCGCAGAGGAGCATCCAGAAAAGGACCGACCCGGTGTACGACGGCTTTATGTACTTCTATGATTTTCACCTCGACATCCTCTCTTGGAAGCTCGGCGGATACATCGACGACCACTCCGGCTCGACCGACCAGGCCCGGCGAAGGGGTTTCCTCGAGCTTGCGCCCGGAAGGCTCAACATCGCAGGCGAGCTGTCTCGGCCCGCCACCGCCGACCCCTGGCTGCTCAATCAGTTGATAGAGGGCATCGCCGATTTCTACAACGTCAAACCACACAGCCTCCACGTCTCCATCCAGTTGCGAAAACACGAGATCGGAAAGCAGAGAATCCTCCCCCTGGGTTTCGTAAAGTGTTTGCTGCTCCTCGGAGGCGGACCGGAGCGAAAAAGCACCGGCAGGCTGTGGGTCTCAAGGATGGGCCCTGACGAGATTACGCAAAACGCCTACGGCGAAGAGCTTGTCTTTGCCAGGACCAGCAAACGCACCTGGCACCTCGCAGGCGATGAAATCGCCCAAAAGCCGCCCTCACAGTCTATCACGCACGTCCAGCAGTACAAATTCATCCGCCTCAACAAAAATGAAAACTACGAGCCTCTGATTATGTGCCTCAAGGGCCTCCAGTTGGGGTACAATCCCGCCGATTATCTCACCGCCGAGCAGTTGGCCGCCAGCCCAAAGCTCCGCCGCGAATACGAAGAGCTAAAAAGATGGGCCGCCGAGCCGACGCAAATCTCCCCCCGCACAATCCGAACCTTTTTAAGCGCCGTCCAGCTTGGCCTGATGAACGAGGGCCGCCGCCGGCCCGTCCACCAGCTTCACTATATCGACTGGGCCGTCAACGCCATCGACCGTCAATTGCGAAAATGCAACAAAATGCTAAAGCCCCCCCCGACCCCCTCGTCCAACTAAATAACCTTGAATTCTATCTCCCCCGCCATAAATTCTGCCTGCCCCCGAATGTCGTAGTCGGGGGTTGCGTCAAATTGAAGTTTCATAAGTGTTTTGCCACAAAGAGCACAGAGTTTACTTTTCAGACACTGATTTCACGAATTGTATTTTCGTAGTGTATCAATATAGACAAGTTCACCGTTCTTCTCTTTATATTTCCAGAGCTTCCAACCGTTAATTGTTTTTTTCTTAACCACTGCTATCCCGGCCATTGATGGGCTGTCGAAGCGTTCTTTTGATGGTATTAATTCAATTACCCCATTAGGCAAAACCTTAGCCTTATAGTTGTTGCCCTTATATGTGCAATAAATTCTCTGCCAGCCTTTTAACAGCCCTTTTAATGGTCTTTCTATTTTACCTGCCTTCATTTTCTTGTTGGCACTTTTAACTATCTCTTTCTTCCCGCCACCGATTATTTCATCATACTTTTTTTCCAATTCAGCTTTTAATTTGCTTTTAAGTAGTGGTCTTAAATCTCTTGACCGATTAAGCTTTCCTTTAACGCTGTTTCCTTTGGGATATGATATTCTCAAAACGAGTGATTCAATTTCTTTTATATGCTCTTCCTGCCGGATAATATACAGGCTGAAATGCGTCCATTTGCCCTGATGCTTATCTTTCTTATGAGCGTTTATTCTACCCTTTAGATTGCTTGCAAGACCAACATAGTAAAGTCGGTCTTTTTTATAAAGAGCATATATCCCCTGATGGCCTTTACTAAGGTCTGTAATAACAGAACTATAATCATCAAAGACATTTGAGCCAATCTTTTCAAGGTGGCCGGTTATAATCGTTCTAGCCTTTCTTGTCTTTTTCTTCGCCTTTGCCATTCAATTGCCCCTTTTGTCCCTTAGAAACAGATTGCACAGATTAACATTGGTTGCAATTTTTCTTCGTGTTTCTTTGTGTTCTTCGTGGTTCATCTTTCATATCACCTCAAATTCGATCTTTTCCGCCATAAATCTTTCAGGTCAAATTGAAGCTTCATAATCCATTATGCAATAACACTTACAATTTGTACCTTACATACCTTCGTATTACCAAAAGGATCTGTGGTCATTTCCTGCAAGCAGTTTACTTTCACCTGATTTTTGAGCATAGATTCAATATAGGGTACAATGTCCTGGTCGCCAACTATTTCAAAATTGTATTCCCCTTCTGGTATCTCCTGTCCTGCGAGAACAGAAATTTTCCCGCCTTTTTTGTGTTTATTAAAATCAAAGACTTCACATGAAAGCTGAATATTTTGAGGCAAAACTTCAGCTTTAGGGAAAAAGATGGCACTATTAGATTTGTTGACTTCAATCTCTGGCTGCTCGTCCTTTTTCATAAAAGCGACGGAGTCTACTCCGGACTTTGTTAATTTAGCAAGTTCTTGATAGTCAGGAAAAGCCTCTTTGCCAACGTTATAAGTGGTCTGATTTACTGTGATGTTGCCGTCACCATTATTTACGACAAGCATCCCGTCTCCTGTTTGCTGATATGTTGGCTGCTTACCATTGCTGGCTGCTTGCAAAACGAACTTCAGATAATTAAAAGCGTCTTTCGTTAGATTCCAAATTTCCTTCGCCGAGAGAGAAGTTAAGAAAGGCATTGTCATTTGTGCTACCGCAGCAGTTGCCACGATCAGTTCTAAATTTGCGTCGAGAGAACCACCTTTTTTAATTTCGATGAAAGTGATTCTAAACTCTTCCCTGCTCTTTTTGCTAATTCGCTGATTACCCGACAGGGCTAGATATGATTTATCTATTATATTTTGAAATGAGTTTAAAGCCCATAAGGCGATGTCCAAGGGTATATCTTTATCCAAAACTGGTCCTTGCATTTTGAACTGAACCGATTCGCTCATAACGCCCCCTATATAACCTTAAACTCAACCATTGCCGATTCTATTTGCAGGGCGGTGTCTGTCTTTAACTGGTCGTTATTCTCAAAGGCGATATCCAAGCAGGTGAACTTCTCCGGCCTTCTTGCCTTCCCCGCGGGTTTCGATGATCGCTTTGCCATTTTGCCCCCTAACTGGTGCAGTTGGATTCCAATTTCCCCGCCATTTCGCTATTTCCCCAAAAAAGGCGTTCCTATTGGCACACGAACACGTAAAAACTTACTCTACCCCACCGCCCTTTACGAGTCAAGCCTATTCCGCACAAAATGACGGCTTCATAATGTGAATTTCTTCCTTTTCCTCTCCTCGTCCCGCTTCACGCTCCCCTTGTCCCCGCGCTTGCCCGCTTCACGCTTCACGCTTCACGCTTAGTAATAAATTTCACTTGACATCCAACCCCACATAAAGTATAATACTCATCAAACTAACATAATGGAATCGTATCACTAAAAAGGCCGGAAAACAAACCATGCCAGACAGACAAATCAAAGGCCAACCCTACGTAGCCAAGACTCGTGAAAACTCGTGGCCAGCAACAATCTGTGTTCACCTGTGGCAATCTGGGCAATCTGTGGTTCCTTCGTGGGCATCAGTCAATTATGCAAAACAAAGCCAATGTCAAAATGGGTAATATAACCATAAGTACAGCAAGAACAAAGGCTTATGCCAAAGAACAACGAACAATGAGCAACGAACGTTATTCAAAACAAACCCAATCAAACCCAATTCCCCGGAGAAATAGCTTGCCGTGCTTGCCGCGCGCGAGGCTCCCCCGCCCCGGAATAGCGACCCCAAGCTGTTCGTTAACTCAGGGCCTGATTTGGCCGGAGTCTCTCAAGTGTTTTAGCGTTTTGCCCGGGCGGCCTTTTCTCGATAAGCCCTCTTTCTCCTTAGCCTCGATATTGCAAACTCCGCCACCTCCCTATGGTCGAACGCCATATTCTCCGGCAGCCTCTCAATATCGAACCACCGCGCCTCCGCCGCATCGTCCCCGGCTCTGACCCTCTTTTGCCCCTTGCCCGCGATCCCCATAAACACCACCGTAATCTGTCTGCCCCGCGGGTCCCTGCCCACCGTCCCGAACGTGCGCATCTGCTCCAGCTCAACGTCCGCCAGCCCCGTCTCCTCCTCCAACTCTCTCTCAACAGCGTCCTCAAGCTCCTCATCGATCTCGATAAATCCGCCCGGGATCGCCCAGCAGCCCTTATACGGCTCCCATTTGCGGTTCACCAATAGCAGCTTCGCCTTGCCGCGAAAAAATCCAAACACCGCCGCATCAACCGTAACCATCGGCCGCGGCCACTCATAAACGTATGTCCCCTTCTTAGCCATCTCGTTTGCCACTTCAAAGCATGCGTTCTGTCCGCCTGCCGTCCGGCGTCTGCCGCTTACTACTCACCACTCACCAATTACACGTTGCCTTAGCCTGCAATATCACTTACAATTACCATACTATGCAGGATAAATTCAAGAATATCCTCATTATCAAGCCCAGCTCTCTGGGTGATATAGTCCAGACCCTGCCCGCTCTCTCGGCCCTCAGACGCAGCTTCCCCGACGCCGAGGTTAGCTGGCTCGTCCGACCCGAATTTGCCCCGCTGCTCGATAACCACCCCGATCTCACCCGAATAATCCCGTTCGACCGCAGATACCTCGCCAAGATGTGGTATCATCCCGGCGCCCTGATTGCATTCCTCGGCCTCTGTCGTCGCCTGCGCCGGAGCAAGTTTGACGCCGTATTCGACTTCCAGGGCCTTTTCAGAACCGCCTTCCTCGCGCGCGTCTCAGGATGCCGCAATCGCTTCGGCCTGGCAAACGCCAGGGAGTTCGCCGCCTTGCTCTATACGCACAAGGTTTCCCAGCCCCCCGACTGTATTCACGTCGTTGACTGCTACCTCAGGGTAGTCCAGGCCGCCGGCGTCTCCGACCTCGATGTTGAGTTCACGCTGCCCAGCGACCCCGCCGCCGACGACACCATCGCCGCTCTCCTGGCCGACCACGACGTCAACGCGAATAACTATGCCGTCCTCGTCCCCGGCTCAACTCACCCCGATAAGTGCTGGCCCGTCGAACGCTTCGCTGCCCTCGCCGACATGCTTGCCCACAAACACAATCTCTCCATCGTCGCCACTGGAACCGAATCCGAAGCCCAACAGGTTCGCAGCATCGAGGATTCAGCTAATGTCTCCGTGGCGAACTTCGCCGGCCGTACGTCCATCACTGAGCTGATCGCTCTAATGGCTTCCGCCCGATTGGTTGTAAGCAACGATACCGGCCCCGGATACGTCGCCGCAGCCCTCGGAACCCCGATTGTCATGATATTCGGCCGCACCAATCCTGCCCGGCTCGGCCCGTATGGCAGAAAGAATGTCGTCGCTGGAATAGACATCTTCACCAGAGGCCGCGAAGTTGACAGCCAGGACCCGAAATACGCAATAAAAAACGTTACCCTCGACCTCGTCTATCAAAAAGTCCTCGCACAGCTAAAGCCCCATACTTAACCCCGCCCCCCCGAATCACCCCCTCGACCTTCAATAGTCAATAATCAATAATCGCTAATCAATCCAAAACGCCCCTCCCTACCTCGCCCCGTCGTTCAGCCCGCACACCTGTGGTGCGGGGCCGCTCAAAGTCCCCGTCCCGGCAGCAGCCGTCAGTGTGGCAGCCTCAAGGCCGAAAGGCCTTGGGGATGGCTTTTCCCCAACAATCGGCCACGCGAAATACAAAATCCGAAATATTATAATACTCCCCGAAAATGAGACCAGGGTATAAGGTGTGAGTTGTGTTGTAATTCTGTCAGGAATATGACTGTGAAAGGATTCTGGATTATGGCACAACACAGACACTTCGGGAAGGACTTC
>Ga0315288_10004773_pt1 | contig 17249 bp, 13 predicted proteins | sample YL17G11_20_MG_FD_203454 | JGI IMG/M metagenome (GOLD analysis project Ga0315288, IMG submission 203454) | Sediment microbial communities from Yellowstone Lake, YNP, Wyoming, USA - YL17G11_20 | ecosystem: Environmental > Aquatic > Freshwater > Lake > Sediment | place: USA: Wyoming | collected... | reverse complement strand
CCTGGGACGGAGTCCGCGGGATGGGCAGCGATCGGCTTTGGTTTCGTGGTCCTTGGGTGGGGCACGCTGCGTATGCTCCGCACCCGGAAGAGGCTCCTCGCCCTCTGGTCGCGCGGGGTTGACGCTCTGGGGAGCAAAGGGCTATGATGCCGCGTGGTCCAGTGATGTTCACGAAAAGTGCGGTCTCCCTGCCTCTCATCATCTGCATTGCCGTGCCCCGCTAGCGGGGCGTCGCGGTCGCTTTTCCGTTCGGGTACGTCTTTGAGAGCTGCCCATTGGAGGTCGTCTTGCAGAGGAAGGAGAAACCGATGAAGTCTTACGACAAGCTCCCGTCGAACCCAGGGGCCCGCGAGGCCGAGGTCCTCGCCTTCTGGAAGGAACACGGGACGTTTGGGAGATCACTTGAGCAGACGCGCGGTGGCCCGCGCTACGTCTTCTACGAGGGGCCGCCGACAGCGAACGGCCGGCCGCACTTCGGCCACCTGATTCCCCGCGTCTACAAGGACCTCTTCCCTCGCTACAAGACGATGCAGGGGTACTACGTCGGGCGTAAGGGCGGCTGGGACACGCACGGCCTTCCGGTGGAGCTTGAGGTGGAGAAGGCGATTGGGGTGAACTCCAAGCCGGAGATCGAGGCGTACGGCGTGGAGCGCTTCGTCCTGCGCTGCAAGGAGTCCGTCTGGAAGTACAAGGCGGACTGGGAGCGCATGATGGAGCGGATGGGGTTCTGGGTCGACCTCAAGAACGCCTACGTCACCTACGCCGATGACTACATCGAGACCCTGTGGTGGGAGCTGCGTCAGATGTACGATCGGGGGCTCCTCTACCGGGGGCACAAGGTCCTCCCCTACTGCCCGCGCTGCGGGACCGGCCTCTCCTCGCACGAGGTCGCTCAGGGGTATCGGACGACGGAGGACCCGTCGATCACCGTCCGGATGAGGATCGCTCCCGGAGGCACGGCGCTCTTCCAGCCCGAGGTTCCGGAGAGCACCTCCCTCCTCGTCTGGACGACGACCCCTTGGACCCTGCCAGCGAACCTCGCCGTGACGGTCGCCGCCGGCGAGACGTACGTTGAGGTCGAAACAGGGGGGGAGCGGTTGATCCTGGCCAAGGCGCGCCTCGCCGAGGTCCTGCACGGCGACCACGAGGTGGTGCGGGAGATCCCGGGGGAGGAGCTCGTTGGCCTGGCCTACGAGCCGCCCTATCGCCTCGTCGATCACCCGTGCGCCTATCGCGCCTACGCTGCGGACTTCGTGACCACGGTTGAGGGGACGGGGATCGTGCACACCGCCCCAGCGTTCGGCGAGGACGACTATCACCTGGGCCAGACGGTGGGGCTTCCGTTCTTCCATCCTGTCGACCTCGCCGGGAGGTTCACCGAGGAGTTCCCGCTCTGCACCGGAGTCTTCGTCAAGGAGGCGGATGCAGCGATCATCGAGGACCTCAAGCGCCGCGGGATCCTCTACCGATCTGCGCTCCACACTCACGAGTACCCCTTCTGCTGGCGCTGCGACACGCCCCTCCTCTACTACGCCATGGACTCCTGGTACATCCGAACGACGGCGGTCAAGGAGGAACTGATCGCGGAGAATAAGCGCATCCGCTGGTACCCCGGCCACGTGGGCGAGGGGCGCCTGGGGGACTTCCTGGAGAACCTCAAGGACTGGGCCCTGTCGCGCGACCGGTACTGGGGAACGCCGCTCAACCTCTGGATCTGCGAGGCGTGCGGGGACGTCGCCTGCGTCGGGAGCCGGGCCGAGCTCGTGGAGCGGGCCCTGGACAAGGGACTCGCTGCCTCGGTCGAGCTCCACCGCCCGTACGTTGACCGGGTCCTGCTCAAGTGTGCGGCGTGCGGGGGGACGGCGCGCCGCGTCTCGAACGTGATCGACGCGTGGTTCGACTCGGGCAGCATGCACACGGCGCAGTGGCACTACCCGTTCGAGAATGAGGAGCAGTTCCGTGAGAGCTTTCCGGCGGACTTCATCTGCGAGGCGATGGAACAGACGCGGGGTTGGTTCTACACCCTCCTCGCCACGAGCACAATCCTCCACGGGGGGACGGCCTTCCGGAACTGCATCGCCACGGGCCTCGGCCTGGACGAGAGCGGGCTCAAGATGAGCAAGAGCAAGGGGAACGTGATCGACCCCTGGACCCTGGTCGAACCCTACGGCGCGGACTGCATCCGCTGGTACCTCCTCTCGTCCAGTGCCCCGTGGAAGTCGAAGCGGCTCGGGGAAGCGGACGTCAAGGAGCCGCTCTACCGTTTCCTGGACACCCTACGCAACACCTACGACTTCTTTGCCCTGTACGCCTCGATCGACGGGTACGACCCGCAGGCTCGTTCGGACGAGAAGGCCCTCACGCTCCTCGACCGGTGGGTCCTCTCCCGCCTCGCCTCGACGGCGAAGGAGGTGACCGCCTCGCTCGACGCCTACGACGCCATGGCGGCGACGGGGGCCCTCGAGGCGTTCGTCGACGACCTCTCGAACTGGTACGTCCGTCTCTCGCGGCGGCGCTTCTGGCGAGGAGGGATGGGGGAGGACAAGCAGGCCGCGTACGCCACGCTCTACGGCGCCCTGTCCGACCTCATTCGTCTCTCCGCCCCCTTCGTCCCGTTCATCACTGAGTCGATCCACCAGCGCCTGAGGACGGACGAGGATCCTGAGAGCGTCCACCTTTGCGCCTACCCAGCCCCGGACGAGGCGCGGATCGACGCGGCGCTCGAGTCGGAGATGGCCCTCGCGCGCGAGATCGTCTCCCTTGGGCACCAGGCGCGGAACCAGGCGCAGGTGAAGGTCCGCCAGCCCCTCCGGGCAGCCACCGTGGCCGGGACGACACCCGACGGGCCCTTCTCGCTCACGGAGCCAGTTCTCGACCTCATTTGCGTGGAGCTGAACCTCGAGGGCGTGGAGGTGACGCCGACCCTGGATGCCCTCCTGGAACCGGTTCCGGCGCCGAACTTCAAGTCGCTTGGCCCGCGCCTCGGTCCCCTCGCCCCACGCGCCGCGGCGTGGATCAAGCGCCAACCTGGCCGCGGCTTGCGGGCGGAACTGGCCCGGGGAGCCGTGGCAGCAGACGTCGGCGGGGAGCGGGTCGAGATCATGCAGGGGGACGTCTCCTTCGCGACGTCCCTTGCCGAGGGGTTCGTGCTGGTCGAGGAGGGAGGGATCCGCTTCCTGCTTGACGCGCGACTCGACGAGGGGCTGAGAGAGAAGGGGCTCGTGCGCGAGCTGGTGCACCGGATCCAGAACCTGCGCAAGGAGGCCGGGTTTGAGGTGACCGACCGCATCGCCCTGCGCTACCAGGGGGATCGGGCGCTGGAGGACGTTCTGGAGAAGAACGCCGAGCTTGTGGCCTCGGAGGTCCTCGCCGTGTGCATGGAGCGCGGCGAGACCGAGGGGGAATTCAGAAGCGAGGTCGTCCTCGACGAGGGACGGGCGGAGTTCGGGCTCACCCGGGTGCGCGGAGCGTAGGGGAGGTGACGATGGCGACGGCGGTCCTGGGAATGCAGTGGGGGGACGAGGGGAAGGGGAAGATCGCCCACTTCCTCGCGGCTTCATCAGAGATGGTCGTGCGGTGGAACGGGGGTCCGAACGCCGGCCACACGATGTTCCATGGCGGAGTCAAGTTCGGGACGCACCTCGTCCCGGCCGGGGTCTTCTATCCGGGCGTCGAGTCGGTCATCGCCACCGGCGTCGTCGTGGATCTCTCGGTGCTACGCGAGGAAGTGGAGACGATCTCTCGCCACCTCGGTTTCACGCCGAAGCTCATCCTGAGCGAGAGCGCGCACCTCATTCTCCCCTACCACCGCCTCCTCGAAGACGTCGAGGGGAGCGGGGCGAAGTTCGGCACGACGCGGCGCGGGATCGCGCCGGCGTACAGCGATCGGGCCGCGAAGGTCGGCGTCCGTGCCGGGGACCTCCTCGCTCCGGCGCGCCTCCGCGAACGGCTTGCGGAGCGGCTGGAGGCGCTGCGGCGGGCGTGGCCGGGCGTTTCGGAGGTGGAGCGCTTGTCCGCCAAGCGGCTGGCGGAGGACCTTCTCGAGCAGGCAGGGCCCTTCCTGACATCCATCGGGGACGCGGCCGGGGCGATCCAGGACGCGCTCACCGCGGGGAAGGAGGTCCTGTTCGAGGGAGCCCAGGGGGCGCTCCTCGACGTCGACTTCGGGACGTACCCGTACGTGACCTCCTCCACGACGGCCTTCACTGGTCTCTCTGCCGGGACCGGGGTCCCCGACCTTCGCGTCGAGCGGCGGTTGGGCATTGTGAAGGCCTACCAGACGCGCGTCGGGGACGGGCCCTTCCCGACCGAGCTCTCCGGAGAGGTCGCGGAGCGGCTTCGGAAGGAAGGGGGCGAGTTCGGAGTGGTGACCGGGCGCCCCCGGCGCTGTGGGTGGCTGGATCTCGTCGCTCTCCGCCACGCAGCTCGCCTCAACGCCCCGACCGGGATTGCCGTCACCAAGCTCGACGTTCTGTCGGGGCTGCCAGAGCTTTGCGTCTGCCGCGCCTACGACCGGCACGGGATGGAGACAACGCGCTTCCCGGGCGATGCGGAGGACCTCGCGCGCTGCCGTCCGGTCTACGAGACGGTCCCAGGTTGGGAGGACCCCCTGCGCGGGGTGCGGGACTACAAGCGTCTCCCCGCCGCGACGCGCGGCTACCTCGATCGGATCGCAGAGGCGGCGGGCGCGCCGGTGGCCCTCGTCTCGGTGGGGCCGACGCCGGAGGAGACGATCCTGACGGGCTTTGACACCCCAGAGGGGGATCGGTATAATCCCGCGCACTGAGATCGGCGTGACGTGGAAAGGGAGAGAAGATGCAGCGGACCTACATGGCGAAGAAAGAGGAGATGGGGAAGTCCTGGAAGCGCGAATGGTACGTCGTTAACGCTGAGGGGAGGCCCCTCGGGCGTCTCGCGAGCGACATCGCGGTCGTCCTCCAAGGGAAGCACAAGCCCATCTACACTCCGCACGTCGACACCGGCGATTTCGTCATCGTCGTCAACGCGGCGAAGATTGGCCTTTCGGGGGACAAGTGGCACCAGAAGCTCTACCGCCACCACACCGGGTACATCGGGGGCTTGAAAGAGATCCCCTACGAGAAAGTGGTCCTGACCCGCCCCACCCTCCCGGTGCGCGAGGCGGTGCGCCGGATGCTCCCCAAGACGAACCTCGGCCGGAAGATGTTCCGCAAGCTCAAGGTGTACGCCGGGCCGGAGCACCCGCACCTCCCGCAACAGCCCAAGGATTTCGCCCTCTAGGCTTGCCGGAGGTTGTCGGACATTCGTCCCGCCTCCCCTAGACAAAGCCGGGGGTGACGTTCGACACCCTTCCTTCCCGTTCCTGGAAGCGTCCTCTACCCTTCGAGGTCGAAAGACGCATCGAAACGGGTGGTGAGAGGGGTATGAACAGCAGGGCTCGTCATCTCTTGTGCGGGGTCTGCGTTGCCCTGGTCGCCTTGGTGGCGAGTCAGGGCGCGCTGGCGCAGAAGGTTGCGGTCTTCGTCCAAGCCTCGGCCCCGGTCCCGACCGCGGACCTGGAGGTCCTGAAGATCTACGCCAACCAGCGTTGTGCCCTCATCTCGGGGGTGGAGGTCGCGTCGCCCGGAGAGCTGATGGCGGCGCAGCGGCAGGCAAGCGTCTACCTGGGGTCCTCCGTATCGGTCGAGGGGATCAAGCGGCTTGCCCAATCGCTCGACGTGGATTACCTCGTCTCGTTCCGCATCGTGCGCTGGGAGAGCCAAATCGGGTTCCGACCGGAACGCTCGCTCCTCCTGTTCGCCGTGACCTCGTTCGTGGACACCTCGCTCCAGATCCTGACCAGCCCTCTCAGCCTCCTCTTCGGGCTGGACAAAGAGGCGACCGTGTGCCTGTTCGCCACGGTGTACAGCCCGCGCGGAGACGTGGAGTTCACCACGGCGGTCACCTGCGAGGACAAGCCGCTTCTGTCGCTCATCACCGCGGATCCCCTCGAGGCGGCCAAGCGGGCGATCGAGGACGCTCTGTACCAGCTTTCGGTGGTTCTGTAGGGGGAGGGGGGGCAGGAAAATGAGAATAGGTGAGGATGGATCGTGACGGGCGTTACAGACATCCGATCGCGTTTTCTGCTACAGTCCGGACGGATTACTGCTTTGAGAGACGGGGTATGGTGGACCAGGACAAAGGAGGTAGCAATGAAGGTTAAGGTCAGGGTTCTTGGCCTTTCCCTCCTCTTGGTCGTGGCGGCCCTTCTCGTGTCGGCGACGGCGTTCGCGCAGGGCGAGGGGTTCTTCACGGTCAGCCAGGGGGACAAGAAGGTGGCGGTGAGACCACTCGAGAACCCGGCGGACGCGGTCGGATTCTACGACTTCCGGGATAGCATTGGGCACACGGGGAAGGAAGAGATGAACGCGGCCGTGTTCTTCCTCTACAAGGACACCCTGAGCGGGGCTATCTCCTTGTTCGTCCTCCTGAGCGGGCCCGGAGGAACGGCGGGGACGTCGACTCTGACCTTGTCGGCCGTGCCGACCGGCGCAGACTTCCGAGTGAAAGACGACCAGAGCGACTTCCGCGACACCTGGCAGCTCACCGTTCCCACTGGGAAGGCAAGCAACAGCTGGGACGCGGGGAAGAGCGACGGGATGGTCATTGGTCCGCTGGGAACGCGCTTCACCCTGAGCATGATTCCGCAGTTCACGTCGGGGATCACCACGGCGAAGTTCCTCTCCGGAGCGCTGGCCGTGCCGGAAACGATCAGCCTGAATCTCGTCGACCCGATCGTGGTTGAGGCGACGCCGAACGAGCCCCCGGTGGCACAGTTCACCGTCTCGCCGACGGAGCCGCGGCTGAACCAGGCGGTCACCTTCGACGCCAGCGGATCAAGCGATCCGAACGGCCGAATCGCTGCCTACGAGTGGGACTTCGACGGCGACGGGATCTTCGACCGCTCGACGACCGAGCCGCGCACATCCTATACCTACACGACAGCCGGGACGAAGACCGTCACGCTCCGCGCGACGGACAACGAGGGGGCGACCAGCCGCCAAAGCCTGACTCTGGTCATCAACGCCGTCTCCGTGAAGGCGACGCGGACGATCTCCACCGACGCTGCTTTGCCGGGGAGCACGTTCAAGGTCGTCGTGCGGATTGAGACGGACATCGACCTCGCGGGCGCCGGTCTGCAGGAGTTCCTGCCGGTGGGCTGGATGATCAAGCCGATCGAGAACGCAGGCGCTGCCTTCAAGCGCGCGGCCATCCAGTGGGTCTTCGTGGATCAGATCCGGGCCGGGACGACGAAGGTCATCTCTTACGAGGTGACGGTCCCGGACGGCGGCCAGCTCTTGTCAGCGGCGCTCCCGGTCTGTTTCACCTTCAAGGGGATCTTCCAGGCGCTGACCCCATCCTTCCAGCTGGACGTGGAGGGGGACGACACCGTCGAGGTCTCCAGTGCCCTGTCCATCAAGAACGCGATCGCGCACCTGGTTCCGCGCATGGGCGAGGATACCGAGGACACGGTCGATCTCCGTCTGTCGCAGAAGATCGAGCCGCACCAGCTCGCCCGCGCCCTCGAGATGTGGGTGAACGACGAGCCGGTCCCCTGGACTCAGGGCGCGCGAATCGACCTCGAGACGATGAAGAAGCTCTCCGCGTACGAGTACACCTGCACGCCGGTTGACCTGCCGCTGCCGCTCGTCCCCATGGCGAACGTCACGGCGGTGCGAACGATCCACACCCCGGTCCCGTGCCGGAACGTCCTCCTGAACTACTACGGTCCGGACGGGGACGTTGCGGGGAACACCTTCACCGTGAAGGTCGAGATCGTTGCTGACCAGGATCTGTACGGCGTGGGCCTGCGCGAGGAACTTCCCACAGGCTGGCGCGTCATCCCCGTAGAGAACGGCGGGATGATCTATAAGCCGTCCCGCGTGGAGTGGGTCTACCCCACCAAGCTTCCGGCTGGAACGACGCTGATCGTCATCTACCAGGTCGAGGTCCCGCAGACGGAGTCCATCGAGATGACGGGGAGCGACCCGTGCTACGTCGGAGGGAGTGACGTATACGGCAACGTGGACGCTGCCCTCCCGTGCCTCGAGACGCCGGTGACCGGCGACGGCGCGGTGGACGTCACGGACTGCCTGACCGTCATCGCGGCGATCTCGCGCTGGGATGTGGAGCGAGACACGATCGACATCACCCTGTCGAACATCATCTCGTTCCAGCAAGTGCAGCGTGCGGTGGCGTTCTGGCTCGAGGACGAGATCGTGCCGCGGACCTGCGGTCACACCGTCGACTACGAAACGCTGAAGACGATCATCGCCTACTGGCTCACGGGGACAGATATCTGCGATCCGCTGCCGCCCGCTGTGCGCGATACGTGCGAGCCGGACCCGGCGCCCTGCCCGTAGGGGCAGCGCCGGGTGTGCTTTCGAGTCCGGTAGGGAGATGATCACGATGAAGAGGAATAGAACGTGGGCGAGGGGGCGACCCCTCGCCCTTTCTTTGGTCGCCCTCGTCCTCGTCGCCACTGCGGCGGCGGGGGCGCCGGCGCTCGACGTGCGGCAGACGCTAACCCCCGTCGCTGGGATCTACACGGCGGGGGCTGAGGGGACGCCGAAGGTGGCAGAGCTGACGCTTAGCCTCCAGGCGGCGGGCGGTGCGGGGGAGCATCTCCCGGTCGACGCCCTACTCGTGGTGGACTGCTCCGCCAGCTCGGCGCTTGGCGAGGCAAAGGCTCTGGCCTTTGAACTCCTTGAGCCGTTCGGAGGAGCGGATCGGATTGGCTTGGTGAGCTTCTCGACCACCGCGCGCCTGGCTGCTCCCCTCACGACGGACCGGGCGCGCCTGAGGACCGCGGTCGCGAACCTCGAGGCAAGCGGGAAGTCCGCCCTGGGTGACGCCCTCTTCCTCGCGCGGACGGAGCTTCTCTGCAACGGCCGGGAGGACGCTGTGCTCGTGGTTCTCCTGTTGGCCGACGGGCAGTCGAACGCCGGCCGGGAGCCGGACGTCGAGGGAAAGGTGGCGAGCGAGGCGGGGATCCGGATCGTATCGATTGGCGTTGGAACACTCGTCAACCGCGAGTTCCTGCAAGCCCTGGCCGACGACTCGGGCGGTGCGTTCTTCCCCAGGCGGGGCGACGCGATGTACCAGCGGCTTCCGCAGGCCATCCTGGTGAACCGGGTGGCGACCGCGATCCGGATCGAGAAGGTCCTCCCCCCTGAGCTCCTGTTCGTGAGGGCGACGCCCTCGCCGACGCGGACGACGCAGAACGCGGATGGGACGACGCACCTGGTTTGGGAGGTTTCCGGGCTGAGCCTTGGAGGGACGTGGCAGACGAGGATTGAGATCCAGGCGAAGGCGGAAGGCTCGTTCGTGACCGACCTTGGCTCGTACGTCTCCTACACGAGTTCCCGCGGGGTGATGGGCAGGATAGAGATCCCGTCCCTTGAGCTCAAGGCGTTCGTCCGAAACGACCCAACGGCGGCGTTCCGCCTCGACCCAGCCGAACCCCGCGTGGGGATGGAGATCCTGTTCGATGCAGCCGCATCGCGCTCCGGCGAGCCATTCGGGCGCGGGAAGATCGTGTCCTACGCCTGGGACTTCGATGGGAGCGGGACGTTCGACCTCGTCACGCCGGAGCCGACCGTCACCTACACCTTCCCCGAGGCGGGGGAGCAAGAGGTCGTCCTGCAGGTCGTGGATGACATCGGGAAGACGGCCACCGTCGAGGAGACGTTTGCCGTCGCCGCGGGCGTCACCGCTTCCCGCGAGATCGACTCCTGCCTGCCGGCGGATCAGCTGATCGCCGGCGCGACGGTCAAGGTGAGGGTGACGATCACGGCGAACGCGACGATCCTCGGACTCACCCTGCACGAGGTCTACCCGGCCGGCTGGACCCTCGCCGAGGTGGACAACGCCGGTGCGACCTTCCGGAAGGGGACCGCGGACTGGGTCTTTCCTGAGGTCCTCTCGGACGGAGACGTGCGAGTGATCTCCTATTCCCTTACGTCTCCATCCCAGGCCACACCCCCCACAAGCCCGGAGAAGGAGCCCCGAGGGGAGACCCTCTCCGGCGTCGTGGCGAGCTCGTCGCCGCGCCTCTCGATCCACGTCCTCGGCGAGGACAAGCTCGTCCTGCGTGCGACCCTGCCGATCCCGATCGCGATCGGGTACTACGACGTCACCGCGGAGAGGCTCGCCCCTTGCCTCGAGGGCGGCGGCACCATCAGCTTCGCGCAGCTGCAGTACGCGATCTCTCTGTGGGTCTCGGACCAGGCCGTTCCGTACACGGGCGGCTTGAAGGTCGACTCCCAGTCGCTCCGTGATCTGACGGCGTATTGGCTCACCGGGACGTGGGTCTGGAACCCGCTCCCGAGCGAGACGACGGAGTAGGGGAAAGGACGAAGGAGGGGGGAGTCTATGGCGAAGCGACTTCTGATCGCACTCTGGATCGGCTGCGCGGCCGCGGTCCTTGCGGCCGCGTCGGTGGCGGGCGAGGTTGACTTCGACCCGTCGACGTTCAATCCGCTGGTGGGAGAGGTCGTCACCTTCCTTGTCTGCGAGCCCTGTCTGGGCGGCGGCGGGTACAGCTACCGCTGGGACTGGGATGGAGACGGAAAGGATGACGAGGAGACAACGAACGCCCTCGTGGACCACGTCTTCTCCGACGCAGGGGCGATCAAGGTCACCCTTTCGGCGGTCGACGCCGGCGGCTGGCCGGTCTCCCGCACCAAGGCAATCCTGGTGGGGGAGTCGCCCCTCTTTGCGGTGCGCAAGGTCATCCCGGAGCAGGGAGGGAGTCTCTTTGTCCTGGTGACCCTTCACGCCCGCGAGCAGGTGGTCGCGCCGGCGGTCGAGGAGAGGATCCCCCGCGGGTGGAGCGCTCAACCGGTCGACCTAGGGACGGCAGCGGCCTACCCGATGGGACTGGCCCTGGTCGCGTACTGGTACGACTCGATCAACGCGGGGGACCGCTGGTCCTTCTCGTATCGACTCTATCCCTCAGCGTACGGGACAGGGACCCCGGCGCTCTCGGGGACCGCGACGGGGTACCTCCCCCATGTCCCCACCGGGGATCCGGAGAAGAGGGTCAAGGTGGAGATCTGCGGGGACCTCTCCGCACTGCAGTAGACGTCTCCGACGAAGGAACGAACCCCACGCGGGCGGCCGACAGGCCGCCCGCTTCTCTTCTTCGGCTAGGGGCGGCGCTTCCTAGGCCGCGGCGGGCGGTCGAGGGGGACGAGGCGGAAGAGGAGGGCGAGGACGAGGGGAGAAGCCGCTGCCAGGGCGAGCACGTAGCTGAACCGGACCTCGAGGGAGAGACCAAGGGCAACGGCGGCGACGGCGGCCCCTCCCAAGGGGATCGCCATGCTCCGGACCGCGCGGCCACGGGCCGCGCGCTCTCGCTGCGCCGAGGGGAACCCTTCCAGGTCGGTCTGGGACATGCCGACTTCCCAACCTGCCAGGGAGAGGGCGACGCCCACGGCCGGCCAGGGGCCACCGAAGGTGACCGCACCGCCGACGCCGAGCCCGGCGTAGAGCACGAGGAAGAGGGTCCACGGCGGACGCGGGCGCACCGAGAGCAGGACCGAAAGGAGGCCGACTGCCACGGCGAGCCCCGCGATCCCGAACTCCCGAGCCCAGAGGGCCGCCACGAGGAAGGGGAGCGCGGCCAGCGAGAGGAGGAGAGCGCAAGTCATGCCAGGCGCCTCCCCTTCGCGGACAGGAGGCGGGCGACCGGGAGCGACAGCGGGAACCGCAGGTCCCAATCCACGACCTCGACCCCCATCGCAACGAGGGAGGAGATGAGGGCGGAGCGCCCGAGGTCAAGGAGCCTTCTCGCTGTCTCCACCGCGCGGTCGTGCTTGTCCGGTGGCGCTTCGCGGTAGAGGGGGTTCGGGGAGATCAGGATCACCTGATACCCGCGGGCACGCAGGATCCCCAGGATGTCGAGGTCCTTTTCGTCGGCGAGCGGGCTGACGACGACGAGCTGCGATCCGGAAGGGAAGAGGCGGGTGGGGAGGTAGCGGAGGTCCTCGAAGGCGACCTTGTCCGCGGTCGATGCCGCCGCCAGCGCGACGAGAATCTTCTCGCGCTGGGCCCTCCCGTAGCCGGGGTAGGTCCAGTTCAGGTAGTCCCCGTAGATGAGCAGCCCGACGTTGTTCCCGGAACGAAGGAAGTGGAGGGAGACGCTCGCGGCGGCGTGCACGGCGTAGTCGAAGGTGGAGGCGTCGGAGCCGACCTGCGCGTGGGCGCGCTCACGGGCGTCGAGGATCACACTCACGTCGGCGACCCGCTCCTGTTCGTAGTCGGTCACCACAAGATCCTCGCGCCGGGCGGTGGCGCGCCAGTTGATCCGCCGGACCTCGTCCCCCGATGAGTAGGCGCGGCAGCCAAAGAAGTCGGTCCCGCTCCCGCCCAGGTTCGCGCGGACCGTTCCGCTGTACACCCGCGTCCGGCGCGGCCGAATCCGGATCGTCTCCAGGGCCTCCACCTTGGGCAAGACGAGGAGCCCCGACGGGACGTCGACGGGGCGCCGGATCGGGACGAGGCCGAGCCGGTCCCACGTGATGACGTCGATCCCGGGCAGGACGTGGACGCCCCGGGGGGGGCGAAGGCGGTAGCGCAGGGTGAGCATCGCCCCGGCGGCGAGGGAGGCGACCGTCGAGGCCTCGCCCGAGGTGCAGAGCGCTCCCCATGGGACGCGATCAGCGATTCCGACGTTGCGCAGTCTATCCCCGCGGTTCTCGATGTCCAGGGTGACGTCGACCTCCTCTCCCTCCTCCACGCGCGCGGCAGAGAGGCGTCGTGTGACGGCGAGGTGAGCGGCGCTTGGGGTGAGGGCTCCGGCGAGGAGGGCGGCCGCATAGGCGAAGAACGGAAAGGAGAGCGCGAGGAGGGCGGCGCTCTTGCTCAGGATCCCGGCCATCGCGAGGACGCCTCCCAGTCCGGCCGTCGTCGTCAACCGGCCCGCCCACGCCCAGGGCATCGCTAGTCCGCCTTGGGCACGGCAACCGAGCGCAGGATTCCCTCCACGATCGCGGTCGAAGTGATCCGCTTCGACCACAGCTCCGGAGAGAGGATCAGCCGGTGAGCGAGGGCCGGGACGGCGAACGCCTTCACGTCGTCGGGCAGGGTGTAGTCCCGTCCGGCGAGGGCGGCCTCCGCGCGGGCGAGCTTCAGCAGGGCAAGCGAGCCGCGCGGGCTCGCTCCGACCTGGACGTTGGGGTCGTTCCTTGTCCGGCCGACCAGGGCGACGATGTAGCGCTCGACGTCGGGGTCGACGAGGATGCCCTCCACGGCATCGCGCATCGCCAGGAGCTCGCCCGCGTGGCTCACCGGAGAGAGGACGACCTCGTCCTGTCGCCGCTCCCGCCGTCGGCGGAGGATCTCCGCCTCGCTCTTCGGGTCGGGGTACCCGACGGAGAGGCGGACCATGAACCGGTCGAGTTGGGCCTCGGGGAGAGGGAAGGTCCCCTCGTACTCGATCGGGTTCTGCGTGGCGACGACGATGAACGGCTGCGGGAGGGGGTGCGTCTCCCCATCGATCGTCACCTGCCCCTCCTGCATCCCCTCGAGGAGGGCGGATTGGGTCTTGGGGGTCGCGCGGTTGATCTCGTCGGCGAGGACGACGTTCGCGAAGATCGGTCCGAGCGAGAGCGTGAACTCCCCCTTCTGGCGGTCGAAGAGGTGGGAGCCGGTGATGTCGCTCGGCAAGAGGTCCGGGGTGAACTGGATCCGCTTGAAGGAGATCCCCAGCGTGGTGGCAAGACTCCGCGCCAAGAGCGTCTTGGCGAGGCCCGGGACGTCCTCGAACAGGATGTGCCCCCCGGCCAGGATGGCGATGAGGACGCGGTGAACCACGTCGGACTTCCCGATCACGGCCCTCTCCACCTCGTGCTGGATCGCCTCGGTTCGCTCGACGACCGTCTTCAGATCCATGCTCACGCCCCCTTTGCGTAGCGCTCGAGGAGGGCGACGGCCCCCGCGAGCTTGTCGTTGAACGCCTTGTCCATCACGCCCAGGCCTCGCTGGGACGCAGAGACGCGGAGGAAGTCCCGGATCCCCGGCGCGTCGTGCCAGGTTCCGTCGGCAACCCGCTGCCGCGCGACCTCGCGCGGGAGGCCCTCCCGATTCGCGACGAGGAGAGCCGCCGTTGAGGCGAGTTCGTGAACGAGCGCGGCACGGGCCATCGGGTGGTACGCCGCGCGACGGAGGGCGGTGGTGAGGCGCTCGAGTTCCGTGGGCCTCCCCTTGCGCCGCCCGCCTCGGTGTCGGGTCCTGGCGGGCGTCGCGCGCGCGAGCTCGACGTGAGAGCGGAAGGCGAAGTACCCCCCCACGAGGACGAGAGCACCCCAGAGCATCCCCTGATGGAACTGGGCGAAGAACCACTTCGCGATCGTGTAGGCCTCGAGGAGGGGTCGCGCCACGTGTCGGTCCAGGTCCTCGCGGAAGGCGAGCGCAAACAGGAGGGAGAAGGCGACCGTGCCCCCGGCCAAGACGAGGAGGAAGAGCCGCCGCCGGGTCATGTCCCCTCGAGCGCGTGGCCTGTCCGGATCGCCTCGAGGCACGAGACCGCCTCCTCGGCCAGCCTCTCGCCCGCTCGCCAGCCGTAGCGGACGTCCTCGAAGATCGCCGTGAGGCGATCGACGTGGCCCTCTCCCATGCCCGCCTCGCGGAGGAGGGCCGCGAACTCGCGAGCGGTGAGGAACGCAACGCCGGGCACTCGGTGCGCCTTGGCGAGGAGGGTACTCATCTCGCTGTAGCAGGCGAGGACGACCTCTCGCGGGTCCTCCCCGCCGCGGATCCGGCGCGCCGCGACGCCTGCGCGCTCCGCGAGGTCCGAAAGGAGGCCCGCCGAGGCGCGGCGCCGCAGGCGCGGCAGGATCAGGGCGAGGAAGACCGCCACGAGGGCGGCCACGCCCAGGGCGGCGCCGAGGGCGGCCAGGGTCACGAGCAGGCTGGGGGTCCGGCTCGGCAGGTTCTGGAGCGGGCCAGCCCCGGGCGGGCCGATCGCATCGAGAGGGACCTCACTCTCCGCCGGCGCGCCGGTCGGGCCCTCGAGGGTCGGCACGAGCCGACTGACCCACAGCCACCAGACGACGAGAAGGATCAGGGACAGGAGACAAAGCGAGAGGAGTCTGCGCCGGGCGTAGCGAGAGAAGAGAGCGGCGACGAACAGGATGACCGTGGAGGCAGCGAGAACGAGGAGCCCGATGCGGTGGGCGACCTGGGGGCCGAGATCCAACCCTCCCGTGGGTTGCCCCCGCTGCTGCGTCCTCTCGGCCAGGAACGGGAAGGGCGCCGCGACCCCCGGAGAGAACTCCACCCGCTCCAGGGTGGCCGTGAGAAGGAAGAGGAGCGCCGCCAGGAGGGCCAGCGCGCCGAAAAGGGCGGCCTTGCGCTGGCGCGTGGCGATCACGCGCCGCCCTCCGGATGAAGGCGGAGCTCCTTCAACTGAGACGGGTCGACCGGCATTGGGGCCTCGGTGAGCGGGCAGATCCCGGCCGTCGTCTTCGGGAAGGCGATCACGTCTCGCAGGGAGTTCTCTCCGGCCATCAGCATGACGAGGCGGTCGATCCCCAGGGCGAACCCTGCGTGAGGGGGAGCCCCGTACTCGAGGGCGCGAAGGAAGAACCCGAAGCGCAGATCGGCCTGTTCGGGGGTGATTCCCAGGATGCGGAAGATTCGCTCCTGCAGCTCTCGAGAGTGGATGCGGACGCTCCCGCTACCGAGTTCGGTCCCGTTCAGGACGAGATCGTACGCCTCGGAGCCGACCCGCAGAGGGTCCTTCTCCAGGTGCTCGATATCCTCCACGTGCGGGGAGGTGAAAGGGTGGTGCTCGCTTGTGATGGCGCCGTGATCGTCCAGGCCGAAGAGCGGGAAGTCGGTTACCCAGAGGAACTTCCAGCCAGGCTGGGCCAGGTCCTGCCGCCGTCCGATCTCGAGGCGCAGCTCGCCCAGGGCCTTGTGAATCCCCGTCCCGCCGATGAGAAGGATGAGGTCGCCCGGGACGGCGGCGAAGGCCGAGGCCACGGCGCGCAGGGTCCGTTCGGGCACGGACTTGGCGAGCGGGGAGGAGATCGTCTCCCCGACCTTGAGCCACAGGACGCCCTTGGCCCCGGCACGGACGGCAACCTCGTTCAGGCCGTCGAGGACGGAGCGCGAGGACCCTGCGCATCCCGGAGCGCAGATCCCGGCGACGGTGCCACCGGTGGCAAGGGCGTCGTCAAAGGCGCGGAACCCGCTCTCCTTCACAAGGTGGGCGACGTTGCGGATCTCCATCCCGAAGCGCAGGTCCGGCTTGTCCGAGCCGTAGCGCGCCAGAGCCTCTGCGTGCGAGAGGCGCGGAAAGGGACGCGGCAGCTCCACCTGGAGGAGGTCACGGAAGAGCCGGGCGACGACGCCCTCCAGAGTCTCGAGGATCTCGTCCTTCCCGCGGGGGAAGGAGACCTCCAGGTCGAGCTGCGTGAACTCCGGCTGGCGGTCGGCGCGGAGGTCTTCGTCCCGGAAGCACTTCACGAGCTGGAAGTAGCGGTCGATCCCGCCGACCATGAGGAGTTGCTTGAAGAGCTGCGGCGACTGGGGTAGGGCGTAGAACGTCCCGGGCGAGAGGCGGCTCGGGACGAGGAAGTCGCGCGCCCCCTCCGGAGTGGACTTGGTCAAGAAAGGCGTATCGATCTCCAGGAACCCCTGCTCGGAGAAGTAGGCGCGCGTCGCCTGGAACGCGCGGTGGCGGAGCGTGAGGTTCCTCTGCATCCGCTCCCGGCGAAGGTCGACGTAGCGAAAGCGCAGTCGTGTCTCCTCGGTGGCGTCTGACCCGTCCCCCTCGACGAGGAAGGGCGGGGTCTTGGCGCGCGCGAGGACCTCGATCTCCTCAACCTGAACCTCGATTCCGCCCGTCGCCATCTCCGGGTTCACCGCCTCCGGGCTCCGCGCGGCGACCGTGCCGCAGACGACGATCACGTCCTCCCGGTTGAGCGTGTGACCGACCGCGAGGCACGGGTCGCCGCCTCGCAGGAGGAGCTGGATCACGCCGGAGCTGTCGCGCAGGTCGACGAAGGTGAGCGCCCCCAGGTCGCGCCGGCGCTTCACCCAACCGCCCAGGGTCACGCGTCGGCCAAGGTCGGCCGTGGAGAGACGGGCAGCATAGTCGGTTCGGTTCATGGGACGATCCTTCGATCCCTGTCAGGATGGCACGGATTATAGCGCCCCCAAGAGGTCTGGCAACGACCAATGCAGTGGCCCTTCCCGAGACCAAGGGCCCCTCACGCCTC
>Ga0315288_10004772_pt1 | contig 17250 bp, 8 predicted proteins | sample YL17G11_20_MG_FD_203454 | JGI IMG/M metagenome (GOLD analysis project Ga0315288, IMG submission 203454) | Sediment microbial communities from Yellowstone Lake, YNP, Wyoming, USA - YL17G11_20 | ecosystem: Environmental > Aquatic > Freshwater > Lake > Sediment | place: USA: Wyoming | collected... | reverse complement strand
ATACTGGGTGTGATTGGTGATTATGGGAGTTCCTTTGTGGACTTCAAACCCTCGGAAGGCTATGTGAAACTCGACGCACTCTCACCTCCACTAGGCAAGTACAATGAGCGCTGGAAACTGCTGGTCAACTATCACTTGGATCCTGAGGCGTGGATGTATTGATTGACAGACGCGAGCTCTCATCCATTGCTCGTCAGCGTAAGCTCACTCTGATCATCGTCGAGAAAGACTACGTCCTTGGCTGGGTGCTCTTTGGACTCAGCACTATCCCGGATATTGTTCTGAAGGGGGGCACGGCACTGTCCAAGGTCTACTTCCCTCAAAACTGGCGTTTCTCGGAAGACTTAGCTTTCTCAACAGACCGCAATGACTGGACTGCACTGAGCGGGCAGATAGATTCTGCCCTAGCCCCAACCTCTGGGACGAGCGGCATCCATTTCGTTCGGAAGAGCGTCCATTCCAACCCACGATACCTCCAGCTACGGATACAGTATGATGCTATTCTCCAAAGGAACACTCTCAAGATCGACATCACAAACGAGCCAACCATCGGACACGTCGAGAAGTGCGCCATTCCCAAGTCGTACTCGGACTACCCAGACTATGTCATGAGTGTTCAAGGAAGGGAGGAGATACTCGCCGAGAAGCTACGAGCACTGATACAGAGAACAAAGGCAAGGGACTACTATGATGCTTGGAGAATCCTAGAGCAGGGCGTTGACGAAACGAGAGCAAGAAACCTCTTTCTCAGAAAGATCCAGTTCAGCCAAGTCAGGTGGACCGATATCGATGGCTTCTTTCCGAAAGACCTAGAGCCCAAACTACTACTATACTGGGAGGACGCGCTGGGCAGACTAGTACAGCCTGTCCCGGATATGCACTCGGTCCTAACAGAACTCAGAAACCGCCTGCACTGGCTCAAGTAGCTGCAAGGCATGGCCAAAACGATATGCAAGGAAACATTGCTCACAGAGACCCTGACCACACACTGGGCATGTGGCAATTGAAAGAACCTCAGGGTGGTTCTTGCATCGTCGCGTGGGCCCTATCAGGCGGCGGGGAACAGTGACTTGAGCCCCACAGTACTTGCATGTGACCTTGAGCGCATCAGACGTGGTTGCTTCTCTGTCGGGAGCTCCACAGAAGGGACAGATGAACACCTCTCTCTCCATGCCAGATTCAACTTGAGTGATGTATTGACATCTTATCAGATTTGTCAACAGCAATTGGTCCGGCAAACAAGGGATGCAATTCGGGAACTGATTCATCATCTTAGGGGCGCCGCCCTCTCTGTCTTCCTCTTCCTAGGCAAAGTCGCTCTGGAAAAACCGGCTATATAGCATTCATTGGACTCTTCGCCCAGTTCCCCGGACCATCAGCCCAGAATGCGCAGGCGCTCGTATCGTCACTCGACACCAAGCCAGTCGGGGGAGAACCAGAGCCCACCAGTGGCAGGCGACCCGTGACCATACCTCTTGCTCTTGTCCACTTGCGCGCGAGCACCGGTGATCATCTGACTGAGCGTCGTGGGGTTCGCTCGAATCGTCACAACCTTGCCCTCCAACTTGTAAGTTTCATCGTTCGGGACATCTGGACCGGTCTTCACAATAAGACTGTCCAACCACTCAATCCTGACACCGTGCTGACGACCATATGCGACATGGTCGAAGTCCAGCGGGGGATTGCACTTGTATCTCCTCGTCCCACTTCCATATGTTCGGTGGCTGTCCAGCAGGCCCTGCAGGCTCTCAATCAGAGTTTCAAGGGCGTGGTCATCACCCATCAAGAAGACCTCCTTCCTCCATTCTCCCCTGCGTTCGTTCCTTATTCGCCACACATAGAGGTGCAAGTCTTGGAAGTCTTTCCTGCTTCGGATTTCAGCCATTGGCGATCCTCAACTACTATGCCTGTCACTTCCTACTGATGAATATCACTGTGAGCGTCTGGGTTCATCGCCAGCCGGTTGTATGCAATCTAGCCCTAGAAATGTGATCGCACGCTCATAGATCTGTTCTAGTTGGGACGGGGTGACAGTAGGAGCGCTTTGCCATACATGCTCCGGACGAAGGAGCGCCTCAAGCACGTATCGCATTCTGCCACGCGAGTGGTCTTGGCCAGTGTTTCTATGCTGTGCGCAGTGGTTCATTCATGAGTGTGGCTGATGTCGCGAAACAGGATTCTTGTGTCGGAGAAGAAGAGAGGGAAACATTGCTCCCTCTGCAATCGTCCGTTCGAGCATCACTCTTGGTTTGACAATCGGCGTTGTCCAATTAGAGTCAATACCAGACCGATTGTCGGAAGAGGCATGATCTGAGCTCCGAGCCATGACCCTCGTCAGGTCGTATTGTGGCAGGTCTTCCATGGATGCCTAGTCGATAGAGCGACTTGAATTGGAACCCGGACAGATGAAAGGCAGCCATTCGACCCACCGAGCGGAAGACTCGCTCCACAGGGAGGCTTCATCCCATGGCCAGAGTCGACTATTCTTAGGTTGATAAACGCTTGCGCTTTCTATTGAAGCTCGCGTAGTAGTAAATCCCGGCCATCGTGTTTGAGAGTGTGGACGAAACAAGTGTAAGGATGACCAACAGAGGAGTAGTCATGAAAACGAAGGGAAGAGCGGCCCCCACAGCGTACAGCAACACCTGTTCGGGTGTAGCCCCACCAGACGCGAACGTCGCACCAAAGGTTCCGAGTATGACTACGGTCCCGATGGCAGTGATTACAAGCAGCACATGCTTCCGGAGCAGAAAGAACGTCAGAAACCCTCCGAAGAGCCCTGTTCCAACGACATCATCGAAGAAACTGGTCTTTAGAAACAGTTTCCTAGTCTCTCCATGTAATCGAATCGTGCTGAACGCGGTCAGTACTACACTGCCAAGTATCGCCATTGCCTGACTGAGTTCAGGGAAGGAGAAGACCTCAGGAATGGGCTGCATGAAGTCCGATGGTATTCCAAAAACCCATGAGAACAGCATGCCGCCAAACTGGGAGGATATCTCTACTGCATCATCTCTGAAATACAGCAGGGTGATTAGAATCGAGATTAGACAGAGAAAGATCAAAAGGTCAGTGGATGGACTAAACTCGTCTGACGCCCTTGCGTGCGACCCTCCGCGTGGTCGAGTCGGAGGCTTTTCACGGGTCGCAGTTTCTACGATTCCCGAAACCTCCACCCCCTCTCTAGGGAGCCCGGTCTTCTCCAAGACCTTCGGGGTGGCGAGCGCTGCTAGGGATACTGATATTGCGAGGCGCCTTGACGACTCGTCCCGCGGATTCGCTGGTAGAAAGGCGGCCAACTTCAGGGCGGCTCGTCCCATAGTCAGACTCCCAATGGAAACCCTCACTCCGCTTTCACCAGTTCCGTTTTTGTTCGTCAAGCAGCATCGTAAACTCGATGCTATGAGATGGAGATGGAGGATAGTAGCAGATAGATAAGGAAACAGTTCTTCCGGAGTAAGAACCGGACTTCGCCTATCACAAACAGTCATGGCCCGTATTGGCAAGCGAGTGATTGAACGTGTTGAAAATGAAGAAACATGGTAGAGCACTCATCAACTTGCACACTCGCCTGCACCAGCTAGGCCCACACTCAATGACTATCACAATATCCTGCTGTTCAGGAGGCCCTCCGTTTCTTCGCAAGACTATAAATGACAATAACAGCGACAACCGTCCCGGCACCACCCAGTCCAGCGCCGACCGCGACAACAAGCACATCTGTGGGTGCCGAGGTCGTTGTCTGGGACACCGTGTAGGTGTAGGTCTGAGTAGCAGCAGTATTGTTGCTCGTGTCGGTGGCAAGCCCGTAGAACTCTACGAGAGAACCAGAGATCTGTCCGGGGATTGTCGCCACCCAGAAACCAGAAACCTCAGTAGCACCGACCAAGACCCAGTCTGTCCCATCTATTCGGTAGTGTAGTATGACCGACCCAATCCCAGTAGCATCGTGGGCGCTCATTCTGACAGACACACCTTGTCCTTCGACAGGACTCAGTGGTTGCCAAGAGTCAATGGAAACAGTGGGTGCGATTGTATCAACAATGTCCACTGAATAGAAATCGGAAACCGCGACATTGCCGAGTGAGTCATTGCATGCGAATCTGAACTCTATTCTATCACTAGGATTGGCTTGTATGCTTACGCAGTATCCATCCAGAGTGAGGACCATCTCAATAGTGGTCCAAGATGACGTATCATGGTGATAACTGAGAAGGACATCATCCAGCGGGGAGAGGTCTGCGACTGCGACACGGAAGACTATGGCGGCTGGGCCTTCAATGCTTAACTCATCTGCAGGCTCCAGCAGTGTCAACACTGGTGGCGAGTTGTCAAAAAGAACAGACAGGGTCAGCGTCCGAGCATTGCCTCGGCGGTCAATAGCTCGTATCAAGACCGTGTGGTTGCCATCTGGCCATAGAGTCGTATTCATCGTCCATGTGTAAGGTGCGCCAGTCAATGTGGCAACAAGCATTCCATCTATCAGGAACTCCACTGACTGGACGCCGCTGATATCGTACACTTCTAGAGCCAGCTGGCATGACCCGGCAAGAAGAGAGCGTATCGGACTGGTCAGACTAAGATGCGGCGGAATCAGATCCCACAAGATCGTGATTTCAAGTGAGGAACTCAGGTCGAAGATATTGTATGCCTTCACTACCACGGTATGGTTGCCTTCAGCCAACGCCACAAACCAGCAAGCGAAAGGCGGCTCGTAGAGTGTTTCAACCAGATTTCCATCAATGAAGAACTCTACCTTGCTTAGACCAAACCTGTCTTCAATCGCTGCGGCTACCCACAGACCACCTGAGGTTTCGAGGACCGACGTCAACTCAATCTGGGGCTCCAACAGGGCCCATGAGAAAGTAGCTTGAGAGGTCGCGTTCTTCCCTGAACTACTGTGGACTATGACATCCACTACATGCTGGCCGTACGCCAGTTCTGAGAGCGTGCATTCAAAGGGGGACGTCGTGTCCGTGCCGTAGAGCTCATTGTCCAACCAGAACTGAACATATTCGATGTCATTGACATCTGTAGCGTCGATACTGACCCACACTTCGTTCGTTCCTTGGAGGAGTGAGAGCGAATGTATCTCCGGCGGAGCGACATGCCACTCAAAGGAGGACTCTATGCTTGAGCTTCTCCCTGTCACGCTGAATGCAATCACTCGGAAGGTATGGCCCCCCTCCTCAGGGGTTTCAAGCACATAACAGCATGCCGCTCCAGTGTGATTCCATATGCACATCCCGTCTAACCATAACTCAATACGTTCAACACCATAGACGTCCGATGCTCCGACTTGCACTGTGACACATGTTGCATTCTGCTGCATATGGACAATGGAAACATACGGGCGGGTCACATCCCAGATGAAGGCCGCGGATGCGTTGGCCCTGTAGCCCGATATGCTCCAGACAGTAACAAGAACCGAATGAATGCCAATGGCTGGATCTGTTATTGTGTAGCAGAAAGGAGCAGCGTAGTCCGTGAAGGCCATAATACCATCCAGATAGAACTGAACGAAATCAACGCCAAAGATGTCATCTGCGTGCGCGGTCACAGCGACCGACTCGCCGCTGACTACGATGGATTCTATTCCTGCATTCGGCCGCTGAGTATGCCAATCGAAGCTATACTCGATCTGAGTGTGCTGCCCTGATGTGCTGTAAGCAACTATCGTCATAGAGTGCCCGCCATCCGTCAGACCGGTCAACGTATACGAATGGACAGCCTGCGAGTGATTCCACATGCATATTCCATCAAGCCAGAACTCGATATGACTCAGCCCAAATTCGTCAGATGCCATTGACTCGATAGTCAGGTCGTATGGCGTCACGACGATAGAGAGTATCCTCAGAGTCGGTCTGTTCATCTGCCATACAAAGGACGATGATACACTCGAGTTCAGCCCTGACACACTGAAGGCCCATGCGACTAGCATGTGACTGCCATCTGACAGACCGGTCAACACCTCATTGTAAGGTGACGAGAATAGTGTTGAAACGAGGAGGCCATCCAGCCAGAACTCGACTCGCTCCACACCATAGTCATCGGCCACCGTCACGCCCATTAAAACGGCGGTTTCGTTGACTGCGAACGACTCGATCTCCACGACGGGAGCACTCATGTCCCACAGGAAACCTGTCGTCAGCTCGGAACTGAAACCAGAGAAGCTGTGCGCAGTGACTGTGATGTTGTGGTATCCTTCAGCCAGTCCAGTGGCCGTATACGTGTACGGAGCGACACTGTCTGAGAACAGCAGGACACCGTCAATGGCGAAGTCAACATGGTCTATGCCATAGGCATCCGTCACAATAGCCAATACTGTGATGTTGTCCCTCCTGACATCCACAAAGCTGATCGTCACCTGTGGTGCACCAGTCGTCCAGAAGAACGTGGTCGAAACACTCGAGTTCAGTCCTGACACACTAAAAGCCCACGCCACAAGCTTGTGACTGCCGTCGGACAGGTCGGTCAGTACCTCAAGGTATGGGGGTGATGACAATGTTGAGATTAGGAGCCCATCCAACCAGAACTCGACTCGCACCATACCATAGTCGTCGGTCGCTACCACGCTGAGTAAGACTGCGGTTTCGTTGACTGCGAACGACTCGATGTCAATGACAGGAGCACTCATGTCCCACAGGAAACCTGTCGTCAGCTCGGAACTCAGCCCAGAGAAGCTGTACGCAGCGACTGTGATGTTGTGGTCCCCTTCGGCCAGTTCAGTGGCCGTGTACATGTATGGAGCAACACTGTCTGAGAACAGCAGGACACCGTCAATGGCGAAGTCAACATGGCTCACACCGTAGGCGTCCGTCACAATGGCCAGAACTGTGATGTTGTCTCTGGTGACGCCCACAAAGCTGATCGCCACCTGTGGTGCGCCAGTCCTCCAGAGGAAGGTCGTCGAAACACTCGAGTTCAGCCCTGACTCACTGAAGGCCCATGCGACCAGCGTGTGATTCCCTGTTGTCAGCCCAATTAGGACTGTTCCATATGGCACAGAATCGTCAATTGCATATACATGCCCGTCCAACCAGAACTGGACGTTCTCGACGCCGTATATGTCTGATACGTCAACAGTAAGGGAGCATTCGGTTTCCGAGATCAAGAAGGAGGCGATGTGAACCGTTGGAGGGAGTAGGAGCCATTCAAAGGAGGCTGATGTCTGAGAAGTGCGTCCGCTAACGCTCTTGGCTACAACGTCAACCAAGTGCTGTCCAATCGAAAGCCCTTCGATTAAGCATTCGTAGGGCTGAAGAGAATCTGATTTGATGAGGGAACCATCAAGGTAGAACTCCACGCAATCAATGCCATAGGGGTCTGTAACTTCTGCAATGAGCGTTACATTGTGAAGGCCGACGACGAGATCTTGTATTGAAACCGTCGGCCGCAGGACCACCCAGCCGAACGTGGCAGAAGTGCTGGAATTCAGACCCGACATGCTTACTGCGAATGCAACAACTGTGTGTTCTCCTTCTGACAGCCCGATCACACAACAGGAGAATGGAGCGGCATGGTCGACCGTATGCTTGATGCCATCTAGCCAGAATTCAACCCTCTCTACGCCATACACATCTTGGGCACTTGCATGCACCGTGACGTTGTACAGCGTTTCCACAAGGGAGTCGATGATGATTTCAGGTGGCGACGTGTGCCATACGAAGCCGGCCACTGAACTCGAGGAGATTCCTGAAACACTGCAGATTGTCGCAGTGACTGTGTGGGCACCGTCAGAGATGCCAGCAAATGTGCAACTGTATGGATACGAGTAATCAGTGAGAACGAGGAAGTCGTCGAGCAGGAACCGTACATAGTCGACCCCATAGATATCCCAAGCATCGACCGACACGGTCACATTATCATATGTCTGGACGAGATTAAGTGATACTATCTCTGGGGGCAGAATGTCCCATCGGAAGGCTGCAGTCGTATTGCGCTCCATTCCGGACACACTGTAAGCCGTGGCGACTACAACATGGTTGCCCTGAGTGAGATTCTCGAGCGTACAGGAGTAGGGAGTAGTGAAGACAACCGACTCAAGCTGACCGTCGAGATAGAACTCGACCCTGTCAATTCCATATCTGTCCGTGGCGTTGACCGCGACAGTGACGTTGTGCAGGGTCTTGTTGATCGACAGCAGCGAAATCTGTGGTGCCGAGTTGTCGAACATCAGATGAAGACATGTTGTTTCAGAGTTGCCCACTGTGTCGAACGAAGCTATCTCAAGATTGTAGTAGCCGTCATCGTAGAGTGAAGTGTCAATAGATGCGTCATACGGAGAAGACGAGTCGGACTTCAGGAGTGTGCCACCAACCCAAAACTCAACGTATCCAACACCGGACGAGTCGGAAACGTTAATCGAGGCGATGACTACGCCGTGATGCGCTGAGTTGTTGGCAGGCGATATGGAAAGCACTACAGGAGGACTGTTGTCTACAACAAGAGTGCAGTAGTCAAAGTTGGTGGTTCCATTTGCAGACTGAGCAGTCACATTGAGAAGATGCGCTCCGTCGGAGTACGTTGTTGTGTCCCAAATCCAAGAATAGGGCGATGTGGTGTCGAGATAGCTCTGTAAACCGTCGACCTGAAACTCAACCCACGATATCCCCGATGCATCTTGGACGGACACCTCAACATCCGTTGGACCAGAAATGTGATCTCCATCGTGCGGTGACTGAATAGATACTATCGGTGGAATCAGGTTGATCGTGATATAGTCGAACGACCCGCCGTACAGACGGAACCCCGTCAGTCGGGACCGAATCGGTGTTCCAGGCTCTGGTGCCGGGACCCATGAACCATTAATGCACATGCTAACCGAACCGTTGCCAGAAACGTGATAGTACCAGTCAGTCATGGCGGTGATGCTCTTCTCTACATATGCTTGGCCTCTCACCGTTAGTGTCCCATTCACGACCTCAGCACAATCGAGGGTAGTAGTCAGATTGAGTATCTTCCCTGCATCCATGGCCTGTATCTCAAAGCCATCGAAGAGGACTGCTGCAGAGCCGGATCCGGACGTATAGTCGGTGACGAATCTAAGCTGTGAAGCGTATCCGTCCCATTCATAGTATGATTCCGGACCGAGAGGGAGGTCCATAATCACTTCATGCCAGTCCCCGTCAAGTAGAAGAGATGATATGTCAGGAAGAGTAAGATTGCCAGCTTTGAAGTAGGAGTTGTACTTCTCTATGGAGATGTAGGCCCGAGGATTCGTCTTGTCATTCCATCCCAAACCCTTCACGAAATACCGAATCCTAGAGGCTGAACTGAGGTTGAACACGCCATAGGCCCCGGCAGTCGGATAGACCGGCAGCCCGTACTCATGTGTCAGCGGCTGCCACCAGAAGGATTTCGACCCTGTATCGGTCCTGCTGAGGCTTACAGACACAGTACCCATGACCCGGTCAGAAGATGTAGAAATCGCAAGGCTAGGGTCAGGAGCAACATCCTTCCAGCTGCTGGCATACCAGTCAGAGGTGCTCTCTGTAACGCTATCGTTTCCGAACTCATCAGGGAACCATACAGTGTCGGCATACATTGTGTTGAATGAATGAGCATGTATCTGGTCACAGATGTCCAAAGAAACATTGTACATCCAATGATGTGTTTCCCACCCCTCGTTGCCGACCCGATCAGTGACCCAGAATCCCACGACCTCGGCGTGTCTGAGTACTGTATCGACAGCCTGTTTCAGATACGTTGGTGTGTGAGCAGTGAACCAACCGAAGTTCTCCGATGCACTCACAAAGAACATGAGGTCTGCATCAGGATAGGACTCCTTCAGTAGTCGAGCCTCGTTGTCTATGTTGTCTAACGCCTGATCGTAATCGTCGACCACTATTCCGTCAGCTTTCACTCGACAAGATGGCTCAAGAATCCATGACCAAGGAGAAGGCCACTGAAAGACCTTGAGTCCCGGGTACTCAGTGTGTAGCCAGTCGTAGAAGAGGTTCATATACCATGCGATGAACTCGCCAGGGAAGCCGCCCGAAGGTCCCTCCTCTTCACCGACCGTCACGCCGTAGACGTATTCGACTCCGATAGTGCTGATGCATCCGCGGACGCGGTACTTCACGGATTCAGTTGCGTTCATCCCATACACAACGTTCTCCTTATACATGTCTGGCCAGCCGTTGACAACTCCGGGGAAGGGCCAGACATCCCACCAGTTTAGGTCAAGTATGACCTTGGTCCCATGATCATGCAAGTATCTCACGTTGTCAACAATGGTTTCGCCGCCGCTCCACAGAGCGTGAGAGCAGACTAGATAGTCGGCGAATCCTGCTATCTCACGTACCGAAACCATGTCTGCCATCCCGTAGTAAGCGATTTCTTTCGCTGCCTTCACGGAAACCTGCCCAGTGCCGGATAGGCCGAATTCGGGATTCACCTGGGCAAGCCCCTTCGCCGCTTCGTCTGAGCTTTCCTTGACGATAGGACCTGTTTCAATTGGCAGATTCATGCAGACAACGCAGAGCAATAACCCCATAGGAACTAGAAGCCTTACAGAGTTCTTCATTTCTATCACACCACCTTTCTCCTCCAACGCACGGAGGGAACAAAGGCCAAAGGTATCGCCGTCAATACTATGCATCGCAAGACTGAAGCCGCCTCAGGAAGGCCGAGAATAGGCCAAAGTTGAAACTTTGAGGGCCCGACCATGTGTGTTGGCCCCTCTGACTCGTCATCAACATACGAGCCGATGGCGACGGAGCGGTTTCGGCCATCAGCCGGGCGTGCTTCCTGATGTGGAAGTGTGAGGGCTGGAATCAGACAGCCAAGCATACCATTTCTTTCATGCACAACCAGAAGCAGAGGTTGAAAGCTCGTAACACTGAACAGGCATGAGCCATGGAATATCAGCTCGGAAACCTCGACACTGAACTGAAACGGGAACTGACTTGAGTTCGAAAAGCAGAAACCAAGTGAGAACAGCGAAGTCCCGTCTGCCGACGTTATTCCCGACAGAAGAGTCAGATTCGACGAGCTGAGTACTCCATATGAAAGTGGACCCGGCGATGTGTCGTTCTCAAGAGTCATAGTCAGATCAAACCAACGAAGCACCCGTGAGCTGGGACCGATGTAGTAAGTTGACAAGGACAGGTTTCCAAAGATGACGACTTCCGACTGTTCTGTCAACCATATAGTTTCAATGGTGCAGTTCAGAAGGTTCACGTGAGCGCTGTATCCCACCACAATCAAGCCAAACGACGAGTCTACTGCCGACCACTGTGCCCGAACATTCCAAGAGGTGACGTTAGTGGAGATAACCTCGCCGCTAGACTTTGAGTATGTCGACAGGAGCCCAATCGAACACTGACGGATGACTGTGTACCCGGCCGCCTGAATCTCCGAAACCTCACAGTAGTTGAAAGCGATATTAGATTGCTCGGACATGTAGGCCCCTGAAATCACGCTCCATGACACCTCACAGGTCATTTGTTGGTCTAGCCTGATTCGAACCTGAGTGATGCAACAGTCTGTAGCAGTTAGATTGTAGGTGGCATCGTCTACTGTTCCATTGGTCAGAGGATTCCAGAAACCGACATATCCAACAGGAGCCTCAGTGACTATTCTGGGATCTGGGTCGGGCACTATGTACCAACAAAAGGAAGTGCTGGACAGACGCACTTTCGCTTCGTCCCGCACAAAGAGGGCTGCAATCACACAATCAGATATGTTGACATCTGCGCTCTGAAACAAATGTAGCTCACCAGTGAAGTTGCACGACTTCACACTCGCCACTGCTGTTGAGTAGATAGCACCTGTTCCGACTGTCGTCCCGGTCATCCCAAAGATTGTGCTGTACCACACATTCATGATGGTCAGTGTTGAGTTATGAACTGAGGTAGAACCTTCGCCGAAGTTCCATACCCACAAATGGTAGACTCTTGTATTGACGACAACCATCTTGGCCCATCCGCAGCATGTCAATGATGTTGAGTTAACATTCACCAGCAAACAAGAAGCCTGCATTTCGACAGTGAGAGTTGCCAGCTGACAAGTGTTGAGTAGACCCCATGAGAAATCCGTGATGACAGCTGTATCGATTGTGCTGTTGGACACCGTGACATTGGAGTGTTCCTTCACTAGAACCGATCCGATAGTACATTGATGTGCTTCAACGACCGAGTAGTGCGCGCACTCCAAATCCCTAATGGTCAGGTTGATGAATTGTTGGCGTTCGAGAGATCGAACCACGAGCCGTCCCACATCTGAAGAAACGACTCCACAAGTAGTCGAGTCATATAGCTCAAGGCTGGCCAGTGCGGAATCCGATGCGTTGATGAAGGCGCCATTCCACAGATGGACAGATTCTGCTCCTGAGGACTGCAGGACAACTCTAGCATCCCCAGAGCAGACTATCTCTGACAACTGGCACAATTGTACGTCCACATGTGAGTTCGACGCAAGAACCAGACTCGTGATTTGGGCTCTCGAAAGACATCCTTGGGCATTCGAATCCAGTCCGACAGCAGTGACTGAGCCTCCATCGATAGTCACAGTGGTACTGTCACGCGCATTCACCCGAGTTGCAGTACTCCCGAAAAGCTCCACATAGGAGCCAAGCAGCACATCCAAGGAAGATTGCCAAGCCTGAGAGTCGTGCAGCATTACTTGGGAGTGGCTGACAATCCAAGTCACGGCATACTTCGACTCCAATAGCGAATCCTCTATCACTAGCTCTGAACCATCCTCGACAATGATGCTGAACTGGTTGGGTGCCAGCTGCTGGAACTTCAATGTGGAGTTGGATATGGTCAGTTTGCCGCCGTTAGTCACACGGACGTTCCCGTTCTGGACAATCAGGATGTTTCTATAAGTCAAGTTCTCCCCGTCCACTGACAACGTACCATTGATGAACAGTGTTTCCGAAGAGGTGTAGATGCGTGTGCTATGAATGCTGGGAGGTCCCTGATTTGGCTCGGCAACGTGCAGATCGCTTGAGTCAAGGCCGCACGCGATTGGCACAGCAAGGACGAATGTGAGGAAGAGGAAGAGGCTTCTTGTCATCCCTTCGAACCACCAGCGGTCTCTGACCTATGCCATTCCTTGACAGCCAGTACTCGGTCACACTAGAACGGTATATCGGGCGAAACACAGTGCGGAAGCATTCAATAACGGTTGGCATTGTCCGCAGCAATTCCGGACACACACCGGACAACTATCAAGTACTCCATTCCTCGCCGCTCCGCCGAAAGCCAAATCTCGTTTTGAGGCCACATCCTCGTCACTGACTATCGCCTTCTCTGCCGCCTATCCAGTCGCGTCCGAAACAAACCGTTATGGAACCGGTGATCCCTGTTCAGCCCCGGCTCTATCTGAACACATTCTTTGTTGAGTCCAAGAATGGCGAGGCAGGTCAACAGTCCGATTGAGTATGTATCTTCCAGATCCTGGTTTCCACCACAGTATGATGCGCTAGGGAGAATCCCGAGCCTTCTGTCCTGCGGCGACTTCACCGTCTGACATGCGTCGATGTTCTCGGTCATCCTCGGCATGAAACGTCTTAGCTGTGTGTCCAAAGCAATCCCATCGGGCAGATCCGGCTGCAACACCAAAAGCAAAGGCTGAGAGGCCGTTACATTGAACCACATTAGACCCGAATACGTTGTGACGCTCGCTCTGAGCAAGCATCTGCTGACAAAGGCTGAGGAATTGGTTGACACAAAGAGCAGACCGAACTCGCAGGTTCCACCTTGGGAGCTCACACCCACGAGCAGGGTCAGGTTTGTGGCAGAAAGCACTTGGTAAGATGCGAAAGCGCACGGACTACCATTTGGGAAGTTGATTGCCACATCAAATAACCGTGTGAGCTGCGCGTTGCCATAGATCTCGTGAACGACTGTGAGCTTAAAGCCATCAGAAACCCTAACCCGCGCTTCGACCGAACAGCGGAGGTACCCAATTGTGCAGTTTGACATCGTGGCCTCCGAATATGCGTCAACATGGATTCCTCCAAGAGTGCAGTTCTCAAATCTGGCCCTGCCATAGCCTGTCACCCAGATGCCCCAGTCGCTCGAACAATGACTGAAACTCGCTTGGCCTCCTGTGACCCACAAGCGATTCCAAGTAGACCTAGTTATACAGAAGGAAGACTCGTCCCTTACTTCGAGGAATCCAATGCTGCACCTGTCCGCAACCCAGTTGCCCCATGCTCCGCAGACAGAGCTACTGACGTTGCATTGTGTGAGCTGACCCTGACTATGACTGCCATAGCAGTTCAGACTCGTGATTGTACATCGGTAGAAGAGAGAGAGCCCAGAGAAAGAAGCGTCGGCGTTGTTCGCTTGGACCTCACCAAAGCTCGAGTCGTTGCATACTAGTCGAACCCTGTCTCCCAGTATGATCAAGCGAATCTGACTTCTCATTATAGTAATGTCAACATCGTACTTACATACACCCGTGTAGCCCAATATGATGCAATCTATGAACTCCGCAGTGTAAGACTCGCCCACGATAGAGCCATTGGCAACGGGATTCCAGAATCGCACTAGGCCCAGCGGCAAATCAGACAGAATACGAGCGCACATGGCGTACGAGAATCCAAAGTTCAGACTACATCGTACAAAAGACGCGTTCGTGTCGCCGTAGAGGTAGAGCCTTTCGATAGATGCGTTGAAGACGAAGGCTCTTGTGTCCCCTGCGACATGCATTTCGCTTGTGAAGTTCGAAGACACTAGTTTCGCCTGAGCCCTGTCCCACATAGAGTATCTCGACACGACTGAACCACTCATGTTCAAGATTGTGTCCCACCGCACCCACATGTCCTCTATCTGCGAATCCTGAACGGTCAGATTGCCCCCGTCGAAGTCCCACGCATCAACAAGGCCGATTCGCGATGACTCTAAGCGTGTAACGGAATTCCGTGAACAGACGATCGAAGTGGCGTTGCAGTTCAGCACCCAAAGAAGTGCTCCAAAACTGGACTCCAATGAGTCGATAGACGAGCAGTTCACAATGCCACGGGTCATGTAGCCATAGGACACTCGCGATAGTGATGTGGAGTAGATGTCTAGGTCTGCAATCCAGACATCCGCTGACCCCACGGTACAAGACTTCAGTACAGTGGAAGAGCCACCACCGCATGTGAGTCCTTCAATCCTAAGCGAAATGAATTCTTGATGACTCGAAGATCTCACGACTATATCGGTGAAGTTGGACGAGGAAACGGCACTCTTCGACGAGTCGTACAGCTCAAGGCTTTCGACATCGCAGCCTGAAAGAGAAACCATCGCCTCGTCCCATAGGTGCAGTTCACCCAGAGTAGACCCGACAACCGTTGCATTGGCCGAGTCCGAAAGGACTAGTGTGTCGATTCTGGAAAAGAAGAAACCAACGTTTGATGCATCGAAAAGGCTGGAAGATGATATGTCTGCAGAGGAGACGCTGCCCCTTGACAGACCACTTATAGTAATGGACTCAGCCGGTCCGGATTCAAAGGTTAAACGTGTGTTCTCAAAGGCACAGAGCGATTTGATGGAACTTGAAATGGCCGTGATGTCCGAAGGGCCACGCGCCATCACCACGAGCTGATCCGCCGACGACCTGTTGATTGATATGACTGAATTGACCAGTGTGAGTGTCAGTGGGTAGTCCGAGTCGAGATTCGAGCTCTGCAAGATCAGCTCTGAGTTTCCTGTCACTGTGATACCGTACTGGTATGAACAGAGCTGCACCAAGGCCAGGGTTGTATTCGTCAGGATTAGCTTCCCTCCGTTCAGTATCCTTATGTTTCCAGCTTGAACGATTCTTGTGTTCTCGTAGGTGACCGTCACGCCATCGACCACTAGTGTCAGATTCGAATCGTACACGTCGGACAAGACAGAGATGCCATTGAGAGGACCAGGCAGGGTCTGGCTTGTAGAAGATGCGGGGTTACACGAAAGCATGCACTGCAGCAATGCTGCAGCTCCACACAGGACTGCGACAGTGAGAACAATGAGTTTGGTCGGACTCCAGCTCACGCGTCAGGTCTCCCACACCAGTTTGGTGGGCTTGATACGGGTCCTCAAGACACAGACACACTCTCTCTCCGCGGTAGCTGTGTTCGTCCCGGACGAATGACACACGTATGGCCTTCCGGGCTTCCTATATCACGCCCAACACAAGATTGGGTCAGTAGTCGTCGAGGCTTAATAACGCCATGACTTTCCGGTCAGAAGACCGGACAACTGTAATGATGATTGCAGGCGTCATATCAGGGCGGACTCCCGGGTGCGCTAACCAGGAGTGTTGAAACTTGATATGTCCCAAGTAACTCACCCCCTAGGTTCCTGTTTCTAGACTCGTTTTGGACGGCTGTGTGGGTCGCAGGCCAATCCCGAAGTCTAGGGCTCAGGATGCAGGGTGCGAGGAATCCTGTCTATTGACATCGGCTGCAAGCCCTACGATGAGTGTGAGTGGTATGAGTACGACTAGGACTACACCAAGAACCGTGACGAAGCCCGTCGTGATGTCTGCACCGAAGGGCAACCCAAAGATCTGTATGGCAACGGTGCCCCAGAACACTAGCACGAACGCGATGACCGACCATGGCCACATCCTCGCGAGTACGCTCCCTATGCTATGGGGGAGATGTGCACGCCACCATGTCAGCGGCTTGCCTATCCTAGTGGCGGTCGCAGCTGCTAGGACTGTCAGGATGATAGGTGCAAGACCTCCTCCAACCAAGAACAGTATGATCGAGAGCAGGAGCAGGACCCGGGCACCATACTTCCTTTGAACAAACGCAGCCGCCCAGACAGTGACGAGTATGCCCAAGATGAATGCGAGAATACCGGTCACAAGGAAGTTGGGAATGATTGTCAAGGCACGTTCACTTGCTCCTTCCCACATTTTCTGTGCTGGACCAATGGCGTTTATCATAATGCCGTCTGTCGCGACATTTCCTTGAAGCACTTCAAAACAACCGTGCTCTATCCCGGCAAGCCCAACAAGAACACCGTATGATGAGGTGACGATTCTGGTTGCGCTGGCACTACGCCAGTCGGCAGTTCCCTTTCCGTCCATAGTGATGATGCAGCCTCTTAGAAGCACTGTTCCGGGAAGACGGCCTAATCTGTATTTCGCACTCACATATTCAGGGCAAGGTGTCCGTACAAGTCCTCGGTAGTCTCACCGTTGAACGCGCCACGCAAAGCTTGAACCTATTGCCCGTGCGATGCGCAGACAAGTACATCCGTCCAGTGGGACGAGCCCAGTAGCCAGTTGGCACAAGTTCCGCATATGGCACAGAAT
>Ga0315288_10004771_pt1 | contig 17250 bp, 26 predicted proteins | sample YL17G11_20_MG_FD_203454 | JGI IMG/M metagenome (GOLD analysis project Ga0315288, IMG submission 203454) | Sediment microbial communities from Yellowstone Lake, YNP, Wyoming, USA - YL17G11_20 | ecosystem: Environmental > Aquatic > Freshwater > Lake > Sediment | place: USA: Wyoming | collected... | reverse complement strand
CTCCATGACCCAGGACAGATCACGGCTTGGTTCGCCCGAGTGCGACTGCAGGGAGACATGGGAGAGCATCATCGACGTGGAAAGTTACGTGATGGGGGGGACCTGCGACCTCCAAAGGTTTTTCGCCAGGCGAGACCGGCGCTCCAAAATGCACTAAGGCTGCAGAGCAGGTGGTTGGGCTGCTGACAATCTTAGCCGGATGGACTCGACCTTGTTGGCGAGCTCCATTGTGCCCATCCTTCCAGCTAGATACTCCCGAAGTAGCTCCACAGACTCGGGGCATAGCCCTTCTGTGAGTTCGACCTTGACGGAGTCCAGTAATCCAAGCGCTCCATCAGGCAGATACTCAGCTTGCTCGGCAAGGATGTCTTCGATGGCTGGGTTATCGTACCAATCCCTCATGTTTCCGCCCCCAGTGGCGTCATGTCCCATGAGGTAAGCGCTAGCCTGCTTAGATAGGCCAGCCCGCCGACATCTAGTAGCGACCCAATGGCGAAGGTCGCACATCCTCAAGCGTGGCAGCTTCCAATTCTCTCCGAGCCTGTTCCAGTGGTCTCGAAGCGAACTCCGGCTCTGGGGCCGTGACCACTGGGGTTCGGTGTTAGCCCAACGCCATGGAACAATCGGTCGCTCTGAATATGGCTCCGGGACGACCTTCTTCCATGCCAAGAGCGCCTCTGCAACCTCCGGACAGAGCCTTGCTGCGATGGGTGCGTGCGTCTTGAAGCCCTCGATGAATCCGTCAGCAATAACAGCTACGGGCACCCCAGCACTGTCGTATCGGACATTGCGCCACTTCAGGCGACCGACATGAGAAGGCCGCCATCCATGCTCCGATATCAACAGCCAGACGAGACGCAGATAGAGGTCTGGTTCTCGCTTCATGGCATCCGCCCATGCCATGACCGTGGAATCAGGAGGATTCTCACGAGGCCCGGCCTTCGGCAGTCGACCAAAATCCCGCTTGGGGTCTATTGGCCACGGAAGATTCAATCCATACTGCCAGACGGCCTTAAGAGCTGAGTTTTGCCAGCGCCAGGTTGATTTCGCAACCTGCTCCATGTGAGCCATTATGAGCACCCTTGCCTTCGGCCCGGCGAGCTGTCGACGGCTATACTGGTCTAGCTCGACCCTGGCAGCGAAGGTCTCGAAAGCTGACCTATACTCTTGGATGGTCTCATTGTTCAGGCGTGCTCTCGACTGCTGGACGAAGCGATTCACAATGTCGGCGACCCTCACCAGGGAATCATCGTCTTCACCGACATGTGCATTGCTCTCCCTGTCCCCGAGTGGGGTTCTAGACTCGGGTTCGTGTCTACCATCTCCAAGTGGTATGTTGTCCCCTTCCACACCACCTGGAGGTGCATCAGCCTGCGAGGACTTAATGTTCATCATCATGTGACTCCGATTCTTCAGGCTTTCCAGTAGCGGCATCTCGTCCTAGCGATTCCCATTGCGTGAGGTCGATGTAATTTTGCTGAACGACTTCCCTGGTGCATCCCATCTTCTGAGAGACCAGGGCGATGAAATCCGGCGGAGGAGGGCTCTGCCTCATCAAACGCCTAAGCTCTTCGAGGCAGAATGTGTGCCGAAGCGATAGAGGAGAGTATTCTGGATGTCCGACCCTCCGCCCAATTCTCTGAACAAGTTGATAGTATCCTACCCGTGTGAGCTTCTTACCGTGCCTCAGCCATGCTTCCAATCGTGGGCGGACATAATCGGGGACAATCTCTCGCCTCGGCTTCGAGTTCTTCGCTCGCTTCCATTCAATGAACTGTCCGTTGAACCTGAGCTTCTCCCTCGCCTTCGACACATCACTCGGATGCATCCCGCACCTGAGCATCAACCATATGGGGACGAACTCGTTGTCGCTCTCACAGGCTCCTAACAGTGCCGCCTGCTCTTTCTGGTCGAATATGGCAAGTTTCTGCACCATTTAACACTCCTCCAGACTGTTAAGCCAGGCCCACTGCGGAATGAGAGAAACTTTACACTTCGCCATGCCACTATTTGAAGATGCACCCCTCACTGTGCCCGTGAAGTTGCGACCTCGGCTCGTGTCGCAGGGCGTTATCATAGAGTCCGCCTTGCAGCCCGTCATCTTCGTGGAGGCGAATGTGATGAAGTCCACGAAGTTCGTGCCCATGTCCATGAACATCATCATCGACCTGTGGACCATCCCCCTCCCGTTGAAGACCTCCGTGACCGCGCAGCATGTCATCCTGCCCGCGAAGTCCTTCGACAGGTAGGCGATGACCTTTGGCGTCGTGCCGATGTCAGTGGGAGTGGTGCCGCTGTCAGTCGGACGGGTGACCCTGAGCGTGTCGGAGCTCCACGCATGGGCGCGCGACGACTTTGGCGCCTGATTCTCGGGGTTCCGGTCCTTGTCCTCGGGAGACAGCCGAGCAAACGGAGCCACCAGCGGGTCGCACCGGACCAGCAACGGACCGCACTGAGCCGTCTTCATCTGCTGTCACCCCGGACGCGGTGAGTCTCAGCCTTCATGGGATGCTTCATGTCTGCATACCCCCTGGTGCGCAAATCACTTGAGAACCTAGACAACTGAGTTTCTCCCGGATTGCATCAGTGGAACTCGACATGTGACGCAGCTCGTGGGACATGCGCTGAACAATGCGTGTGTAGGACCTCAGAACATTGTATATCTCGTTCTGCTGTCTTCGGACTATCTTCTCCAGTTCTGCATGGTCCCTCGTCTCCTTGAAAAGCCGGGCTGCGATGACCGAAGGAGTAATCACACATTCCATGAGCGCGAGCATGCTGTTGAAGTCGTGGTCCTCGAAGTTGCCCTTCTCAAGGCACTTCTCGCTCCTCAGGAACAACTTGTCGCCGAGGTGCTTCTCGTAGATTCTATAGAGCCATCCGTCAAACTGGCGCACGGTGCAATTGCATCTTGAAGCACCAGACAGCTCTGAGTCGCCAAGGATGTCAGTCGAGAAATGGACCTTTTCAAAGTAGAAGAAGTCCGATATTCCCGATACCCCCAAGAACCGAAACCCTGTCCTTGATAGGAAGAGGCCATCGACGGCAGCAAGGCACTCCCGTAGACCGATTACATCGAACGGATGCTCGGAGTTGGACATGATGACCTTGACCGTTCCGTTGGTGTACACCTGTACAGTCACTATGTGCGTGTCGAAGTCAAATCTCCCCTGAAGACCACCTTTTAAGGGTTTCCAACGCGCGTTAGGTGTCCTCCATCGCTTGGATGCCTTCCAGCGCTTGGAGATGACTCTGCCGCCGTCAGATAGGCAGGGTATGGTCCTGAGACTTCGTCCTTGCTTGCTCATCGCTTTCTCGATGTTCTCCGGCTTGAAAATGAGGTGGATGTCGTGGAACCTCGGCAGGGAATCCTTCTGTCCGTTATAGTGGAATTGCCTCTCCAGCTCACTCTCAAAGGCATCGAGCGGTAGTTCGTAGCCCTCTTCATTGCGGACTATCGCATACCTTCTGGCCAGTCTACGACATGCAGACCTAACCGTGTTGTGATTCAAGTCGGTTCGAGCCGCAATTGCTTTCGGTTCCAGCGGCGTCTCGGCGGACCCGAGGCACTCTATGATTGCCTCATCGGCTGGCCTCGCCCGCTGCTGTCCTGTCGTTATTGCCGAAGCAGGAACCAGAGTAGCATCAGTTGCAGCAGGTTGTGGAGAGGTGCAACTCTGGCCATCTGGAAACCGCTTTTCCCCTTCTTCCCGCTCAGGCCCGACTGTCCGCGTCATCCTGACACACCATGTAGACCTCGCTATAAAAAGGGTTCTAGCGGCGATTCTGGGCTGTCGGGCATCTCAGGGAAAAGCGAGCGGGTCGGTTGGAAAGGCAGAAATACCCGACACGCCAATAGCCGACCCAGAGACTGGTGGTGAAACAATCAAACTGCTCGGCACAATAGAGGTTACTACAAACCAGAGGGTGACAGTCCCGAAGAGATTGAAGAGCGCTCTCGATGTCCACGATGGGGATTTTCTGCTCTTCTACGAGGATGGCGGGAAGGTAGTCGTGAAATCTGAGAAGGGATATGTGGACCCTCGGAAAGCAAAGAAAAAGGCTGAGAAGGGGTAACCGGAGGCACTAGCGCCACTCCTCCGGCACGCTACGCCCACATCTGCTGAGATGAGCTACCTTCATGTCATCAGCGGTCGACGATGAGACCTCCCGGTGTCACCGCAGGAGTGGCCGCAGAGGAACGCGGGCAAGGCTCACGGCTCGGTCCTAGAGTCTGTGGCCCCGACCGTCCAGGACGCTTCAGCTCTCCTCTTCCTCTTCCTCTTTTTCGTCCTCTTCGTCGCTGGACTCTTCTATCCAGAGCTCGTCAAGATAGCGTCGGACTATGTAGTCCAGTAGGTCGTTGCTTTCCATCTCTTCGCTCTCGGCGGCCTCGTCCAGCCTCTCGGCCAGCGGGCCTCTCAGTTCGTACTTCTTGTTTGGCGTACCAATCACCGAGATACAGGATGCAGGGCGAAAGACATAAGTGTTTGTTCCATTATATGGTGCATTAATGGAAACATCCGTGAGAGCGCCCACAAGGGAACGCGGTCGAAGGCGGCTACGGCCAGAGGACCTGCTCATCGAGCAGCCCTACAGCTCTGTGCTGAAGATGATGAGGACCGCCGATGGATGTGTCACCATTGCGTGGCTCAAGAGCCAAGGAGTCAGGAGCGCGCGGCATCCGTACAGGATACTTGAGAAGCCGAGCTTGTCCAAGGTAATGAAGCGGCTTGTTCTTGCGGGTCTCGTCGAGAAGGACAAGCACAAGTTCCGACTCACCATGGGATTGACGAAGCTCAAAGCCAGAGCCGCCCTCGAAGACAGGATTATGGGCACGGACTTCGAGCTCGCAAGCCAGGATGTGCTGGTGTGGGGGAGGATTGGGCAGTACACCCAGTTCAGAGAGGGCCTGGCCCGGAAGCTGGAGAGCATGTCGAAAGCCCTCGGGAAACTGACATGCATCATGGCGGTCTCCCTGGTCGAAGAACACTTACGGGCCTATGTGAACGACGACAACAACAACCCGAGGCGAAAGGCATGTGCGCTGATGGCCGTCAATGACCAGCTGGACCAGGAACAGGAGATTTTCGGCTGGGGCGAGCCTGAACTAAAGAAACTCGGCATTGCGGATTCTGTCAAGAGAACCAGAGAAGACGGCGGTCTGGCGCTGATAAAAAGCAGGGCCCGGAGGCGTGAAGTCCGCAGTGCCATGAGGAAGCTCAATAGGGGCGAGGGTCGGGGTCGATGGCGAAGAATACAGGACCGAGTATACCGTCAGGAGTTCGACAGCCTCTTCAAGATTCTGAACAACTCCGAGAATCCATTGGTCGTAATCCGCGGTCGGATTCCCGAAGGTAGGATGGACAGAGAAGGGAGGGGACAGCATGCTTAAGCAATACGCCCGGGGGATGCACAGTCAAGCTAGGCGGTTCCATTTCATGTCTGTCGGGCGCTCGGGTTCGACCGTTTCGGGTACCGCTCTGAGTCCGTTTGATACCAGTCCTGGGACCGCTCGGGTACCGAAGAGCTGGCCGTGCATCGGTACCGGTTCGGTCCTGACAACGAAGACCAAGGGGGCAGTATAATGTTCAGAAGGGAGAAGAACGAAGCGCAAACAGCAGCCAAGACCCCTTCAGAGCAACGAATTGAGCCTAGCTCGGGGTCGGTGCACCTGAGGTTCCCGCCCGAGGTCTTTGCGAGACTTAAGCGAGAGGCCGCAGCCGAGGGGGTTCCGCTCAGCCATCATGTGTATCAACTTGTCATCAAGCGCCCTGAGCGCGTAATCCACTCGAAAAGAGACAAAAGACACATTGCCGCCTTGCAGAAAGAGGTCGAGGAGCTGCGCGAGTCCCTTCAAACTGCACCTTACCTGCAGTCTGACGAGACTCTTCAGCTCCGTGAGCAGCTGTCCAAGATTACCGCTGAGAGGGACCAGGGCTTGGTTCAGGTCCAGAACTATGTCAACCAGCATAATGCGACCATCCAGGCTTATCAAGCCCGTATCCGCAGCCTTGAATACTGGGAGGCGTTCGGCACGGCCATACAGATGGCAATGCAGTTCTCCGAGGAAATCAGGAGCACCATCCTGTCGTTGCCGATGGTCGCGAGGTTGTCCGGCGACACGAAAAGTCCGTGACTACCACATGAGAGTCCTCAGCCGCCATGCTCCTAGTCCCAAAGCGCTTAATGGGCAATCACGAATTGACATCGCTGTGTGGATGGGGTAGAGTACGGAAGCTCCTCGTGCTTCACCGCGCGACAAATGCACCTTTGAACATGCCGTAATCAATCTTAATAGCTCCATCCGCTATCGTCGTACGCGATAGCAGCCATGAAGAAGCCACTTGTGAAGAAAGACTTCGGTCCGATTAAGTCGTATTCTGACGAGCGGAAGCCGACCCCGTTGCTTAAGTGGGCGGGCGGGAAGAGCCAACTCTTGGCGCAGATGGGCCCGTATTTCCCAAAGGAGTTTGAGGTTTATGTTGAACCGTTCCTTGGAGGGGGCGCTGTCTTCTTCCATCTTCTTCCTTCTCGGGCGACGCTCTCTGACTCCAACGACGAACTTATGAATGTCTTTCGAGTCGTGCGGGACAGACCGGATGAGCTTATCATGGCTCTGGATGGGCATTATCCACACAGGAAGAACCAGGAGTACTACTATCGAGTTAGGGCACTAGACACAGAAGACATGACATCGGTCGAGCGGGCTGCGAGAACTATCTTTCTCAACAAGACTTGTTACAACGGCCTCTATCGCGTGAACTCGGCAGGGAAGTTCAATGTCCCGTTTGGGAAGTACAAGAACCCATCACTCTACGACAGAGACAATATCCACGCTGCAAGCGCGGTTCTCAGAGGCAAGACCTTGATGGTCGCCGACTACAAGAAAGCCTGCGGAGAGGCTGGCAGAGGGGACTTCGTCTATCTCGACCCTCCATATCAGCCGTTAAGCAAGACTGCAAGCTTCACGAGCTACACCAAAGAAGCGTTCGGTGAGAAAGAGCAAGAGGAGCTTGCTAGCGTGTTCAAGAAGCTCGACAAGAGAGGAAGCAAGGTCATGCTCTCAAACTCCTCCACAAGCCTCATACGGTCGCTCTACGATGGATACCACATTGCGTCGATGAAGGCGACGCGTGCAATCAACTGCAAACCCTCTGGCCGGAAGGCAATCGAAGAGCTCTTGATAATGAATTACGGGTGAGGCATTGGCGAAGATTCAGGACGAGTGGCTGCGGATAGTCCAGACGATGGGCATCGACCTTGCCAATCCAGTGTCCCATGTGACTGCGGCAGACATCAAGCGGATAACTGGCAAGGAGCCACGGCTTGTCGCTTCGATGGACTCAGAGGGCAAACTGCCAAGCGTTTTCCGTGAGAAAGGGGTCTTCGTCCTGCCGGTGTCTGGGAACTCCTATGCCATCATTCACGGGAAGGGATATCACGACCTGGAACCAATCGAAAGCACTACGGAGAAGTTTCACGCTCGATTCCCGTTTGGACTGACAATGCTGGCATACGGCACAGGAGAAAGCCGCTACCTTCTTCATGCCTACAACTCAGGTCTGTTGAGTAGGTTCTCGAAAGTCCCCGAGATGTATCAGACTACAGCAGGGAAGATGAGGACTGGCAAGTTCGAGTTCCGTGTCGATGGCTCGCCGAACATCAGCGTCGAGGGCGCGGGGATGGAAATCGACATGGGGTTCGAGGGAAGGACCGATGTGTTGTTGTTTGAAGCCAAGGCTCGTAGGGTGGACAACTTCCTCGTTCGGCAACTCTACTACCCGCTGCGAGTCGCCAGCTCCGTGACGAGAAAGGCCGTGAGAACCTTCTTCTTTGTCGCGGACCCAAAGGATGAGAGCTATTCAATGTGGGAGTATCTCTGGACTGACCCCAATGACTACGAATCCATCAAGCTGGTCAGGTCAGCCCGATTCGCTGTTGAGGAATCCGAAGCTCCAGTTGAAACGCTCGAAGTAGTAGAGCCCGACCCGAACCTCGACATCGTCCCGCAGGCAGATGATTTCCAAAAGGTCGCAGACTTCCCCCTACTCGTTCACACAGGAATCAACACTGCGAAGAAGTGGGCACAGCACTACGGCATCACAGAGAGGCAGGGAAGCTACTACCGTGAGTCTACCGAGGCCATGGGACTTGTCACATCGGCGCAGGGCCAGTATGTGCTCACCAACGAAGGCCGGAAGTATGTGGAGACTGACCAGCAGAATCGTGCCGATTTTCTTGCAGTTTGCATTCTGAAGATACCAATCATGAACGAGGTGTTCAGATATGTCCAGCGCCATCCGGACCAGGGCCTAGCGAAGGATGGAATTGCGGGGATGATAGAGAAGAAATCCCATCTTGGAGGCTCCACACCAGCCCGAAGGGCAAGCACGGTAATGTCCTACTTCAGGTGGATGGCCAGGGCCACGGGGACAGTGCTGGTCACGGGAAGCAGAATCTATCCGCGCAAGAAAGCGCTTGAGGATTTCACCCACCATCGGTAACCATGTACATTATGTACACAAAAACCGAAATAGTGTGCTGGCGTTCTTTGACACTATGTGCAACTATGTAGCCATTCTGGTCTGGCAGGGACTCATCGAGGATGTCGGCGTTTTTGATGACAAGGGAGATGCTGCAGGCTGGCTCGGTGTATGTGCTGAGAAGTACGGAGCAGACAACTGCGCCGACTCTATCATCTGGGATACCCGTCAGAAGGCACCGATAGACCTGGGATTTGTCTCAAGCTAATTCGTAGTCCTCACTGTTATCTCTGCGCTAGATGTCGGCGATGACACGGCGTACACATGTCTTAGTTCTTCGTCGAATACTCCCGGAGCTTCCGAACATTCCATCGCTCTTGTGCTCTGTCTCGGAAGCATTTCACTTTCCTTTGCAGTATTTCATCCAGAGACGATGTATCTCTTCAACATCCTTCGTCTCTATCAGATTCATGACACGCCGAGCGAACGCCCTATCTTTGCACAGAGCCACTACCGCAAGTTCTCTCGTCATACCCTTGTAGGACATCAATAGGCTGCGCTGTATGTTGGCCAGTTCCTTGTACATATCAATCCCAGTAGTCTTCGCAAGTAATTCCTGTCTCTTCAGCTCCTGCAATTCTTTCTCAAAACTGAATTTCATGGTTTCCCCTCCATTGAACGGCCTTCTTTGTGAGTTTTCGCCAACCTCCGGTTTAGAACGAAGTCTGTTCCATATAACCTTTCTTCAGGCTCTTGTTCCAGCTGCAAAGCGAGGCAGAGGAGGCTATCGGTGATATGGCATGCTCCAGTCTCTCTTTCGTCTTGCCTTGTCCAGTTGCTGGAGGATGCTACGAACCACTTGCTACAGCATCGGCTTGCTAGCTCAGTATTTGCGCGGACTGACTGCCCGGTCTCCTTAATGTAGGCGGAGGGCGATTCGGACACATCATGCTGCTCACAGGCAGCGTTGCTGAAGGGCATTTTGTCCCCACTTGGCTGAATCCTATAGGTCAGAGCTGATAGGCGATGAAGGTAGCAGTAATCCCAGCCTATGACGAAGAAATCACAATAGGTAGTATTGTGGTTGGTGCCAAATCGGTAGTCGACACCGTGATTGTCGTAGATGACGCCAGCATGGACAGAACCGCGGAGATTGCGTCGAAAGCGGGCGCGGAGGTCATTAGAAACGCGAAGAATGTGGGGCGTGACATGGCTTTGTCAATAGGATTGGCGAGAGCGTTGAAATACAATCCTGAGTACATAGTCGAATTGGATGGGGATGGTCAACACAATCCGAGACATATTCCGACTCTCCTGGCCCCTCTCATGAGTGGCCGAGCCGACATAGTGGTAGTCGAGCACTCATCCAACTTCACTGCATTTTCCTCCAAAGCGTTTGCACTGCTGTCGAAGCCCAGAGGAGGATTCGGTGCGAACGATGTAATTCTGATGGATGCGAAATCACTAGGATTGCGAACTGAACGGGTATCGCTCGGATTGGAGGCCTCACCCGAAAGGCAATTCTACGAGAACTTTCTAAAATTCTATTCTCAGGTGTTGGAGGAACATGCAATTGACAGAATCGGCAGACTCTCAACACTGAAGGAGATATACGACGAAAGAAGGAGGGTGCAGCAAGAGATGTCTAGAGCGGAATCATACAGGCTGATTAGCGAGACTTTCCTGAAATTCATACCTCCAGCCCTGCTTTCCTTGATTGTCTCCCTAGTGATTCTTGTTCCTTCGACGAACTTCACTGTCGACCTACCCGTGGCGGCTACGCTTGTCTGTTCCGTGGTGGCAGTGTTTTTCGCGTCTTGGTGGATACTCACTAGGATACTAGGGAGAATCTACGGGAAGCAAGCTTACCTTGAAGCTCTTACCATGCACGAGACCGAATTGAGAGAGCGGCAAAGAGAGAAATCAGGCTACAGGGGAAGATGAACCCATCCCTAGGCCTCTGAGTCGCTCTCTAGATGAAGGAACACTCACTGGGAAACCCTCATGATTGGTGCCAGTAGTGTTTCGCCTGGTGATTGGCGTTCTCGCCGACACCATCTCTCTTGACAAATGACCTTTCAGACCCCTCAGCGATGATATGGCATCCTCCAGTCCCTCTTCCTCTTCACCTTTTCGAGCTCCTGGAGGATGCTGCGAACCACCAGCTCCTGCATCGGCTTGCCCTCGCTGTCGAGTGGAATCAGTACCATGATTCCCCATTCAGACACAGGTGTTGATATCCCTTTCCACTGCATGCAGCGTTGTTGACCGGAGCATAACAGCCAATGATGACTAGAATAAGGCTACAGCTCTCGCAACTGAGGTCAGCTAACCCCATAGTAGTAGAAGTCACCGTCAATCGACTCGATGAAGTCTGTCTCCTCCGTCATTCTTGAATAGGGTAAGGAGGTCTTCTCAATGACTGCATACTTTCCTTCTCTTGTCCTTTCCAAGAACTCTAGGAGGAACTTGAGTTCCTCATCGGGTTTCTGGCTTCTTGGGTCTCTCATCAACTGTTCATACCTCCTTGGCACTATATAACTTTCTTTCCTGTTTTCGCCTCGACTTCATTCTTCAGTCCGCTCAAATCAATCTCGAACCCACATTCACATCTCAGCTTGTTGCCCTGCGGAAAGGGAACTGCCCCTCGCTTCTTGAAATCCTCGTCAATCTTCGGGTTGTCGGCAATTTTGAGATAGACTTTGTGATTCTTGTTGCAGTTTGGGCAGCGTACATCCGCAACGACTGCATCCGTCTTTGCAAGTGGAATCTGCATCTCGGGGCCTATCAGGACATTTTTGAAAATCTTCTCATTCTCGGTTGCGAAAATCTTGTAGATGTTCGTAGTCGAGAACAGCAGTCTGATGATAGTCTGAATCCTGTAGACCAGCTCGGCTAGTGGGGGGTCATCGTCCAGTCTAACGACTTTCAGACCCATTTCCTCCAAGTCTCCAATCTTGATGGAGCGACCGTGAGTTCTCCACTTCGAATGGTTCGCCAGCACACCTGCAATCTCATCCGCTCGTTCCTCTTTCATCTTTTCGTTGACAGTCTTCTTCCGAGTTTCAGTTTGGCTCCAATCTTTGAACTTGTATTTTGCCAGACCTGTCCTCACAATATCCTTGGCAAATTCCAGTGAGTAGTGGACGAGTTTCAATTCGCCAGGGCTTATCTGAGCAATCATAGTGGCGTCAAATGCGTTGAGTTTACCCTTCTTCTTTGCTTCCTTTACTTTCTGCTTCACCCATTCGGTGTAGTCCGATGCGGAGATTACAGTTCTCCCAATCCTGATTTGGGCGTCGATTGGCCCAAGACTTCCGCTGTCCGTCATCAGCAACTCATTGCCCGTGAGAATCAGAATCGTGCCTGCACTCTTCGCTTCGCCAGACACTACGAAACTGACAGTTTCATATCGGCTCCGCAGCAACCGTGCAATCTCCTCTGCGGCCTCACCACTTCCACCTGGAGTCTCTATGTAGAAATCAAGACGCTTCGGAGCCAATGGTGCAACCTTTCTCAACATATCATGAATCACGAAGTAGTCATCCATGCTCATTATGACATCAGGGATGGGCATCGGTTTGCCAATGGCCCCAGCATACACAAACAGAAATACGCCCCTCTTCTCATTGTACTGCTTGATGAGACCCAGCAATTCCTCTTCCATCGCTTTGACATCTATCCCTTTGTTCAGGTACTCGCTAGTTAACCCGCCGATTCGCTCCATCTTTTCCCCCATCGAACGAATGAATGTATGGAGCATGACACCATAATCTCTTGGTTTGAATGGGATTCTCGACCTCATCAAGAATCGACATGCGTCGGATTCTCCAAGATAAGTCCAAAGTGAAGGAAATGTAAGGGGTTTGTGAGGGGCTGCAAACCCCTCGTTTCTGATACCCTTCCGAAGATGCCATATATCCGGGGTGTCGTACCTTCCACAGCCGAGCCAGTCATTTCAGTGGGCACAAATCCGGTTGGGCTTGCCTGGAGTGAAGAAAGGTCTTATGCCTCCGGAAGGAACTCTCATACTACGGCAGATATGATGGTGCAAGCTCTATCACAGGATGCGATGGAAACGCTGGCATTGACCACCTGGATTCAGCATACTAAACGGTTGATTCAGACGGAAATGGCCTCTGGAAGGGTCAGCGACGATGACCTAGACTACCTGAAGGGATTGATGCACATCTGTGAGGATGCTGTCGAGAGGGACCTTGGGCCCGGAAGCGCGAGCCACTTCAAAGAGAGATACGATTACATGCGGGCCGAACTCGCATCACTCCGAGAGTCAATCGACCAGATAACAGGTTTCGCGCAAGTCCAGCGGCAATGCTAGCGGACCTCGTCGACAGCCCATCTAGTTGATTTCGAGCCAGCCATTGAAGTGAAAATTGGACTGGCGGACGAAAGGACAAGTCACCGATGATATGGCATGCTCCAGTCTTTCTTCTGCTTCACTCTGTCGAGTTCCTGGAGGATGCTGCGAACCACCAGCTCCTGCATGGGCTTGCCCTCGCTGTCGACTGGAATCATGACCACAGACGGTATGATAGAATAGGCGATAATCTCGTTTTCGACTACATGTAGCTCTGTCGACTCGATTGTGGGGCATCTACAGGAATCCTTAAGCCCAGCAGGCGTCTAGATTGTCTGTCGATTGAAGGGGAGGCAGATGGGGCTTCTGAAATCATTTGTCGCAGTAACCACAGCGGGCATGATTGGCAGGCTTCTATCTGTTGGTATCGACCCCGTTGTAGGCGCATCATCTTTGGTGAGTCCACTAGCAGGATTAATCGTTACTATCATCGGAATCCTCCTTATCGCAAGAGACATCATTGACATCTATGAGGCAGGTGTAGTCGGATTTGCAGCCGTACCTGCATTCCTCTTTCAGTTCATGCCCGTGCTCTGGGTCGTCTTCATCTGGGCTGCACTGGTCATAATTGCCGCAATCATCGAACCCTTTGTTGATTGGCTGGTGGGACTGGTCAGGAAATTGAGTTAGTCTCTTGAAGGGAGATGTAGGCCATCGCACTAGACCCCACATAGCCAGTTGCGTTAAGCTGTGTGCTTGTCTGAACCAGTATCCGAGGTCATTCGACGCATTCCTAGTTCGATGAGGGTTTTCAATTGCGACTCTGCGTCTGGCAAGCGGGTTTCTTTGAACCATTGGTCGGGGTTCTCCTCGACATTCGCAACAAATGCATTTCTGAGCATGAAGAATGATACCGTGAACATCACAGCCGATATCCAGACTGCGAAGATTGCTACAGTCGAACGCAGTCTCGGGACATCAGAAAACTCATCAAGAGACAGCAGCCCTCCGAGGGCCAGAAGTATGAGGGCGACCATCGTGATGGCGACTGTCAGGATGTCCATTGTGAATTTTCTCAGAGCTTTGCATTCACATACATATCGACCGACCAGCGTCCCAGCACGGCGGTAGTTCTTTATCGTCTCCAGATGGCTGGTCACGAGGTCGTTGGCGTCCTTCGCACTGTAGATAGGAGTCCCATCTGCTCTAAGGTCATTAATATGCGCACTCAATGCATCGACAGGTGGCACAATCCGCTTGTCGTGGAAACCCTTCAGTTTTGTGAGGGCGTCGAAGACGACTCCCGTCTGCATGGTAGCCTTCGACCAGAATCCCTCAATGTTGCCAACCAAATGAGAAGCAGATTCCACGGCCTCATCAAGCGCATCGCCTATCAGCTCCTTCCCTCGCTGCTGCATGAATACCAGTGCAACGAAGAGTATTCCCACGAACGCAGCGAATCCCTGCACAATCGATGAGTAGATGTAGTGAAGAGTGTCTCTTTCAGGAGTCATCTCGCCAGCCATTGTGTACGAAACTAGGAGAAATACCACGAGGCAAGCGACCACTGTGGGCGTCCAATACTTCCTCTTCCTAAGCTCGAACATCAATACATCTACTTGCATTGAACTACCTCTTCGCACTGCCGCAACTACTTCTCGTCTTTCTTCTTGACTGCCTTCGCTAAATCGTATGTTACTTTCGTGCCTGGGAGCGGCTTGATTTCTGGCGCAGGCCGTGTCTCTATCTGCCTAACGGTCACTTCTGCCTTCTGTGCGCCTTTCTTTCCTTTGTTACTGTCCCCGTCTGTCATGGCGTACCTCACCTCCTTTCAAGTCATCTTGCTCAGAAATTCAACGACTGCAAAGATGAACAAGCCGATAAGCGAGCCGAAAAAAAGGTTGACGCCCCTCTCGTGAAGGGCCATGTCTTCCTCGTAGTTCGCGGATAGTTTCTTCAAAACCTTCTCTTTCGCAAACACAATGTGCCCAAGTGCGTCGAGTGGATTTGCATTAGAGACTATGGCGAAATCGGGATTGTTGAATAAAGACAGCTCTGCATACTTCCTTGGAATCGTCAGTCGAGCACAGTAATAGGCAGAGAAAAGAGCTGGCAAGAAGAAGAGAAGTGCAAGCAAAATGAAATGCAACGCTGGAAACCACTTATTGTCCGCTGAGTAAAATGCAACTGCAAAGGCAATCGACATAACTGTCAGGTTCAATGCCAATAGGCTGTCATTCCTGCTCTTGAGTGTGGTCACACGGTCATACATCCTGTCGACCAGGCTGGAACCTTCTTCTGAGAGGAGGCGCAAGGTCTGCTCCCTCTCTTCGACTGTTACTTCTGCCACGAACGCACCCCTGTGAAGCCATTAGGGATTGACGACGAGGATATTTCAATTGCACGGGCGAAAGCCAAAGCGCGGTTTATTATATCACCTGGGGGGGCTAATAAGGGATGGTGGTTTGATGGGGATTAAGACGCAAATGAAGGTGAAAGGGAAGATTGTCAAGCAACACTTGAATGAACTGGCCAGGATTGATAGGAGCATTAGAAAGGAAATCAACGCGCTCTCGACCAACAGGAAACTGCTGGTAGACTTCAATTCGAAGAAGCTGGTTGATACCTTGGTCAAGTTCCGCAATGAAACGACTCTAGGCATCGATGACAGTAAGAATGTCCAGCGAATCAAGCTATACCTCGAAGAAGCGAACAAGAGGAGGGCTTCCGTCAACGATTCCTTTGCCTCCAGGCTTAAGGATGTCGACGAACTCATCGAGGGTTATCAGAAACAACTGACCTGGATTCAGAAGGAATTGCTCAAGCCGCTAGACATGGAAGTCAGAAAGGCTCTTGAAAGAAGAGAGAAGTTCGTAAGCAAGAAAAGGCTATATATGTACCCTAACAAGCAGGCTCGCATAGCTTCTATGAAGCGCCTCTTTGACCGTTAGTAATCGCTGACTGTGCAACAACTGAACCAGGAAGTGTATAGTAGCGCATCGTCGGAGAGCCGGTCGTCATAGTTCAAGTCATGGCGGGAGCACTAGCTCAGCAGGCCTCTGATGAGGGAGAATGAAAGACGAAGTCAACAACGAAGAAGGTAGAGAACTCTCCTCACACTCGCAGCAATAGGCCAAGCATTGCTTCAGACGGAATCGTGACGCTCCTTGGTTTCGCTATTGTTCTCAAGTGTGTACTTGACAATCTCTCGAACTACACCGAGAACCTCATTGACCCTGGACACACCTCCTGGTTCCGCAGGTACCAAACCGTAGTTTGGTCTCAGGTGACTGCATTCATCACGAACACTGATGAGGCGCTCGGTCAGATTCGAATCACTGAGACAGGACAGAGATTGGACATTGTCCGCAACAACTCTAGCAGATGAAGAAATCCACCAAGTCTTGTTCAGATGCTCCAAGATATGCTGCCGATTCCGTACTCCTCTCGGCTTGACTCCGCTGAAATACTCGACTATCCTGAAGAGTTCACGATACATGTCGACTGGGTCATCCCTCTTCATGGATTCAAAATAGCAGTAGATGGCTGGTGAGTTGCTATCTAGGTCAATCTTCAGTGTTCGCTTTGCCTCTGGGTTGTAGGAAGCAACTGAGCGCCCTTTGAAGAGTAGGCTTCTCCCGGCCTGAGGTTTTCGACCAGCTTCTAGCGTATCCTGCTCCGACTCATCCCAATCGACTACCGGCCCTCCACCTGTGAGTCTCAAGATTCGTGCTTGCGGACAAGCATGCCTAAGAAGTACCTTCATGAGTTCTCTATGTGCACATTCCATCAGACCGACGGAGTAAGCGCTGGGTACTGTGACCCTCGCAGTGGTGAACTCATTCTTGCCATCAGGGTTCGGAACAAGCTCTACCTCTGCTGTGGAGCTGTGCACCTTGACCGGCAATGGGTGACTCACGAAGCTCTCAATCCTGAAAGTATAGGTTGTCATACACCCACTTCACAAAGTTAGACTGTCGATGATAATAAGCCCTTCGTGCCCTGGTCGTTGCACACGAGCCAATACTGGTGGCAGAAAGAGGTTTGTGAGGGGCTACGAACCCCTCGTTTCTGATACCCTTCCGAAGATGCCATACATTCGGGGTGTCGTACCTTCCGACGCCGAGCCAGTCGTTCCGGTGGGCACAAATCCGGTTGAGCTCACACTGGCCCCCGGCAATCAAGAGAACTTGAAAGGGTTTGAGGGGACAGGGAGAGGCGAGAATCGCTCGAAGCCAGCAGATTTTGGAGCGTCGAGACCGGCACCACAAAGGTTTTTCAGGAAGCAGGGAGCTTAATCCTCGGAAGGTGCCCCGATGCAGGAGTACGAGATCCGAAAAGGGCTCCAGGAAAACCTCCATCCTGAGAAGCTGAAAACACTGATGCAAGAGATATTCGGCAACGTCCTGGAGAAAGATGGCAAGTTCGTCTCGTCGTTCGGAGCAT